>Ga0114931_10003951_pt1 | contig 18617 bp, 22 predicted proteins | sample 2SBtaG_FD_89579 | JGI IMG/M metagenome (GOLD analysis project Ga0114931, IMG submission 89579) | Deep subsurface microbial communities from Kolumbo volcano to uncover new lineages of life (NeLLi) - 2SBTROV14_V59a metaG | ecosystem: Environmental > Aquatic > Marine > Volcanic | place: Kolumbo...
CAATTCGGGTTCATGCGTATGTCTCGGTCGTGAATGATTCGATATTTCTTAGACATTTGTATCCTCCTGGGCTTGAGCAAAGCGAAACCCTGATTCGTGAACACAATTCGGGTTCATGCGTATATCACGGTCATGAATGATTCGATATTTTTTCTTCATAGAAAAACAAAAAAAACTTTCATTTATATATTTAATTCTTTATCTGAAGAGAATTTTTTAAATTAACATACTATTTGATAAAACAAATCATTTCAATTAGTAACACAAAAAAACTCAAAGAAAAGTTTATATATAATCTTGAACTATACAAAATATAATTATATCCTGGAAAAATAAATTAATTAAAAAAAGTGAAAATCTTTCTAAGGAGTTTTTTATTTATAACTCAAAAATGCATAAACCATTAACTATTCTTCTAATTTATGAAATTAAAAAAAAACCTCAAATAGAACATTTAGAAAATAGTTTCATAGAAGAAAGATTAGAGCAGTATTTTTTAACGAACGGAAAAGAAAGAAAACAACTAGAAGAAGAATTTGAAAAAAAACAAGATAAAATAATAAAATCAAAAATATTTAAAAAAGTAGTCAAAGAAATAAGAGAAGAAATTGGACATATATATGGTCAGTTTTTAACTCAAAAATTTAAAAAAAAAGAGAAAATTCTTTTAAAAAATGATTTAAACGAATTTTTACTTCTTCACAAATCAACACGTGAAAGAATAAATTATTATGATGAAATCTATTCAAAAATATTCTCTTGGTATAAACCAAAACATATTGTAGATTTATGTTGTGGAATGAACCCTCTCTCATATCCTATAATGAAGATAAAACCTAAATACTTAGCAATTGATTTAAATCCGAGAGATATGGAATTTTTAAATTCTTTTTTTATGAAAAACAAAATTAAAGGTGAAGCAATTCCCTGTGATGTTTCATCACTTGAGTTTTTAAAAGATAAAAAAATAAATGAAGCGGACTTAGTATTTCTATTTAAAGCAATTGATAGTCTTGAAACACTTAAAAAAAACATATCAAAAACACTCCTAGAAAATCTACCACAAAAAAAGATAGTAGTTTCTTTTCCAACAAAATCTTTAATTGCGAAAAAAAAAATCAAAGAACAAGATAGAAATTGGTTTCTAAATTACCTTAAAAAAAAAGAATGGGAATATGAACAACTTAATATTGAAAACGAAATATTCTTCCTTATAACTAAATAATATTTTTTCTATTTAATCCTTTTCATCATAGAGTCAATTTTAAATTTTTTTTTAGTCTCATCACTAATCTCAGCATAAATCATTTGATTTAAAACTTCCAACTTTTGATCTATTGATGAAAGTTTTGCCTCCATCAATTGAATTTTAGCCTCCATTGTCTCCATTTTAGCTTTTGATAATTCTTCATGATGTGATAGAGAATTATTAATAGAATTGTTTGGTGAATTTGCCATTTGTTCTTTATATGAAGAAGTTACACCACCTAATGTATTAGAACTCGACATTCCAATGTCAAGAGCCTGTACGGGAGTGTTGTCCGTAGGATTTATTGGACTACTATGACTTTCTAACGAAGTATCTCGAGGTGTTTGAAGAAATTGGTTTTTCTTCTCTTGCTCAGACCCGGCTAAAGAGGGAAGCTTCTCATCATCAAGTTTAAATTCATTATTTTTCTTGGAAAAAGGGTTCCACATATATAATTATGTAAGAAATTAAATTTTAAGATTATTTATCCTAACTTGAAAATGATTAAAGACTATATTTTTAGTTGAAAATCTATATTCGTATCAAAAATCAAATCCTCTTTATCTAGCCCATAGTTTTCAATTGAAATGGATTTTAGTATGTAATTTTTATTAATTACAAGTCTTTCTTTTAAAATTTTAGGCAAAATTGTATAAAACTCTTCTAATGTATACAACTGATTTTTATAATGTATCTTTTTACACATATTACAAATTTTTAGATTTAGAGGTTTAAAATCTTCAACTGGTTCCGATTTCTTTCTAAAACATTCCTCACACATACCTTCAAAAAGACTTTTCTCTTTATTTCCACAGACATAACACAGTTTTAACATAACTACAAATATATTAAGAATTTTATAAAAGTAAGTTTTTCGCGTTAGCTGTTTTTAGCAGTGTCAATTGCACTTTTTCCAATTTGAAAAACTGTATTCGAATTTTCATTATAATGTGTTGAAAAAAAATATAAAAGTACAATTAAAACTATTATTAATATGATAAATGTGACTACAGTTTGTAAAGATAACTCCATTGCTTTTCTACCTTTAAATAAACTCTTCATTTTAAATCTAAAATGATGTTCTTAAATAATGTGAATGTTGTTCCCTCTTTAGTAATTGAGTCAAGACCCATTCTATTAAGTAATATTTTGTTATTTCCTCCACAAACAATAGAATCTGAAGATGAGAGAAATGAACCTGCCTTAGCTCCGTAGGTTGCAAGAGTGTTTATACAATCATTTTGACTAAACCCTAAGCTAGATGATAAAAGAATTGTGTACACTGCTTTTGTACTTGAATCTTCACCACTTATTTTCATTTTTGCAGGTGTTTCATATCCATATACTTTTTTATTCCCACCTAAAGACCTAAAAAGTGCGACTCTTGATAGATCAAATTCTGAAGGTATTGAAAAAACAGAGGTTATAGGAACAGATAAAGGTTCTTGTATCTCTTTTATACTATAATAAGTGTCTGATTCATCATATCCAAAATAAAATGTTCTAGAGTCTGCATTAAACGAATAAGTTGAAACACTATATGGAACAAGATTTTTAACACCATACCAACTAACACCATACATGCCCTGTCCATTAATAGACACTGAAACCAACTCCCCTCTTGAATCAGTGAAACTTCTATCAGACAATTTATGTAATGTGGAATAATCTGAATTTGAAAAACTAGAAGTTACTTTTGGTTTTACATGATCACATGCAGAACTAACACATTTATATCCCGTTCCAGTTGAACTATCTTTCCCCCAAATATTTCGGTAAGTTCGAGGATTATTTTGATTCACACAAGGTTCACCTTTACGAGAACTAACACAGGTAGTTCCTCCTGGATCTGTAACCTCAGCAGGAAAACTTTCTGTCTCAACACTCCAACATGTGCTACCTGAACCCGGTGCAGGACGAACCGCACAATTAGCGGTAGCACTTTCCCGATACCCTTGATATGAATCTCCTGATTCTGAACAGGAATTACACCAATTTTCATAAGGTACACTTACATATTCTTCCACTTCTTTTGTTAAACCACCCACTGTTGAATCTGAATTTACAGTTTCAGTATCAAATCCAAAATTTGGACTTGAAGGATTGAAATTATATTTTGAGTTACTATCAATTTCTTTATTTCCAATCTCAAATCCATAGACAATGGTATTTTTATTTTCAAGAAGTTCATTTTTTAATATACACACTTTATAATTATTAAATTTTGTAGTTAAAAAATCTAAATTATATTCTTGAAAATTAATTAGATTTCCATCATTACAATACAATGTCAATTTTGAATTTGTCCAATTTTCGGGGATTTTTATCCTATTTATTAAATCTTGTGTAGTTTTACAGTAGTATAATGGGGCTTTTTTATTGTAGTTGCCATGTACATTCTTATTTGTCACTTCTACTCTATATTGACCACCAATTCTACAAAAAGGCTCATCAGAAAAACCAATTGAATTCTGACTATATTTTTCTCCATAATCTCTATATCTTGATGTGACAACTGATTTTGAAACAGATTTGCTCTCACCATCATAGTAACTTTGTTCTTCTTCACTAACAAGAGTTTCATAAGGGCTGTAAACTTTCATATTCAAAACCCCATTACCACCCCTTGAATCTTCCACTCCTATACTACCTCCACCCCCACAACCAGATAAAAATAATAAAATAACAAATAAAATGGTAATTTTAATGCTAAAATAAGAAGATTTCATAATGAAAAACACACACTTTGCTCTTTTATACTCTTGTAACAACCTACTAGAAGTATTAAAATCATTTAATAGTAGTCTGTAAAAATAAAAATAGAAAATGTCAGATAAAGACTTATTTTTAAAACGCTTTGAAGAAAAACTCGAAAAACAACTTGATAAAAATACGCTAAAGAATTTGTCCAAATCCGAATCTTTTGGAAATCAAGATTTGACTAGTATCGATTATGAAAAATTTAGACTTGAAACTCTTCCAAACAGCATTACAACTTACGAGAAGTTTTGTAATTTTTCTGAAAAAATGGTAGGTCTCAAATCAGATCCTAAATCTGAAGAAAATATTAAAAAAAATCTTTTTATAGCACATTTGAACTGTAATCCTAATGGTGTGATTAGTGCATCAGTTTTAGTTTCGCTCTCAATTGTTATGCTGGGATTTATTATTTTATTCACATTAAGTTCAACTATTGGAATTGGTTTAATTCTAATTGGCCTTGGAAGTTACTTTGCAATGCAGAAAATTCCTTCTATGCTTGCCAGAAGAATGAAAACAAAGGCAAATGATCAAGTTATTATTGCAATTTTCTATATGGTTGCTTTTATGAGATTTAATTCTAATTTTGAACTTGCGGTTAGTTTCGCTGCAAATTACTTAAACTCTCCACTCTCTTTAGACTTTAAAAGAATCCTTTGGGAATTGGACAATTCAAAATACCCAACAATTAAAGCTGCATTTGACAATTACCTTGAAGGATGGAGAGAAGAAAATCTTGAATTTTTAGAAGCTGTATACTTAATTGAATCTTCTCTTTACGAATCTGAAGAATTTAGAAGAATCTCTCTTCTTGACAAGTCACTCGATACAATATTACAAGGAAATTACGAGAAAATGCTCCATTTTGCACAAGAATTAAGAAACAAAATTTCAGCATTTAATATGATTGGAATTGTTCTTCCCATTTTAGGTTTAATAATTTTACCTCTTGCTGCATCGTTTGGTGACCCTAAATCAACTTGGGAAATAGTATTTCTCTTGTATGACATATTAATCCCTGTAGCAGTACTTTATTTTGGTTTTGTAATATTATTCAATAGACCAACCTCTGTTAATTCAATTGGAACTCCAACTAATCTAAAAGATTTTCATTCTATGCAAAAAGTAGAAATAAAAATCTCAAAGACTAAAACTATTAATGTTTCTGCAAAAATCCCTTCAATCATTATTTTTGCAATATTTTTTTTAATTGGAATTTCTCCCCTATTATTTCATAGCACAGGATTTGATAAAATACTAAATGAAAGACTAGGGTTTATATTTTCTACAAGTTCTCCTTTTGGAACTTTTCAAGAATATAAAATAATTGACAAAGGTATAGCATACGAATATGGACCTTATGGATTATATCCTGGGCTTTTTAGTTTGTTTATTCCCCTTTCGTTTGCATTTGGAATTGGCTATTATCTCAGGAACAGATACAAAAAATTAATCCATCTTCGTGATGCTACAAAAAAATTGGAAAGAGAGTTCCCTTCTGCAACATTTCAGTTGGGAAATCGTATTAATGAAGGAATTTCCTCTGAACTTGCTTTTGGTGCTGTGGCCGAAACCATGAAAGGAACTGAGGCAGGAACTTTTTTCTCAAAAATAGATTCAAATATAAAGTTCAATGGAATGAGTGTTGAGGCAGCAATCTTCAATAGAGACAAAGGAGCAATTATAAGATATCCCTCAGATTTGATTGTAAGTTCAATGAAAATCTTTGTACGTGCTTCTGAACAAGGACCAGATATTACTGCTAAAACATTAATTGATTTGTCAAAATATTTAAGTGAAATTCATATGAGTAATGAGAGAATGAACGATTTGTTAACTGAGAGTTTGAGTTCTATGAAATCACAAGCATCTTTTTTAGCACCAATAATTTCAGGAGTTGTAATCTCAATAGTTTCTCTTGTTACATTAATAATGGGTTCTCTCACAAAAGCAACACAAGATTTAGGAGATGTTGGAGGACAGGGAATTCAAAATTTTCTAGGTGATAGTATTCCAACTTATTTATTCCAAGGTGTCGTAGGAATATATATAGTGATGCTTATTTCTATTCTAATTTATATGGTTACAAATCTGGAAAATGGAGATGATTCTATCCTTACAAAATTTGAAATAGGAGACAAAATCATTAAAGGTCTAACCAAATATTCAATTGTAGTCTTTATAGGAATAGTTGGATTTTCAATAGTTGGTTCACAAATTTTAGGAAGTATTGTATGATATTATATAATCCTAACAAATGTAGAAATATAATACAAAAACAAGCGCTTCTTCGAAATGTTTATAAAACAAATCACGTTTTTGTTATACTATATGGCGAGTAATAAAGAACACTTCAATGTCGTATTCATTGGTCATGTTGATCATGGTAAATCTACAACAGTTGGTAGACTGCTATTCGATGCAGGAACTGTTGATGAACAAACAATGAGGAAACTAAAAGAAAAAGCAGCAGAAGCTGGTAAAGCAGGTTTCGAATTTGCTTATGTTATGGATAACCTTAAAGAAGAAAGAGAAAGAGGAGTAACAATTGATCTTTCACATAAGAAATTTGAATCTGATAAGTATGAATTTACTATTATTGATGCTCCGGGGCATGCAGATTTCATTAAAAATATGATTACTGGTGTTTCTCAAGCAGACGCAGCAGTACTCTGTGTTGCTGCAACTGACGGAGTTAATGAACAAACTAAAGAACACACTTATTTGGCAAAAACTTTTGGAATTGATCAATTAATTGTTGCAATCAACAAAATGGACATGAAAAATTACGCTGAATCCAGATTTAACGAAGTTAAAGCAGATATGGAAAAATTGGTTAAACCTCTTGGTTTTAAATCAGTTAGATATATTCCTATTGCTTCTCTTCCTGGAGACAATGTTGTTAAGAAATCAGAAAACTTGTCTTGGTTTACTGGTGGAACACTTCTTGACCATTTAAATGAGTTTGAAGTTGCTGAAAAGCCAACATCACTACCACTTAGACTTCCAATTCAAGACGTTTATTCAATTAAAGGAGTTGGACTTGTGCCTGTAGGTAGAGTTGAAACAGGTATATTAAAGAGTAATACTAAAATCGTGGCAGTTCCTGCTAAAAATGGAACTGGTAAAGCAGGAGAATGTAAGGATGTTGAGATGCATCACGAAAAAATTCCTCAGGCTATTCCAGGTTACAATATTGGATTCCTTGCAAAAGGATTTGATAAAGGAGATTTAGCTAAAGGAGATGTTGTCGGAACTCCTGATTCACCACCTACTTTAGCTTCAGAATTTACTGCACAATTATTTGTATTGAATCATCCTTCTGTTATAACAGTTGGTTATTCCCCTGTGTTCCACATTCACACAGCACAAGTTTCATGTAGAATAACACAAATAATTAAAAAAGTTGCTCCTACTCAAGAAGACAACCCAGATTTCATTAAAAATGGTGACGCAGCAATTGTAAAATTCCAACCTTTAAAACCAGTTGTAATTGAACCAAAAGATTCAATTCCACATCTTGCAAGATTCGCAATTAGAGATTCAGGTAAAACTGTTGCAGCAGGACAATGTATGGAAGTTGTTAAAAAGGAACTTAAATTTTAAATTTTTTAAAAATGGTTAATGGTTCAACAGCAAGAATAAAACTCATTGGAGATGATATTCATAATGTAAATAATTTTGTTCAAGAAGTTAAAAATATCACTGAAAAACTTGGAGTTAATATGAAAGGACCAATCCCAATCCCAACTAAGAAACTAAAAATTACAACAAGAAGATCTCCTGACGGAGAAGGAAAATACTCTCAAGAAAGATATCAAATGAGAATTCATAAAAGACTTCTTGATATTCAAGTTGATGAGAGAGTTCTGAGGATGATTATGAAGATTAGAATCCCCGCAGGACTAAACATTGAAGTAAAACTAATTTAAATTTAATTCTATTTTTCTTATTGTTTTTCACTAGATGCTATTACTATGCTATTTTGTTTCTGACAATTTTTTGAAGACAAACACAATTTATTACTAATCCAAGCAGGATCTCTGGTGTTTGCCTGAATGCTAAAGCCAAAAACATTTCCCAGTGTTGTAGTAATAAAACCGAGTGCATCACCTATTACTGGAAAAGGAAAAACTTTATCTATCGCTCCTTCTGCAACTAACAGCGTCTTATCACTCTCAAGATAATAGTTCCCCCCCTCTTTTTTGATTTTTATAGTTTTTTCCCCTTCTGGAACTCTTATTTTTGCGTTAGCGGTAACAACTCCACTCAAATAATCCTTATACACATCTGCTAAAATGCCCTCACCTTCAACTTGAACATTATATACAATCTCATTTTTCTTTTCCTCAACTAAGTTCACACTAAACTTAGGAATCTGAACCAAGCTTTTACTAGAGGTTGATTGGAATGTGACCTTGTTTGCCACAGGAGTTATTTTGAAATTTTTAAGTTTTAATAAACTATATTCCGAATCTTTATCACCTACAACAAATTTTCCCGAATAATCTACATCAGAACTAAGTACTGTTTTCTCAGACAATGCTTTAATAACAAGTTTTGGTATTACTGTTTTCTCTAAAATCTCTTTTGGAATTTCATATTGCTCCCCCCCAACAAGATTCCCTTTAAAAGTTAACTCTCCTGTTTCAGGATAAAATTTTGCCACTACTTTCTCACCCGTTTCTAAATCTATTGAACTACTTATCACATTATTTTGAATACTATATTGAATATCGATCATATTACCAATCTTTATTTTATGATCTTCAATTTCTCCTGTCTCTTTTACATAATGAAGTGTTTCCCTTATTCCTCCAAATTTAAATTTTTTTATGTATGTTCTTGGGTCTGCTTTTATTAAATTTCCATTTTCATCAGTTTTATAAAAAAAATAATTTCCTTCTTTAAACAAATCCATACTCTGCTCATCAGGAACCGATTCGTCAACAGCATAAGTTATATCTTTTCCTTTCAAATAAACATCCTCTCCTATTATAGCTACTTTGTCGTTCTCCCCTCTTAAAAATAGAGCCCTAGTTAAGGTATTATCATTTGTAGCAATTCCAATACCTTTACCACTTGCCTGCAAATTTCCATTATAATCTAGATAAACTTGGTTTTGATTAGAATTTTGGTTCAAAAATGAGTCTATTGTACCAAGAGAACTAACTAAGCTAACACTTACTTCTTTCTCACTTAAAAAAGAATAACTCTGAGATCCCATTCCTGTTTCAAGTTGTACTCGCATATTTGCAGGAATTGTAACTTTTGAACCTTCAGTTAAAACAATTTTTCCACTCAAAGAATTCTTATTTGAATTAATTACAAGTTCCGAGTTCCTATCTACGTACAATACTCCATTTCCATTTGAATCCAATTCAAGTTGTGCTCCCCCTGATGCAAAATTAAGACCAACTCCGTCCTCAAAGACAATATTCCCATTTACAATATCAAATTTAATATCTTTTGAAAAAGTAGAAACTCTCAAACCATTTTGTCCTTCAATTGTATCTCCGTCAAATGATTTTACCTCTCCGGAAATAGAGCCCAAATTCGCAAAACCTAAATCAGATCTTAAATATGATTCGAACATTTTAGGGTTTTTATTGTAATTTTTTGTTATGAATTGTTCCTTTTGTGTTGAGTCAAGCTTGTTAAAATCATCAACTCCAGCTTTGTTTCCCAATTTCTCAAGATTTTGTGCTGTTGGGTCTTGAATTTTCTGAAACTGTTCGCGAGTAGGATTCTCTATATTTGCAAAATTCTTAGAATTTGGTTGATTATTGAAAGTATCTTCAGGGGAATCTTGTGCAAATATATTTCCTGTATTTAAAAAAATAAACAATAATATTATTAAATATAAAAATAAACTTTTTCTCATTTGTTTACCTCCATATTATTAAATAGAGCGAACATAAAAATCTTAGAATCTTTATATCCTGAATTCTCTGGAATTATAGTGTATATTGTTGTTGTTGAATACTTTGATGCCAATTCTTCAACAAACAATCCAAATTTATATTTTCTTTTAATTTCTGTTAAACAAGACACACATGAATTTGGAACAAATTGAACTTGCTTTTGAGCAATCTCTTTTGCCATTTTGTACATCTTCAAAAAATTAGACTCTGAATCAGTATAAACAAAAGATTTAAATGAAGTTTTAGAATCTGTTGAGTTTACTAAAATATCAAGATTCCCTTCAATTTTTATTTCATTGTTTTCTCTAAAATCAATTTGAATTCTCATTTCTGTAGGGTCATATTCTAAATTATATTTTTTTAGTTTTGATAAGCAATCATCAAAATTATAACTTATTCCTCTCTCAAAATTATATTCTAAATCTTCAAGAGAAGGAAGGGACAAGTTTTCATTTATTGAATAAAAATAATAACTTCTGTTTGTGAAATTCAATAAATTCTCAGGAGTGTTAATTACTTTGTCATTTTTATCAAATTTTCCTCCATGATACGCTATGTTATATAAAGCAGAGTAATAAGATTTTTCAAAACAATAATTTAAATTTGATTTTATCTCATTAACATTTGTATTTTTTATTTCCTTGAACTCTTTTTTATTTCCTACAAAAAATAAAAATGTAACTAATATGAATATTAAAAGCGCAATTATTATGAACATACTAATCTGTCCAGATTTGAATTTCATACCTTACTACAAACTTTGAATTTTATAAATATTCTTAAAAATAATTTTTAAATATATATACAACATTTATAAATAAAAGAATAAATATTTATACCAATGAAAGAGTTTGTTGTTCTTCATATTTTACATCCTACAAAAAAATTAGTATATATGTTAAAAAAAGATAGACCGAATATGCCACAATTACATAATAAATGGGTTGGTTTTGGTGGTTCTGTTGAAGAATTTGATGCTGATATATATAATGCAACAATTCGTGAAATTGAAGAAGAATTGAATATAAAGTTAAGAAAAAATGACTTAAAACTAAGAGGTTTTCTATTTGATTCAAAAAACAATCATAAGGTTTGGATATTTATCACAAATTACAATAAAATCCTAAAAGAGGGTGAAATAAAAGGGGAAGGCGTTGCTAAGTATCTCCCTTTTGACTATTTTAACAAACATCCTGAAGAATTTCCTTGGGGCAACTTACATTATCTTGATAAATTGCTTAATAGTGATAAAGAAATAGAAGTTAGAGTTTAAACACATTTTTAAATCATAAAACACTCTCTTTTCTATGCAAACAGAACATTCTAAATTCTTCAAAGAACTTATTAAATCAATTAAGAATGAAAAGAATCTCACAAAAACAAAACTTAATAGAATTAAAATTGATTTAGCAAAAAAATACAAATTTGCTGGAGTTGTGAAAAATCCCCTAATTATTGCTAATACAACTAATAAAGATAGAGATGAAATTATTCTCAAACTAAATAACAAACCAATTAGGGAGTTAAGTGGAGTTACTGTTGTCGCTCTTTTTGCAAAGCCACATTCTTGCCCTCATGGTAAATGTATGTATTGTCCAGGGGGCCCTAATAGTCCTTTTGGAGATACTCCCCAGTCATATACTGGAGAAGAACCCGCAGCTCTTCGTGCAAAAAGAAACAACTACGACCCATATCTTCAAATATTTAATAGACTTGAACACTATATTGCAAATGGACACAACCCTGACAAACTAGAATTAATTTTTATGGGAGGAACTTTTCCTTCATTGGATAGAAAATACAGAGATGAATTTGTGTACTTCGTCTATAAAGCTATAAATGATTTTGGAAACCTATTTATGAGAATTGATAAGAATGAGAATAGGAAAATCAATTATAAAAAATTTAATGAATTTTTCTTAATGAGAGGACAAGATTTTAAATCACAAAAAAGAGAAGAAGAACTTCATAAAAAAATGTTTGAATTGAAAAACAAAAATTCTGCTAAAAATATTACAGAGAGGATTTTAGAGAATGAGATTAAAAAATGTGAAACTTCTCTTATTAGACCTATTGGACTTACAATTGAGACAAAACCTGATTGGGCTTTGCAAGAACATTGTAACGAAATGCTCAGATACGCAACAACACGACTTGAACTCGGTGTTCAAACCTTAGATGAGAGTTGTTTAAAAAAAACAAATCGTGGCCACACATTACAACATACTAAAGATTCTTTTAGAATTGCTAAAGATATGTGTTTAAAAATCAATGCCCATATGATGCTTGGGCTTCCTGCATCTACTTTAGAAAAAGATTTTAAGTCATTAGTAAATTTATTTGAGCATCAAGAATATAGACCCGATATGTTAAAGATATATCCTTGCCTTGTTGTCAAAGGAACACCACTATATAAAATGTGGGAACAAGGACTATTTAGGCCTGTTGATACTAAAGAAGCTGCAAAAACAATTGCTAAAGCTTTTGAAAAATTTCCTAGATATGTTCGTGTTATGAGAGTTCAAAGAGACATACCAACCACACTTGTAAATGATGGAATTAGAAATTCAAATCTTCGAGAGTTTGTTGAAGAACAAATGAATGAAATGAACATAGAATCAAAAGACATTCGGGCACGTGAGATTGGAATAAGACAGATGCAAGGAGTAAAAATTGGGGATTTTCAAATCAAGTCTGAAGAATATAAATCCTCAGAGGGAATTGATTATTTTATTGATGTTGTTGATGAGAATGACACTATGATTGGCTTTATTAGATTAAGATTCCCATCACAAACAGGATTAAGAAAAGAGATTAATAAGAATACTGCATTAATTAGAGAATTACATGTGTATGGACAAACTAAGATAGTTGGAGATACTCTTAAAAAAAAAAAACTATACAGATATACTACAAATAATATAGGTACATTCACGAAAGGCAAAGAAGAAGTAAAGATAAACACAGATTATTTAAAAGAATATCTAAATTACAAAAATAAATTACTTAAACCTGAGCTTAAAAAAAGTGAGAACTACATCTCATACTTTACAGAAAAAGGTAAAAAATTATATGAACAAAATCACAAAAAACTTCACAATAAAATGTTTGAAAAAATTGAAGAAGAAGAAATCTCATCTGATAAAATAAATTATGAATTAGTATATGAAGATGAAAATCAAATGATCTTTAATAGAAATGCTCCACACCTCAAGCATCGGGCTCGCCTCTCTAGTCAACATAAAGGATGGGGAGGAAAACTTTTAGAAAAAGCAGAACATATAGCAAAACAAAATGGTTATGATAAAATGGTAATAATCTCTGGTGTCGGTGTTCGGGAGTATTACAGAAAGTTTGGTTATGAACTTGAGGGAGTTTATATGGTTAAAAAACTCTGAGTTATACAAACACATACGCACATTAAAGACACAATCAAAACTTATGCTCTAGTGAGATTAGATTAAAATTTTAGTTGTCTTTTACTCTTTTTTGTATATTGTAAATGTGAAACCTTTCAAATCAATTATATCTGAACTTGTTTTCTTAGAAACTTCTTTTGCAAGCTCTTTTACTTCTTCTTTGCCTTCTACAGAGTTTAGCTTTATTTTCATAATTCTATGTTTTTCAAGATATTTCTCAACTGTCTCAATAGTTCCTTTTGTAATTCCTGATTTGCCAATGTTTAGTGCCGGTTTTATCCCATTTGTGCTTTTTTTTAATTCTTTTAATTGTTTACTTTCCATTCTTAATTAATTTTAATATCTCCTCTTTATATTTAAGAGCTAAACCTCTATTTTTAATGATTAGTAAATTTTCATCATTGTACCTTGTACCTGATGCGGTCGGATTCATTGACCCCGTTATAACATATTCTTCATCTACAACAAAAACTTTGTGATGCATTGTTTTTGGATTCGAATCCCTAACAATCGATATATTTCTCATCAAATCTGTAATTCTTGACCCTCTCAAATTGACACTTCTACTCTCAATTACACCTTGGATATTTAATCCTTCTTTTTCTTTTAATAATAAAAGTTCTTCAATCTCATCGAGAGTTAGAACAAAGTTTGCAAATAGAATCTCCTTTTTTGCAGAATTTAAAACATTTAATGTTTCTTTTGCACAATTATCTTGTGGACAAAAATATGATGAGATATGATATGATGATGTCTTATTGTGAAGTAAAATTATTGAATTGTATTGTAAAGTAGAAATCTTACTTGGACCAAATTTTTTACTTTTTAATTGTTCAAATTCATTCTGATAATTTCTTGCCAAGTAACTTGAATCAATTTTTAATATATTATTGTTATTGTAATAAATCCCATTTTGTGTCGGATTCATTGAACCAGTTATAACGCTTTTATTATCTATAACACAAAATTTGTTGTGCATGAATTTCTTTCTAGCTCCATCTGTTACTAAAGAGATATTAGAATTTTTTATTGGCATAAGGCCTTCTTCATTATAATAATCGCCGTCTATAACTAACTTCACATCAATTCCTTGTTTTTGTTCTTTTACTAGAGTATTTGAGAGTTCTTCTTCATCCAATTCAAAAAGAGCACAATGAATACTTTTTTTAGCATTTGAGAAGGAGGAATTTAAAATATTAAAACAATTTTGCGAAGGACAAAAAATTACTTCTATTCCTGATGGAACAATTTCAGATTTGCCATATTCAATTGTATGTTCTGGTTTTTGTTCTTGTGTAATTTTAAAAATCATGTCTGCCAATTCAGAGACAATTCCATGATTAGTTACTAAAATTATTGAAAGAATTATTATATATATTAAAAAAAAGACTTTTTTTTTCACTTTTTTTTTCATAAATTTATTAAAAAGAATTTCTTTAAATAATTATGTTATGATATCTGATTCAAATTTAATTAAATTATCCTTAAGTAGTTTTTTATTACTTTTTTGTGTGTTTTTTTATCTTGAAACGACTTATAATGCTCCAATAGTTACTATCTCTTCAATTGAGAACACCAATATTGAAGAAAGAGTTGCAATATCAGGAAAAGTTATTAAACAAACTTTAGTTAATGGTAATTTATTTTTCACATTAAAAGATAATACAACTACAATTAATGCGATAATATTTGGAACTGAAAAAAAGATTAATAACAACAAAGTCTATACATTTGAAGGAAAGCTCACTTCATATCAAAATAAACTCGAATTAATTGTCGAGAAATTTTATAACAACCAAATCAATTAAACTTTAAATTCTGTTTGTGAGATTTTTTCTTCGCCTTTGTCTATTGATACTACTCTTTTTATTGTTCCTACTCTTTTTGCAAGTTTTCTTGCTTCTTCGAAATTATCAATTTTAGGAATGTCAATCTCCGTAATAATTATATCATGTTTTACTTTTACTTCTTTGCACTTTTCTTTAACATCAAATAAAAACTCCTTTTTTATCTCATTTTCGAGGCTCTTTGGAAAGGTTACTTTACAAAAATCTCCTGAAAATTCTTTATTTGGTTTTGGAAAAGAATTTTTCATTACAATCGACATATCATCTGTTTTCATATTTATCAAGAGATGAAAATTACTAAAAGCATCAACAAAATCCTTAAATTTGACATCATTTTCAAGTGTATATTTGAAAATTCCCCTTGATTTTGATACTTTTGAATATTTGATTCCTAACTTCATTAAATCTTCTACCAAATCTCTATTCCATAATAGTGTTCCCTTTATATGAACTATATTATTTCCAAGTTTTTTTGCTGCAAGCATTAAGAGTTCATCAACAAAATGAAATGAAGAATTTAATTTGATTGCTTCTTTTTGAAATCTCACTTTTAAGATTGGACCTTGAAATTCTCCTTTAGAATATCTAATAAATTTATTATGTGCGTGCTCAGTCTTTTTTTTTTCAAATATGTCTTTTATATAATGCATTTAATTACTATCACCTCTTTGTTCTAATGCTCATTTTAACTTTAATTCTTATTGTCATTTAAAAGTAGTAAAAAAGAATAGTTTTATAAATAATGAAGTACTAATACGTATATGATAAACGTTGAATATTTAGCAATCACAGCAATATTTGGGACAGGTTTTTACCTTGGTTTTAAACTTAAAGCAGGAATTATTGCTTTAAGTGAATATTTAAGAGATAGAAGAGAGAACTAACTATTTTTCCACTTATTTAAACTCTCTTTTTTTAACCGTCAAGTCTAAACATTTAAATACTTCTAACATCTAGTTCTTATATGAGAAAAGTTAGTGATATTAATATATTAAATCAATTTACAACTAGATTCTGTAAAATAATTGAAAAATATTGTGAATATATTATAGTTTCAGGTTTTGTCGTTATAGCATCAGGAAGAGTAAGAGGAACTGAAGGTATTGACATGATTAAGGAGATAAAATTATGAGTGCACTAAATAGAGATCAAACTCACATTGATTTCATTAAACGATGGGCCAGAGAAATTAAAGAAGACAAAAAAGGAAATTGGAGGAACTCTCACGCAGATTTTATTAATTCACAATATGACCTGACATATTCATTTATAAAACGATTAAAAAAACAAGAAGGAGGGTTAGAAAGAATTAAAAAAATTTATAATATCAAAAATGAAAATGGATATAAAAAACTCTTATATTCTAAAAACTAACTATTCTTCCACTTATTTAAACTCTCTTTAATTCCATCAAAATAAGATTTTACATTCTCTTCAATTTCCTTAATAACATCATCTTTGTTCTTTGAAAAATACACAAACATAAAACCTCTATCTAGATTTACTTGTTTTTTCATTATAAGTCCTCTATTCATTAATTTAGTTAAAATTTTTTGAACTGTTGTTCTATCTTTTTTTATTTTTTCAATTAAGTCTTTAACACTAAGTCCTCTTTTTGATGAAATTAGTTGCGAAAATACTAAGTATTCCGAATCATTCAAACTATAGTTACATTGGACTAAATCTTTAAGAGTTATCCTTTTACATGTGAAATCTATTTTTTTCATAGTGAATAGAAAAGTCACTACATTTAAAAAGGTTTGGAATGATTATGAAATGATAATCTTACTTTGTCAAGAATGTCTTTAACTCTTTATTACACATTTTGACAATGTTTATCAACGGGAGAGAACCGTTGATATTATAAATTGTTTCTTCTTTTTTGTTTTTATGTTAGTTTTAGGAATTGAAAGTACCGCTCACACTTTCGGCATTGGAATTATAGATTGTAGGAAAAAGGAAATACTATTTAATGAGAGAAGTCAATTCTCTGGAGAAGAAGGGATGGATCTGCGTAAGCTCTCAGATTTTCATGTTAGCAATTTTGATAGTGTTCTAATTAAAGCAAGAGATTTTTTAAAATCAAAAAATAAAACTTTTAAAAATATAGATTTGATTTCATTTTCACAAGGGCCAGGCATAGGAAATTCGTTGAAAATAGGTGCTTTGGTAGCTAAGGCATTATCTTTGGAATATGGTGTTCCTATTGTTGGTGTGAATCATATCAAAGCGCATTTAGAAATTGGTAAAATGTTAACAGGATTTAGTGATCCTATGTTTTTGTATGTTTCTGGAGTTAATACTCAAATTATTGCTAAAGATAAAACAAGTTATAAAATATATGGTGAGACAGAAGATATAGGACTTGGAAATTTACTCGATTCTTTTGCTCGTTTGGTTGGACTTGATTTTCCAGGTGGTCCTAAAATTGAAAAACTTGCATTGAAATCTAAAAATTTTATTCCTCTTCCATATACAGTCAAAGGGATGAATGTTAGTTTAGGTGGTTTGTATTCTAATTTGAAAAAAAAATGTGAAGAAGACTGTAAGGTTGAGGATTTATGTTATTCTTTGCAAGAAACTGCTTTTGCAATGCTTATGGAAATTACAGAAAGAGCAATTGCATATACAAAAAAAAAAGAATTTGTAATAGTTGGTGGAGTTGCTGCAAACAAACGATTAGAGAAAATGGCAAGAGCTATGTGTAAAGAAAGAGATGTTAAGTACGATTACTTTCCAATGGAATATGCAATGGATAATGGTGCTATGGTTGCATGGCAAGGGTTTGTTGAGAAAGCAAAGGCAAAGAAGGTGGGAGATATAAGTAAACTAATGCCAAATGCGTATGTGAATGTTGAAAGTGAGTTGTAAATAAAAGAGAAAATCACAACAGCTTTTTAAGCTCACCATTTCTTGCAAGTTCTTCAACCACTTCACAGCCACCTACAAATTCTGAGTTAATATATAACTGTGGATATGTTGGCCAGTTGGCAAACTCTTTCACACCCTCTCGCATTTGTATATCTTCTAATATATTATATGTTTTAAATTCTATCCCTAAACTTTTAAGTATATTACAAACTCTAAATGAGAATCCACACCTAGGTTCATCAGCTGTTCCTTTCATAAATAAAAATACTTTATTCTTATTAATTAAATCCTTATACTCTTGCTCTATGTTTCTTTGTTCCATTTTATTCTATTAAATATTAATTCGTTTTTGTTTTTAAGGATATTGAATGTAAACCCTCTTTAAATTCTGAATCAAGGGCTTCATAAACTTTTTTGTGTTGTTCAAGTAATCTCATCGATTCAAAACCTTGCCAAATAACTTCTACTAAAAAATGCTCACCATCTCCACGAGGGTTTCTAACATTTGCAATTGCACCAGTTAGATGATTTTCAATTTTTTCTTTTA
>Ga0114931_10003952_pt1 | contig 18617 bp, 13 predicted proteins | sample 2SBtaG_FD_89579 | JGI IMG/M metagenome (GOLD analysis project Ga0114931, IMG submission 89579) | Deep subsurface microbial communities from Kolumbo volcano to uncover new lineages of life (NeLLi) - 2SBTROV14_V59a metaG | ecosystem: Environmental > Aquatic > Marine > Volcanic | place: Kolumbo...
AGAACCGCAGGGTCAGCATCAGCAGCACGCCGAAGAAGACCAGTCGCCAGATCGACATATCCACGGTGAAGCCGCCGATGTCGAAGCTGTTGCGCAGCATCTCCAGTATGAATTCGATGATGACGGCGCCGATCGCGGCGCCTACGAAACTTTCCAGCCCGCCGATCACGGCCATCGCCACGACCAGGCTCATTTGCAGGATGATCAGATTGTTGGGCGTGATGATGCCGATGTAATGGGCATCAACGGCCCCGGCCAGCGCCGCCATCATCGAGGTGATCACGAACACCAGGATCTTGTATCGGATGGTGTTGACCCCGAGAGCCGCCGCCGCGTCCTCGTCCTCTCGGAGCGCCCGCACGAAGAGGCCGAACCTGGACCGCGACAACCACGCCAGGATGGCCAGGCTGAGCAGCAACAGCCCGAACATCACGTAATACGGCGGCAGCTTGTCGGTCTTGTCGTAGAACCGACCGAACAGGGTGATGCCATTCTCGAACAGATGCGGCAGTTCGATACCCGCCTGCCCCCGCGTGATCTCGATCTCGGCCGAGATCGTGGCCCGCAGGATTTCCGAGAAACCGAGCGTGAACAGGGCCAGATAGGCGGCGCGAAGGCGCAGCACCAGCAGGCCGATGAGAAGGCCGAAAATTCCGCCGACGACGACTCCCAAAATAATGCCGATCCAAATCGGCATCGGCGTGACCTGAACCGCGCCGCCCCAGGCGGCCATCGCCCGGGTCAGACAATCTTGAGCCAGGGTGACGGAGGTCACGCCGACCGGATCGAGCAGCACCAGATAACCGTCTCCGAAGGCGAATTCGGTGCACAGTTTGGTCGGCACCGGCGACCACACGAGATAATGAGAGAACAGCGCCGTGGTGTAGGCGCCCAAGCCCATGAATGCCATGTGACCGAACGAGAACTGTCCGGCCGACCCGGCCAGCATCGACCAGCTCGCGGTCAGGATCGCGTAAAAGAACCCGGTAATGAAGATATGCATGATGTATGAATAATCGTTCCCCCCGTAAACCAACGGGAAGGCGAGAAAGAATGCGACCAGAAGAAGTCCTGCCGCCTGAGGCGTGTGTTTCTTTTTCAAAACTTACCGTGCGCGCCACTGGCGAATCGCCGACCGAACAGGCCGGTGGGTTTGAGCAAAAGGGTGAGTGTGAGAACGATCATTCCATAGGCCGGAATATAAGAGGCCGCCTTTTGGGGATCGGGGATGCAGCCGGTACCCGCCGCCTCGACCAGACCGACGAAGATGCCGCCGATAAAGGCGCCGGGCAAGGAGCCGAGCCCACCCAGGACGACGATCACGAAGGACCGCAGGGCCGGGATCATGCCGACCTGCGGCAGCCAGGAAAACGCCTGCACCAGGGTCGCCCCCGAAAGCGCCGCCAGCATGCCGCCGAGAGCGAAGGCGAGCATGTTCATTCGATCGGGGTTGATGCCGGCGATGGCCGCCGCCTCGCGGTCCTGACTGACCGCGCGAAGGGCCTTGCCGGACCACGTCCGATAGAGGAAATACATCAGCCCGAACAGCACCAGGATCGATATCACGGCGGCTACGAAGCGCGGGTTCGATATGGAAACCGTGTCGAACAGCTCCATGTTGCCGCGGCTGGTCTTGATCAGCCAGGGATCGGCGCTCGACGGCAGGCGGATCCGGGGAAAATCGAAAAACCGCTTGGCCTTGACCGGGTTCGCGCCGGCGACCGCCTGAACGAAATACTGGATCGTGAAGGCGAGCCCGAAGGTGACGAGGATGCCGTATTCGATCGGCCGCTCGATCTGCCCTTTATACATCGGGGTCAGGAACAGGCGCTCGAACAGCGCGCCGAGAGCGAAGGTGACGATACAGGCGGCGAGAACGCCGACCAAGGGATGAACGCCCGGAAACCAGACTGCGGTAACGTAATAGACCACCATCCCGCCGACCATGTAGAATTCGCCGTGTGCGAAACTGACGATCCCGAGAATGGAGAAAATCAGCGTCAGCCCCAGGGCCATCAGCCCATAGATGATCCCGATGATCAGCCCATTGGTGACCTGCGAGGCGACAAAGGAGAGATTGGCGACGCAGTTGTTATTGGGATCGGCGAAGGCGAACGCCCCAAACACCAGAACGACGCTCAAGATCGAGGCCGGCAGGAGCAGCCGGTTGGTGATTTCGGGGGCCTTCCACCACAACGGCACCAGGCCGATGGGACCGGTCGCGGCGCCGATCATCGAGCCGCCGAGGGTCGCGTTCGAACTATCGAGGTCCCTGCGGATATAAACGCGACGGGTGACGATGCTCCCGATCACGCCCCACGCGATCATCCAAGCGACCGTCCACCAGAATATGCCGGGATATTCCATGTCCTACGCCGTCCAATACCAAACCTGCCCAAGTCGCGCGGTCACGTCGCCACGATAACCGGCGGCGAGGCATCGCGATGCCTCGCCGCCGGCGTCGATGGGTGACCTTAGTTGTGTCCGACGTAGATCGGATCGCCCGTCTTGTAGGTATCGGGGTAGACGATGGTCATGGTGTTCGAGGGCTCTCCCTCCTTCTGGTACTGGACCTCCGTAATCGCCGGATCGGGCCACTGGTGCCACCACTCGTCGCCCTTGCCGTCGACGCTGGGGTCCTTCTTGGTCCCATAAGGGAAGTAGATGTGACCGAGAACGCCGTCATAGGAGATGTTCTCGAGCGCATTGACAACGGCGGGGCCGTCGGTCGAGCCGGCCTCGTTGATCGCCTGGGCGAGGATGGCGATCGAATCATAGGCCTCGAGCGCATAGCTCTCGACGCCCTCCTTGCCGGTCTTGGCTTTATAATCGACCGCGAACTTCTTGGCCTTGGCGGAATACATGGTCTCGGGCACGCCAATACGAGCCATGAACGCCAGGTTGCCGTCGGGCACGTTCTCCCACCACGACTTGCTTTCGAGCCCGGACTGATTGGCGTGGAACATGATGTCCTGCGGGCCGATGCCGGCGTCGGCCGCCTGCTGGGTGAAGTTGAAGCCGGTCTCGCCGGTAGTCAGAACGATGATGTAATCCGGATTCTCGGCCTTGACCCGCTCGACGATGCCGGCGAAGTCCTGGGTGCCGATATCGACGCTGAAGGTCACGCTCTTGATACCCTTGGTCGCCAAGCCCTTGGCCGTCTCCTCGGCGGCGGGAATACCGTAATCGGTGTTTTCGGTGACGATCGCCACCTTCTTGACGCCCGGCGCCTGGGCGGCGAATTTCCAGATCACCGCCGATGCCCATGAGCTCAAGGGCGCGATGCGGAAGATGTACTTCTGCTTGTCGCTGGTAATGGTGTCGTTCCAGGTCTCGGCGAAGACGACCGGGGTCTTACGCGCGTTGGCCACGTCCTTCGAGGCCACGCCGACCGAGCTGTGATAGCCGCCGCCGATCGCGACCACATCGTCCTGGGTGATCAGTTTTTCCACAACCGCCGCCCCTTTTTCGGGCAAGCCCTCGGTATCGGCGATGACCACCTTGATGTCACAGCCGAGTACGCCGCCGGCGGCGTTGACATCGCGTTCGGCCAGCCGCATGGCATCGCGCATGGCTTCGCCGCCAACCACCGAACCGGGCGCCGACAACGGCGCCAAACCGCCGATCTTGATCGGACAGGTCGCCGCCACGGCGCCCCCGCCCGACAGTGAAATCGCCAGCGCCGCCGCTAATCCGGCAGCGCCAAGTTTGAATGTCGTCATGTTGGAACCTCCCGTATGTAAAGCTCTCCGATGGGAGGATTACACATTTGCGCAAGAGTTGTCACGACGTTGGTCGGGTGCGCTCGAAAACGCATCGATTCCAATGCGTAAAGGGTCAGGCCGCGACGGTTGCCGAGGTGACGACGATGCGGGAATGAGGGAATCGGGCGGTGATCGTGGTCCCGGCGCCGAGCGTGCTTTCCAGATCGAGCGACCCGCCGTGGAGCTCGATCAGCGCCTTGGTCAGGGGCAGGCCAAGGCCGGTGCCCTCGTATTTTCGGCTGAGCGCGCTGTCGACCTGGCCGAAGGGTGCCAGCACCTTGGGCATGTCCTCGCTGGCGATGCCGATGCCGGTATCGTCGACCGTGAACACGAAGCCCTCGCCCGGATCGGCGTGAACCCGCAGCATCACCCGACCGCCCTTGGGGGTGAACTTGATCGCGTTCGACAGCAAGTTGAGCAGCACCTGCTTCAATTTGCGTTCGTCGGCGTGGAGCCTGGGCAGCCTGTCGGGCAGGCGCTTGTCGAGCACCACCCCGGCCTCCCCGGCGCGCTCGCGCACCAGCGTCAAGCAGGCCGACACCACCCGGCACACGTCGATATCCTCCTCGATCAGCTCCAGCTTGCCGGCCTCGACCTTGGACAGATCGAGAATGTCGTTGATCAGTTCGAGAAGATGATTGCCACTGATATGGATGTCGTCGACATAACCCTTGTAGCGCGACACGCCGATCGGCCCCAGCACCTCTTCGCGCATCATTTGCGAAAACCCGATGATGGCGTTCAAGGGCGTCCGCAGCTCATGGCTCATATTGGCCAGGAACTCGGACTTGGCTCGATTGCCGAGCTCGGCCTGTTCCTTGGCGGCGCGGAGCTGCTCCTCGATTTCCTTTTGCTCGGTGATGTCGACCATGATGCCCTGGAGACGGACCGGTCGGCCATGCTCACTATGCACCGTGACCAGATCGCGCAGCCACCGGATGCCGCCATCGGCGGCGATCATACGATATTCGAACTCATGCGAACGCATCGCCTGGGTCGCCTCGCGGCAGTAAGTCAACGCCCAATGACGGTCGAGAGGATGAATGTGCGAGGTCCAGAAGTTATCGTCATCGAGCCAGTCCGCGATCGGATAGCCGAGGAGCCGCTCGGCCTTCTCGCTGACGAATGTGAATTTGAAGGTTTTGGCATCGGCTTCCCAAACGATGCCGTCTATGGCGTTGACCAAGAGATCCTTGTCGCGCCGGCTGGCGTCGAGTTCGGCCGAGCGGGTCTCGACGCGGCGGCGGATGCCGACGTTCTGAAATCCGAGGAAGGCGAAGAATGTCGCCAGCAACACCGACATGGCGCCACCGCCGTAGCGGACCGTGTTGGCGGTATTCAAAACCGGACCGCCCCTGTAATCGCTGGCCATGTCCCAGTTCAACGTCCACCGCGCCTGACTGTGGGAAATTCGGAACGTGATGGTCTCGGCCACGTCATCGCGCGGCATCATGTCGCCGATCACCGGGGTCGAGACGGTCACCGCGCTGGTCTCGGTCTGGCGCTGGGCGACGCGCAGGCGAAGCCCCGATGATTTATCTTGGGCCAAGAAGAGAAAATCGAAGAACGCCCCGATATCGAAGACCCGCACCAGCGTACCGGCGACATCGCCGCGCGACGCGGCGACCGCGAGCAGCGCCAGGGGGCGCCCATCGGCGTCATGGAAGGTGGGCCCGACGACGATGTCCTCGGGTCGGCTGTTGGCGGTCATAACGGCTTCTTTCGTGGCCGGGTTCGACGCCAGGTCGGTGCCGACGGCGATCACGCCCTCGGGTATGGTCGAGTAGATCACCGCATAGCCGGCATAGGCGCTGGGCGCGAGCTTGTCGGGCTGGCCGACGATCTTCAGCCGCTTGCCGAGATCGCGCTCCATCCCCGGTCGTTGGACACGCCCGACACGAAGCGCGTATGCGGTCGCCCCCGCCGGCAGGTCGGAATCCAATTCGGTGGCGGTGGCGGTCTCGAAGACGTCGGCCGTGACCCTGGGGACGATCCGAAAGACCGTCGCGACGGCTCCCAGGTTGGCGCGCATCTGCTCGATCCAGATATTGGCGATCTCGGTGAGCGTGGCGGCCTCGCGACGGGCCTGTTCGTGCCATGCGGCGCGCGCCTGCGTCTCGATGCGATTGCCGACCTCGAGCGATATACCGATCCCCGTCACCGACAAGGCGATCAGCATCGCGGCGATCAATAGGCGCGACTTGATCATGGTCAGGCTTTAAGTCCCGAAGAGTACCCACCAACACGATCCAACCCAGGGATTAAGATCGCGTTACCTATTCGCGCGTGCCATTACGGGCGCGATTAAGGGGAGGGGCAAAGTTAAGGCGCATGACTGGCAATCGGTGACTTTGACCAACCCGTCCTTGCCATGGACCGCCATGGCTTTAAAGTGCCGCCATGTGTTCCGATCGAGCGTCCATCAATCGATCCCGGCCGGCCGATGGATCGCCGGCCGCTCTCCTGCGCGCCGCTCTCGCCGACTGTGGGCGCGCGACGGTCTTTACCGGCGCCGGGATCAGCACCGAATCGGGGATACCGGATTATCGCGGCCCGGGTGGCGTATGGACCCGCTATCGGCCGGTCGATTTCCGCGAATTCCTGGCCTCGGACGCGGGCCGTCGCGAATTCTGGCGGCGCAAGTTCGCGACCCATGACGCCATCGCTTCGGCCCGGCCGAACCGGGGTCATCGCGCCATCGCCGAACTGGTTCGCCTGGGTGTCGTCTCCGCCGTCATCACCCAAAACGTGGATGGTCTGCACCAGCGCGCCGGGATCGACGACACCCGGCTGGTTGAACTGCACGGCAACACCACCTACGCCAAATGTCTCGATTGTGGCGAGCACCACGATCTGGCGCCGATCCGGGCGGCCTTCCTCGCCGACCAAAGCCTGCCCCGCTGCCGGCGCTGCGGCGGCTGGGTGAAGACGGCGACGATTTCGTTCGGCCAAGCCATGCCCGCGACGGAAATGCGACGGGCCGAACAGGCGGCGCTCGCCTGCGATCTGTTCGTGGCGATCGGCTCGTCGTTGACGGTTCACCCGGCCGCCGGCCTACCCGACCGCGCGAAACGAAATGGCGCCCGACTGCTGATCTTGAACCGCGAGCCAACCCCACTCGACGCCGAGGCCGACTTGGTGCTCAACGCCGAGATCGGGCCGACCCTCGGCGTCGCCGTCGGCATCGTCTGATCGCTAAAGGCCCGAACCCACCGGGTCCGATCGCGGGCCTGATCGCGAAACGGTGCGTCAGTGTCCCTTGGCGTCGGCGGTGGCCGCGCCCCAATGGGGCGGTGGCGCCGATGTCAGGTCACCTCGTTTCACCGCGACCCGGCCGCGCGCGGCCGACCCATCGTCATCCTCGATAACCCGAAGGACCGTAACCGCGGCCCCTGAATTGGTCGCCGCCGCGACCGATATCTTGCGCGCCTTGTGCGTCATGACATCTCACCCGATGTACAATGGAGCCACTTGGACTCCCGCACCCCCACCAAGCTCGCCGCTTGAGACCATTTCCGTGACGACTCGTCGGACGCCTTCTCCAACAGCGAAGCAATGTTCGTGCCAATCCGGCGAACAGGTTGTCTTTACAACACGTTCGCGAGAATGCGTCTTGACTTGGTTCGATGGGGTGTAAAGTTCTCCGACACCATGTCCCACCGTTGGCGCGCCGGGGTGCGTCGTTGGCGGGCTCCAAAGAAAAAGCTATGATAAGCGCTCCGTCTTTTCAATAGGACATTTGCAAGTATTGAGAATTTATTGCTGGCCCGCTTGTCGATCGAGTCGTCGTCGCCACGAACCCGGGTCGCGATCGATTCGAGATCGAGCCATGCCGTGTCCGAAATAACCCATGCGCCACACCGTGTTGCGGTCACTCCTCTGGCCGCTAACGACGCGACGGGATCGCCGGCAAATACAGGCGCCAATGAAAGCCGCCGCGTTACTGTCCGCCACCGCCGGCGCGCTCCCCGGCGATCATCTCCATAGTTCCTCCCTCGCCAGGTCGATCACGGTCGATCACCCGATGATCTCCCCGGCGGCGGCGCAGAGCCCCACCACCAGCCACGGCGGCATCCGCCAGAGCGCCAACGCGCCGACCGCCGCCAGCACCAGCGCCACGTAGAGGGGCGTGGAGACGGCGCCGATCCACACCGGATCGTAGAGGGCCGCCAGCAGCAGCCCGACCACCGCCGCGTTGACGCCGCGCATGGCCGTTCGCGCCGCCCGCCGCCGTCTCAACATCTCCCAGAACGGCAAGACGCCGAGCACCAGCAGGAACGACGGCAGAAAAGCCGCGCCCAGCGCCAGCGCCGCCCCGGCCACGCCGATGATGGTCATGCCGAGATAGGCGGAAAAGCTCAACAGCGGACCCGGAATGGCCTGCGCGGCGCCATAGCCGGCGAGAAACACGTCGCGATCGACCCAGCCGCTGGGCACGACCACCGCCTCGAGCATGGGCAGGATGACATGGCCGCCGCCGAAGATCAGCGCGCCGGCGCGGAAAAAACCATCGACCATGACGACCGTCGTCGTCGGCCACAATCGCGCCGCCAGGGGCAAGGCCGCCAGCAGGATGGCGAACACGGCCAGGCTGGCGACCGCGAGCCGCCGATCGATGGTCGCCGATGGCGCGGCGCCCGGCAGGTCGTCGTCGTCATGGCCGAGCATCGCCCAGCCGACCAGCGCGCCGCCCAAAAGCGCCGCCATCTGACCGCCACTCCCAGGCCAGGCGATGACCACCACCGCCGCGACCAGCGCCAGCGACGCGCGCGCCCGATCCGGGCACAGCCGCCGGGCCATCGCCCAGACCGCGCGCGCGACCACCGCGACCGCCGCCAGTTTTAGCCCGTTCAACCATCCGGCGCCGGTATCGACGCGGGTGATGACGAGCGCGAACAGGGCCATGAGGATCGCCGACGGGGCGGTGAAGCCGACCCAGGCGGCGAGCGCGCCCGCCAGGCCCGCCCGGGTGGCGCCGATGGCGATCCCGACTTGACTGCTGGCCGGACCGGGAAGGAACTGCGCCAGGGCGACGAGATCGGTGAAATCGCGATCGTCGAGCCAGCCCCGGCGAACGACGATTACCTCGCGGAAAAATCCGACATGGGCCACGGGACCGCCGAACGCGGTCAGACCAAGGCCCAGAAAGGCGACGAAAATCTCGCCCGGCGAACTTCGGCGCGGGCCCATCAGGACCGACCGAAGCCGGCGCGGCGCGGACCGCGAGCGGGCGCGACCGGTCGCGGGAACATGACCGCCTCGGTTCCCCAATATGGATTATCGTGGGTGCGCCTCATGGATGACAGCCCCGATGCCAAGACGTAAAGTCGCGATATCACAAGCACTGGATTGGACCATGGTCGGGAAACTATTTCACGGTGAACTTTATCGCGGGAGCCGCGCGCTGGTCGTCGCCCTATTGCTCGGGACGGGGGTCGCGGTCGCCGACGCGACGGCGCAAGAGGCCGATCCTTTCGAGGCCTATCGCTGCGAAAGCGCCTATCGACAAGGGGATTACGCCACCGCCTTCCCGGTCTGCCGCCGGGTCGCCAAGGCCGGCGTGGTCGATGCCCAGGTCATGCTCGCCAACCTCTATCGACGCGGCGCCGGGGTCGCCCGCGACATGCGCCAAGCGGCATTGTGGTATCGCCGCGCCGCCGAGCAGGGCAACGGCGAAGCCCGCTTCAACCTCGCCACCATGTATCGCTACGGCATCGGCGTCGAGCGCGACCCGGTCGAGGCCCTGGCCTGGTTCGACCTCGCCGCCGAGGCCGGCCATCCCGACGCCGCCGCCGCGCGCGATCTCGTCGCCAGCGACATGACGGCGGCGCAAATCGCCGCCGCCGACCGACGGCGGGCACGTCTCGGCGGCGCGCCGGCGACCCCGACCCAGGCTAAGCCGAGCACCGAAACGGTTGCCGAGGTGCAGCGGCTTCTCGCCCGCCTCGGCTACGACCCCGGCCCCGCCGACGGCGTTCCCGGCCGCAAGACCGAGACCGCCATCGCCCGCTATCAACGCGACGCCGGCTTGCCGGTCGACGGTCGCGCGAGCGCCAGCCTGCGGCAACGCCTGGCCAGCGCGGTCGCCCCCAAGATCACGCCGACGCCTTCACCGGCGCCGACGCCGGCGGTAACGACGACCGCGACGGCGCCCGCCCCGCCCGCCTCGTCCATTACCCCCTCGGCCGCCTCTCCCACGGCCGGCACCCTGGCCCTGGTCGATGCCCTCAAGGCGGCGGTGGGCCGGGCCGAGACCGCCGGCGGCGCCGATCCCACCCTGATCGCCGCGCTCAAGCGGCTGATCGCGGCCCACGACTGGCCGTGGCGGGTCGCCGTCCTCGACGACACCTTCGCCGATGGCGACTACACCTCGGGCGTCGGCTGGGTGGTCGATAGCGGGTCCCTCGCGGTGCGTCCCGGCCTCGGTCTCTGGACCCGTTTCGCGCCACCGGCCGCCGCCACCGCGAGCCCGGCGAAACAGAAAAAGAAGCCCAAGGACGCGGCGGCGCAGCTTTTCGGCGCCATCCTGTCGGAGATCGCGAAACCTTCCGGCGGCAGCGCGTCGACGACGACGGCGACGCCGAAACCGCCGTCCAGCGCCGCCTTCCACGTCGCCGCGCCCTTCGCCAACGCTTTCGCCATCGCCCTGGAGCTGCGGGTTCTCGCCGCCAACGGATCGGCCGACCGGCTCGCCTTCGGCCCTTATACCGGCGGCCCAACCGGCGGCCCCGGCGGTGCCGGCTATCGCCTGGCCCTGATCGGCGGCGCGACGCCGGCGTTCGAACTGACCCGCATCGACGGCGGCGGCGCGGTGGTGATTGCCCGCCAAGCCCTCGCGACACCCCTCGCCGATGGCGCGGCGCACCGGATCGTATGGCGCCGCGCGGACGACGGCCGCATGACCGTGCTCCTCGATAGCGGCGGGCTTCTGGACGTGGTCGACCGACGCCTTACCGGCGCCTTCAGCGGCGTCGCTTTCGTGAATTCGGGTGGCGAATACGCGATCGGCAGGGTCACCGTCCGCGCCGCCGGCGGCTGATGGCGGTGTCCTAGTCGGTCGTGGGCCGCCAATCGTCGAGCAGCGCCCGAGCGGCGGCGGATTGCTTCTTGTTCATCCGTCGGGCCACGCTGGCGGCGGCCTTGGCCGCGAAGGCGTCGCCCGCCTTGGCGGCGAGCCGGTACCACAGATAGGCCCTGACCGGGTCGCGACCGATTCCCTCGCCCCGGTCATAAAGAAGCCCCAGCATGTATTGAGCCTCGGCGACCCCAGCCTCGGCCAAGGGGCGCGATTCGGCGTATGTCGTGGCGTAATCGCCTTGATCGTAAGCGAAGATCGCATCGGCGAAATCGGCCCGCGCCGCCGTCGCGGCGATCAGCGACGATAGGACAATCAGCAAGGCTAGTCTCGGCATCAAGCGTCTCCCCTGGTCTCGTCTCGCGCTGCCGCGACCCAGTCCCGCCACATGGTCCGATAGGCCTCTTCCAACGCCCGCGTGAAGCCCCGGGCATCGGCCAGCGGCGACGAAGACACGCGCTCGCGCAGACCACGTCGTAAATCGGCCAGACGCTCTCGGTCGCCGGCGAGCTCGGTCGCGAGAGTGACATAGGCTCGCGCATCCGCCGCGACCAGGTCCGCAAGACCGACGCGGCCGAGAATACTATTCCCGACCCGGCCAGCGTGGCGCTCCCCGGCGAGCGTGATCACCGGCACCCCCATCCACAGCGCCTCGCAGGTGGTGGTGGCGCCGTTGTAGGGGAAGCTGTCGAGGGCGATATCGATGCTGTTGTAGAGATCGAGATGCGCGCGGCGGTCGGCGATGGCGCCGTAAAGATCGATCCGTTCGGCATCGACGCCCCGCCTGGCGAAGGCCGCCAGCAGATCGCGCCGCACCGCCTCGTCGACCAGGCCCCTGGACTTGACGATCAGACGCGCGCCGTCGACGGCCTTCAAGACATCGGCCCAGACCGCGATCGTCCGGCTCGTGATTTTCGACAGATTGTTGAACGACCCGAAGGTGAACCGGCCCGCCGCCAGCGCCGGCAAGCGCCCGACCGGCGGCGCGTCGTCGGGCGGGCGATAGCACAGGAAACCTTGCGGCAGGCGGACCAGACACTCGCTATGGAACGGGTCGGTGACACCGTCCGGATCGGCGAGCGCGTCGGTCAGCCGATAGTCGATCTGGTCCATGCCGGTTGTATCGGGATAACCGAGATAGCTCACTTGAACCGGCGCCGGTCGACGGGCGAAGGCGAGGAGGCGCGATTTCGCCGTATGCCCGGTCAGGTCGACGAGGATGTCGATCCGGTCGGCGCGCACCATCTCGGCCAAGCCCGCGTCGTCGACGTCGACCAGCGAGCGCCAGTGATCGGCGTGGCCGCGCAGGCGTTCGGTCACCGCGTCGGCAACGTCGTCATCGGCGTAGCAGAATATTTCGACGTGCTCGCGATCATGGGCCTCGAGCGGCGGCTCGATGAAAAAGGCGACCGAGTGGTCGTGGAAATCGGGCGATACATAGCCTATCCGCAGCCGGCGTTCGGGATCGCGGTCGTTGTCGTGACGCGCGCTCTCTGGCGCCAGCGGCGCCGCGTAACGCGCCGCCCAGGCGCGATGCTCCGCGAACACGTCCGCCGCCGCCCGGTCCGGCAGGGCCTGGAGATTGAGCAGGATATTGGCGTGCGCCGTCCACATCTCGGGGTCGATCTCCAGGGCGCGGCGGAAATAGGGCTCGGCCTCTTCCGATTTGCCCCAGGCCCGGATCACTGTGCCGAGCGCGGCGACGGCGGCGGCGTGGCCGGGGTCGGCCGCCAACGCCGCGCGATAGTGCCCGGCGGCCGCGCCGAGATGGCCGCGACGGCGCAAGACCACGGCGAGATTGTAGTTGGCGTGCGGCGATCGCGGCTCGATCTCCAGCGCGCGTCGCAAATGGGGCTCGGCGGCGTCGAAGCGCCCTTGGGCTTGCAAAACGGCGCCGAGATTGAAATGGGCATCGGCGAGGCCGGGCCGGCGCGCGATCGCGCGCCGGTAACAGGCCATCGCCCCCTCTCGATCGCCCAGATCGTCCAGGGAATTGCCGAGATAGAGATGGGCCAGGGCGAATTCGGGCTCGCGCTCGATCAGGTCGCGAAAACACGCCGCCGCGTCGTCGTGGAGACGCTGCCCGCGCAAGGCGGTTCCCAAGTTGAAGCCATGATCGAGATCGTCGGGGACGAGCGCGACCGCGCGGGTGAAGGCCTCCTCCGCTTCGTCGAAACGACCGAGCGAGGCGAGCACCGTTCCAAGGGCGTTCCAGGTCCGCGCGTCATCGGCGTCATTGGCCAGGCCCTCGCGGTGGCGGGCCACGACGGCCTCGCGATCATCGCGGCCGGCGAGCAGATGGTGGAGGTTCTTCCGGGCCAGCAGAAAATCGGGGTCGGACGCGATCGCCGCCCTGATCAGAGTCTCGGCGCGATCCCGCTCGCCCTCCTCCAACAATAGCATGCCGAGGTTGTTGCTGGCCGTCGCCAGATCGGGTTTTCGCGCCAGCGCCGCCTCGAAACACGCGCGCGCCGCGGCGCGATCGCCCCGGTCCCGGGCCAGGTTGCCGAGATTGTTGTGGGCGTCGACCAGGTCGCGATCGATCTCCACGGCGCGGCGATACGCTTCCTCGGCCGCGTCGAGCCGGCCAGCGACGCGCAGGACGTTGCCGAGATTGAAATGGGCCTCGGCATTCGACGGCTTGAGCGTGATCGACTGGCGCAGGGCCTTGATCGCGGTCTCGGTGTCGCCGGCCTGATGGGCGAGCAGGCCGTAAAGCCGTAAAACGTCGGCGTTCATCGGCTGGCTGGCGAGGATCCGCCGATACGCGGCCTCGGCTTCCTTGAGACGTCCCGCCCGGTGATGGCGTATGGCCGCGGCCAGAACTTGCGTCATCGCGTCTTCTCCCGCCATGTCCCGGGATTCCACCACCCCGTCATTCGAACTTGGCCATAAGAGCTCCTAATAGTCCGTCACCATACTTCTAATTTGCGCCCATACGGACGCTGATTCATGCTTCGGTCAATGAACATTCAGGGCCAAGGCGAGGACGGAGCTCAATGAACCAGGACCCCCACGGTCCTCGAGCCGATCGGATCGAGGGCGACAGCAACTTGTCGTCGCATCGCCGATCCTGGAGCGGCGCTCTCGGACCGAACACACGCGCCTTGCTGGCCGAGGACGGGCGCTATTATCTGCACCAGTCGCTGTCGTCGCCCTGTCTCGACGCGGTGCGCGCGGTCGAGGGCATCTGGATCGAGAGCGTCGACGGGCGCCGCTACATGGATTTCCACGGCAACAGCGTCCACCACATCGGCCATCGCCATCCCCGGCTCATCAACGCGCTCAAGGATCAGCTCGACACGCTCCCCTTCGCGCCCCGGCGCTTCACCTCGGAACCGGCGGTGGCGCTGGCCCGCAAGCTGGCCGAAATCGCGCCGGCGCCCTTGGAGAAGGTGCTGCTGGCGCCATCCGGGTCGGACGCCATCGAAATCGCCATCAAGCTGGCCCGGATCGCGACCGGCCGCTTCAAGACGATCTCGTTCTGGGACGCCTTCCACGGCGCCGGTTTCGGCGGCGCCAGCGTCGGCGGCGAGGCGACCTTTCGCGCCGCCCCCATGGGGCCGCTGCTGGCCGGCGCCGAGCACGTCGCGCCCTTTTATTGCTACCGGTGCCCCTACGGCCATCCGGCCCCGGACGGCAAGCCCGACCTCGACGTCTGCGCCATGGCCTGCGCCAAATTCATCCGCTACGTTTTGGAGAAGGAAGGCGATGTCGCGGCGGTGATCGCCGAGCCGCTGCGATCCATCCCCTATATTCCGCCGCCGGGTTTCTGGGCGTCCGTACGCGCGGCCTGCGACGACCACGGCGCGTTGCTGATCTTCGACGAGATCCCCAACGGCCTCGGCAAGACCGGGCGCATGTTCGTCTGCGAGCATTTCGACGTGGTGCCCGACATTCTGGTTCTCGGCAAGGCGCTCGGCGGCGGCGCGGTACCGATCGCCGCGGTCATCGCCCGGGCGTCGCTCGACATCGCCGGCGATCGCGCCATCGGCCATTACACGCACGAGAAAAACCCGCTTCTCTGCCGGGCCGCGCTGACCACCATCGCCATCATCGAGGATCAGGGCCTGGCCGAGAACGCGCGCGTCGTCGGCGCTCATGCCCTGGCCCGGCTCGACGCCATGCGCGCCCGCCACCCGGCCATCGGCGACGTGCGCGGGCTCGGGCTGCTGATGGGGGTGGAACTGGTCTCGGATCGAACCACCAAGTCGCCCGCCAACGACCTCGCCGAGGCGGTGCTCTATCGGGCGCTCGCCCAGGGGCTGGTGTTCAAGCTCTCGATGGGCAATGTGATCACCCTGACCCCGCCGCTCACCATTACCATCGCCGAAATGGATGCCGCTCTCGACATCCTCGAGCGCAGCCTGGACGACGCCATGGTGGAGACGCGAACTTAATATTTACGCGCATTGCGCGAATTCCGCCATTACCTCGTCGCGATTGTCATAATTGTCATAAATTGGCTGGACATCGCGATAAGCGCGGGATTAGGTTGCGAGCTCATCGTTTCGCATTCATTCACGGCCGTCGGCATCGACAACGGGATCGCTTCCACGTGGGGCGCGCGCCCCGTGTTCACACCCTGTCGGCGGCGGACAACCGCGGTATCGGAAGAGACACGTGAAAAAACTGGCGATATTCCACAAGACCAAGGAACTCGAGTCCCAGATCGATGACTTTTGCGACAAGGTCGACGAGGGTGCCCTGGCCTTCAAGATCGGTATTCATGCTTATATCACCGAAGATCATGACGCCTTCGACGACAAGCTCAAGCTGGTCAACAGGATCGAGAGCGACGGCGATGCCCTGCGTCGAGAGATCGAGCGCCGGCTCTACGCTCAAACCCTGATCCCCGAATCGCGCGGCGATGTTTTGGGTTTGCTCGAGAACATGGACCAAATTCTCAACAAATGCGAAGGCCCGATGTGGAAGTTCGCGATTGAAAAACCGGAAATTCCGGTCGTATTCCGCAAAGACTTCGAGAATCTGGTCGACAGCACCGTGCAGGGGGTCGACGCCCTGGTATCGGCGTCGCGCGCCTTCTTTCGCGATATCGGCACGGTTTCCGATTACATGCACAAAGTGATGTTTTTCGAGAAGGAAGCCGATAAGGTCGGTACCAGGCTGAAAATCGCCATTTTCTCGAGCGATCTCGATCTCGCCCGCAAACAGCAGCTCACCAGTTTCGTCGAAATCATCGACGACATCGTCGATTCCGCCGAGGACGTCGCCGACCGCCTCGCGATCTACACCATCAAGCGCTCGATTTAGCGTCTCCATGGAAATCGCCACGATCGTCTTCCTGTCGAGCGGGGCTTTTCTCGGCTGGTCGCTCGGCGCCAATCACCTGGGGAACGTATTCGGCACCGCCGTCGGCACGCGGATGATCTCGTTTATGACCGCCGCCGTGCTGTGCAGCATCTTCGTCGTGCTGGGCTCGGTCATCAGCGGCGCCGGCCCGGCCGAGACCGTGGTCGGCGTCGGCGCGATCAATGCTCTGGCCGGCGCCTTCATGGTCGCCTTTTCGGCCGCCGTCGCGGTCTATTGGATGACCAAGCTCGGCATGCCGGTCTCGACCACCGAGACCATCATCGGCGCGATCGTCGGCTGGAACCTGTTCACAGGTTCGTTCATCGATGCCGATTCAGTGATCAAGATCATGGTCACCTGGGTGGTCTGCCCGTTCCTGTCGGCGGGGATCAGTATCGTTCTCTATATCACGACCAGGTTCGTCTTGCGGGTATGCCATCCGCACATGCTGCGCCTCGACGCCTACACCCGGATCGCGCTGATCCTCGCCGGCTCGTTCGGGGCCTACAGCCTCGGCGCCAACAATATCGCCAACGTCATGGGCGTTTTCGTGCCGGTCAACCCGTTCGCCGATTCGGTGGTCGGCGGCCTGTTCGCGTTCTCCGGGGTGCAGAAACTGTTTCTCATCGGCGGCCTAGCCATCGCCGTCGGTGTCATGACCTATTCCCATCGCGTCGTCCATACCGTCGGCCGCAGCCTGTTCAGCCTCACCCCGGTGACCGCCTGGGTGGTGGTGATGTCGCATTCGCTGGTGCTGTTCCTGTTCGCTTCCGAAGGTCTGGAGCAATGGCTGGCCGGCCACGGCCTGCCGACCATTCCCCTGGTGCCGGTGTCGAGTTCTCAGGCGGTGGTCGGGGCGGTTCTCGGGATCGGCATCGTCAAGGACTGGCGCGCGATCCGCTGGGGGATGGCGGTCAGGATCGCCTCGGCCTGGGTCACCTCGCCGATCATCGCCGGCATCATCTCTTTCGTCGGCCTGTTCATCGTCCAGAACGTCTTTAACCAGAACGTCTATTCGCCGACCGCTTATTCGATCTCTCAAGCCGTCACCGAACGCCTGACCGAGGACGGGGTGGAGGCGACGCCGCTGCTGCCGCTGATCGGGACGCGGTTCGCCTCCACCGCCAGCTTCGTCGACGCGATCGACGGCGCCAACGACTATACCCGACGCCAGACCAAGACCATCCTCGACCTGGCCAAGATCGACAATATCGTCGTCGACGCCACCAAGCTCGATCGCCTGAGCCAGGGGCTTCTCACGCCGCAAGAACGCGCCGCCGTCGTCAAGCTCGATGGACGGCGCTATGCTCACGACTGGCTGTTCGCCCGCGATCTCGCCGCCGCCAGCCCGGAATGGCTCTCCCTGCCCGAAACCACCGTCAACAAGCTCGCCAACCGGGCGCTGGACGCCAAGCGACGGGCGCTCTACAACCTGTTTCGGACCCCGCCGGCGTCGTAAGGAACGCGCCGGGCCCGTCCGGAAGGCCGTTATGACCCGCACCGACACGCGCATCGTTACCGCCGCCCTGGTCGTCATCGGCAACGAGATTCTCTCGGGCCGGACCCGGGACGCCAATCTGCCGTATCTCGCCGAGCGGCTGAACGATCTCGGCCTGCGCTTGCGCGAGGTTCGCGTGGTGCCCGACGAGCAGGCCGAAATCGTCGCCGCGGTCAACGCCTTGCGCGCCAGCCACGATTACGTCTTCACCACCGGCGGCATCGGCCCCACCCACGACGACATCACCGCCGCCGCCATAGCCAAGGCCTTCGACGTGCCGCTGGAACGCAACCCGCAAGCGGTCGCCCGCATGGAGGCCTATTACGCCGGCGGCGCGCTCAGCCTGAACAAGGCCCGGCTGCGCATGGCCAGCATGCCGGTCGGAGCGCGCCTGATCGACAATCCGGTCTCGGGCGCGCCCGGCTTCCAGATCGAGAACGTCCTGGTGCTGGCCGGCGTGCCACGCATCATGCAGGCCATGTTCGAGGGCGTGAAGCACCGCCTGCGCGGCGGCGCGCCGATGCTGACCCGAACCGTGGCAGTCGATCTCCCCGAAGGCGCCATCGCCGAAACCCTGTCCACGGTGCAGGACCGCCACGCCGGCGTCGAGATCGGCAGTTACCCCTATTACCGCAGCCGCGACTTCGGCGTGAAGCTGGTCTTGCGCGCCGCCGACGCGCCGGCATTGTCGGCCGCGACCGCCGACCTGATTACCGCCCTTACCGACCTCGGCGCGGTGGCGGAGGAGGAAAGCGGCGAGGCGGGCGACGGCCGGGGGTCTTTATAGTCCGCCCCGCTGTTGGAACCTGGGCATTGGTAGAACTGATAGAAGTTATCAGATATGTCCCTGTGTTTAACTAATGGGCACCTCGAAGAATGAGGCGGTTGGCGTGAAGGTCGGCGGGTGGCGCGATCTCCCGGGCCACGCGTGGGGTTGGGGTCGGGGTTTTCGATTTTGTCCGGTTGC
>Ga0114931_10003953_pt1 | contig 18610 bp, 21 predicted proteins | sample 2SBtaG_FD_89579 | JGI IMG/M metagenome (GOLD analysis project Ga0114931, IMG submission 89579) | Deep subsurface microbial communities from Kolumbo volcano to uncover new lineages of life (NeLLi) - 2SBTROV14_V59a metaG | ecosystem: Environmental > Aquatic > Marine > Volcanic | place: Kolumbo...
AAGGCTGAACCCCGAGTAGCGCCGCTGTGGCGCCACCCCGATGCCCGATTGGCGCAGCGGCACGACCACCAGGCGCTGCTCGTCATAGGGGTCGATCACGTCGATCGCGGGGCCGGCGCCGGCGACCGGCAGGTCGACCCGAACCTCGGCGCTGCCGCCCTTGCCGGCGCGCACCGCGATCGCCCGTGGCGGCGCCGCGGTCTCGGCGAAGCGCACCAGCCAGATGGTGCCGCGGCGGCGGACCGTGACCGCGGCGCCATTCGCCAGGACGAAGCGCAGAACCGTCGCGTCGGGGTGACGGTCCTGCATGACCGCGCTGTAGAAGGCGCCATCGGGCCGCTGCAGCGCCGCGACGTCGACCGCGTAGGAGCCCGGCAGCACCAGCCAGAAGGTGCCGCGCCGGATGAACGCGACCGCCGGCAGGGTGCGCCCGGCGTTGAAGCCCACCACCACCTGGTTGGGGCGCGCCTCGATCGCGGTGCGCAGCGGCGGCCGCGGCAGGGCGAGCTCGGCGGCGGTGGTCCCGAGCGGCTTGGCCGCGACCTCCTGCACCGCCTCCGTGGCCAGCTTGGCGATGGTCTCGGGCACGATGTCGATCGGGCCGGCCGCCGCCGCGGTCGCCCCGGGCGGTGACCCGGCGGCCGGATCGCTGGCCCCCGGCGGCGATGCCTTCGCCGCCGGCGATCCCGGCGCCGGCGCGCCCGAGGCCGGCGGCCCGGGGGCCGGCGGCGGCGCGGTGGACCCGGCGGTGGCGGCGGCCGCGGTGGGCGTGGGCGGCGCAGCGGGGGCGGGCGCGTCGGCCTGCACGGCCCGCGCCGGGGGCTCGGATGCGGCCGGGGCGGGCGCCGGCGCCACCGCAAGCGGGGCCAGGGCGGCCCGCGGCTTGGCCGGCGGCGGTGGCGGCTCGGCGCCGGTCGAGGCTGCCGCAACGGCGCTCTCGGCGGTCGCCGCGGGCCCGTCCATCAGATCGACGACCACCTTGGTGCCGGAGCGGAAGTGGCGGAGCCGCACCCCCCGATCGGCGAGGGTCAGGACGAGGCGCGTGCCGCCGCCCTCGACGGTGGCCTCGGCGCCGGCGAGGCGGGGCAGGTGGCCGCCGGCGATCGGGGCCAGCGCGATCCTGGCGGCGCGATCGAAGCGGACGACCACCCGGCGGCCCTGCCGCACCAATCGATAGCCGACCGAGCGCCCCCAGTCGAAGACCATGCGGCTATAGCCGGGGTGCTCGCCGGTCCGCACCACGACCGCCTCGCGGGGCGCCGGGGCGGGGGCGGCCGCGGGCTTCGCCGGCCCGCCGATCAAATCGACCACCACCGATTTCTCGGCGGTGAAGGCGCGGAGCGTGAAGGCGCCGGTAAGCTGCGCCTCGACCGTGCGCTTGTCGGCCCCGAGGCGAAGCCCGGCGACATAGGCCGGGAGATTGCGCCTGACCGGGGCCAGCGCGACCGCCAGCGGACGGGCGAAGGTGATGCGCAGCGTCCGACCGTCGATCCGCGCCTGGTAGGTCACCGGGGCCGGCCAGGCGAAGACGATGCGGCCGAAGCCGTCATGGGGGGCGGCGGTGGCGGTGACGGCCTCGATCGCCGCCGCGGTGCGCCCCGCCGCGACGCCGACGAGGGCGATGACGAGCGCGAAGGCCCACGCCCTAGAACGGGACACCCTCGCCTCCGGCGGCACGGAGCACCACGTCGACGCGGCGCGCCAGGCGATAACGCTGGGCCTTGGGCAGGCCGGCAGGCAGCGCCCCAAAGCTGCTGGCGCCGCGGCCGCGGGCGACGATCGCGCCCTCGGCGCCGGCATCGGCGAGGGCATCGGCGACGGCGACGGCCCGGGTCAGCGACAGCACCCAGTTGGAGGTGAAATGCCCGTGGACGGGGCGCGGATCGGCGTGGCCGACCACGTCGATGCGATTGCCGAGGCCGCCGAGAACGTCGGCCAGGGCGGCGACGGCGGCGCGCGCCGCCGGGGTGAGCGCGGCCCCCCCCTCGGCGAAGAGGAGATCGGCGGGCAGCATCAGGACGAGGCGGTCGGGCCGCCGGGCGAGGCGGGCCCGCCCGAGGATCGGCCGGTCGCGAATCTTCTCGCCGATCAGGGTCGCGAGATAGCCGAGATCGGCGCCTTCGGGCACCTCGGTGCGCGCCACCGTGCGGCCGCTCGGGGCCTCCGGGCCGCGCCAGACGCGCGACGGGTTGAGCCGCTGCGAGAGCGACTGCGCGACCGTCGTCCAGGCGGTCGCCTGCATCGACGACATGGAATAAAGAAGCACGAAGAAGGCGACCAGGATGGCCACCAGGTCGGCGAGGGTGATCAGCCAGCGCCCGCCGGCGGCCGGATCCGGGCTCATGGCGACGCCGCCTCTCGGGGGCCGCTCGGCGCGATGCGAAAGACCAGGTTCAGCCGCCCACTCGCGCCGGGGACGATGCCGGCCGAAAGCCTGACCGCCGGCGCCCCGAGCCCGACCAGGGTCTCGACCAGCCCGGCGGCCCGGGCGATGGCGAGGGCGCGCCCGGGGCCGCGGGCCGCGGTGATCAGGACCTCGGTGGCGACCGCCTCACCGCTCCGCGGGGCCGCGAGAAGCCCGGCGAGACGCTCGACGACGGGCCGCACCTCGGCACGGAGATCGGCCGAATCGGGCATGAACAGGGCGTCCGCCGCCATCGCCAGCCGCATCTCGCGGCCCAGGTGATCGGGCACCACCAGCGCCAGCGGCAAGGCGGTCTCGATCAGCCGGCGAAGGCCCTGGGCGAAGACGCCGAAGCGCCCTGCCAGCGCGTCCCCGCCGCTTTCCGGTCGGGCGCCGATGTCGACCTCGGCGATGCCGCGGAAGGTCGTCGCCAGGCTGCCGACCGCCGCCCGGGCCCGCTCGGCCGAGGGGGTCGCGATCGCGGTGAGCATGAGGAAGAAGGCGAGGACGATCAGGTAGAGTGCGAGGAAGGCCAGCGTGGTGGCGTCGGTCGACGCCCCGCCCGCGGTGTCGCGCGGGGCCGCCACCGGTCAGTCGAAGCTGGCCAGGAGCGCGTCGATATCGTCCTGGTTGTTGCCGGCGCCGGGAAGCTGCGGCCCGTTGAGCAGCGACGCCTCGTCGTCGACCGAGGTCGGCTTGCGCGCCTTCGCGCCGTCCTTTGCCACCGCCTGGCGGAGCTCGTCGCCGAACACGGCGACCAGGCGATCGAGGCGATCCTCGATGTACTTGAGGGTGCCGACCACCTTGCCGATCCGTTGGCCGGTGAGGTCCTGGAAGCTGCAGGCCTCGAAGATGCGCACGACCTGATCGCTGATGGCCTGGGCGCCGAGGCGGCCGGCCTCGGTCTCGATCATCTCGGCGGCTTCCAGCAGGGTGCCGGTGGCTTCCTCGGTGGCGGCGACGATGGCGTCGAGCTCGACCCCGGCCGCCGGCAGGTGCTCGGCGTTGATGTCCTCGGGGTTGAGCGCCGCGATCTCGGACTTGGCGCTCTGGATGTAGTGGGCGAGGTCGTCGAGCTCCTTGTAGAGCCTGAGGTCGCGGCCCGAGACGTCGCCATCCATGGTGGCCAGGATGGCGGTGACGATCTCGGCGACCTCGTCGATGCTCACCTGATCGCCGCGCTCGGCCCTGAGCGCTTCGAGGTGGCGGCCGAGGTCGTCGCTGGTGCTCGCTATCGACATGCCTCCTGACCGCCTCCTCAGAAGTCGCCAAAGATGGTGGCGAGCTTGGCCTTCAGGGTCTCGGCGTTGAACGGCTTGACGATGTAGTTGGTGACCCCCGCCTCCTTGGCGGCGATGACGTTCTCGGTCTTGCTCTCGGCCGTGATCATGACGAACGGCGTCCGCTTGAGCTTGTCGTCGGCGCGCACTTCCTTGAGCAGCTGAAGGCCGGTCATGGGCTCCATGTTCCAGTCCGAGATGACCAGGTCGAAGCTCTTCTCGCGCAGCTTGGCGAGCGCGGCCTCGCCGTCGCTGGCCTCGTGGACGTTGCCGAACTGGAGCTGCCCGAGGAGGTTGCGGATGATGCGCAGCATCGTCTTGTAATCGTCGACGATGAGGATCGGCATGTTGCGATCGACGGCCATGGTCCCTCTCTCCCTTCCCGAGGCGCCCGTGGCCTCGCGGCCGTGGGCGTCGCCATGATGGCGATCAGGCGTTAAGCCTTGGTTACGGTGCGGCCGTCTTGCCCGCGTCCACCAGCGATGGGGGAATCTGGCGGCGCTCGGCGAGGCGCACCGTCACCTCCTTGGCCTTGCCCGCGTCCATCTTGGCGAGGATGGCGGCGGCCTTGGCCCCGCGCATGCGCTTGACGACCGAGAGCAGGATGTCGATGTCGAGCCGGTCGAAGATGCGGGCCGCGTCCTTGGGCTTCATCTTCTCGTAAATGCCGACCAGGTTCTTGATTCGCGCCTCCTCGCGGTCGTCGAAGCGGCCGATCAGGCCCTCGATGGCCGCCTGCACCTTCTTGAGCTCGGCGATCTTCTCGTCGACCCGCTTCTCGGTGACCGTGAGCAGCTTCTCGCGCAGGTCCAACGCCTGCGCCCGGGCGGCGATCTCGTCGCGGCGCTTGGCCAGGTTCTCGAGAATCTTGATCTCGGTGGGCGAGAGCTTGGTGATGTCGACCGCCGACGCCTCCTTGGCCGGCGCCGCGGGCGCGGCGACGGCGGGCGGAGCGGGCGCGGCCGCGGTGGGCGTCGGGGTCTGCTGGGCCCGGGCGCTCTCGACCAGGACGCCACCGGCCGACCACAGAGCCGCCCCCTTGACGACCAGCAGCCCCAGGGCGGCGGCGATCAGCGCCGGTAACAGGCGAGGGCGCAGACGCATCGGCTCAGCCTCCGCGGGCCGCCCGCAGGGCCTTGAAGAGGTCGCGCTCGACCACCGTCCGCTCGTCGCCGGCGGGCTTCGAGGGGGCGGCCTCGGTGGCCGACGGCCCGGCGCCCGAGCGCTTGCGACCGCCGCTCTCCAGGCGCTCGGCCAGGCGCGAGCCGTGCTCCATCACGAACGAGAGCTCGTCGACCAGGGCCCGCGCCGCCTCGAGCTTGTCGTCGAGATCGCGGCCCGCCGTCGCCCCCGCCTCACGCAGGGCGGCGACGCCCGCCTCGGCGCGGGTGGTGGCGTGGGCGAAGGTCGCGACCAGGGTGGCGAACTCGCCCTTGGCCCGCCTGAGCTCGCCGAGACGGCGGTGGAGAAGGACACAGGCGACGATGGTCGCCACCAGGAGAAGGGCGATCGCCGCGTCGAGGACCAGCGTCAGGGTCATGCGCGTTTCCGATAGCTGCGGTAGGCCTTGTTGACGCACACCGCGACCTTGCCGTCGGCTTGGCCCATGACGCCGCTGGCCATGGCAATGCCACCGCAGCGAAGCGTCACCGCCGAATCGGGCTTGGCATGGAGCGCCAGGGTGTCGCCGATGCGAAGCTCGGCTATGTCGCGCAGGGTCATCACCCGCTCGTCGAGCACCGCCTCGATCTCGACCGCGGCGTTCCACAGCTCGCCCGCGAGATGGGTTTCCCAGATCGAGTCACGACCGAACTTCTCGCCCCAGAACATCTGCAGGAGGAGATCGCGGATCGGCTCGAGGGTCGCATAGGGCATGATCAGCTCGACGTTGCCGCCCCGGTCGTCCATGTCGACCCGCATCCGCGCCAGCACGGCGGCGTTGGCCGGCCGCGCGATGGTGGCGAAGCGGGGGTTGGTCTCGAGTCGATCGAAGCGGAAGGTGACCGGGGTCAGGGGCTCGAAGGCGGCGGTCAGGTCGACCAGCAGGACGTTGATCATGCGCTCGACCAGGTTGCGCTCGATGGTGGTGTAGGGGCGGCCCTCGATGCGGATGGGCGCGGTGCCGCGGCCGCCGCCGAGAAGGACATCGACCACCGAGTAGATGAGCGCGCTATCGATGGTGATCAGCCCGAAGTCGTCCCACTCCTCGGCCTTGAACACGGCGATCATGGCCGGCAGCGGGATCGAGTTGAGGTAGTCGCCGAAGCGCACCGAGTTGAGACCGTCGAGCGAGACCTCGACGTTGTCGGAGGTGAAGTTGCGCAGCGAGGTCGTCAGCAGGCGCACCATGCGGTCGAACACGACCTCGAGCATGGGCAGGCGCTCGTAGGACACCAGCGTCGAGTTGACGATCGAGAGGATGCCGTTCTTGCCGCCCTGCTCGTCGTCGCTCTCGTCGAAGCCGAGCAGGCTGTCGATCTCGTCCTGGTTGAGGACCCGCGTCGGCTGGCCGCCCAGGCCGTCGCCGTCCTCACCTTCGGCGATCTCCGGCGCCGGGGCCTCGTCGCCATCGTCGCCGCCCTCGGCCATGGCGGCCCACTCGGCGGCCATCTGGTCCTTGTCGAGATCGTCGGTCTCGGGGCTTTCGGCGGTGCTGGGTTCGGCCATGGGGTCGATTACTGGATCAACATTTCCTTGAACAAGACGTCGCGCACGACCACCGGGTGGACGGCCACGTTGATCCGCCTGAGAAGCTCTTCCTTCAGGCGATAGATGCCGGCCGAGCCCTGGAGGTCGTCGGCCCTGAGCTCGCGCAGGTAGACCTGGAACTGGTCGATCACCCGGGGCATGAACTTCTGCAGGCCGGCCATATCGGCGCCTTCGTCGAGCTCAAGGCTGAGCTGAACCCGGAGATAGCTGGGCTTGCCGTTGGTCGATTCGAGGTTGACCACCATCTCGGGAAGATCGAGGAAGACCACCCGGTCGGGGACGTCGGCGGCGTTGCCGAGGCCGAGCAAGGGGTCGAGCAGGCCCATGAAATAGGCCCCGCCACCGCCACCGCCGAGGAGAAGGACGACCGCGGCGACGATGATGATGAGGCGCTTGTTGGCGAGAAGGCCGCCGGCAGAGCCACCTTCACCGGCTTCGCCCTCGTCCTCGTCGTCTTCGATCTCGTCGTCGGCCGCAACGTCGCTCATCGTGATCCGTCTTCGCGCCCGCTGATCGCCCGTGCCCGAATCCCCGGCGCCCCGGGTTTCCGTTGCCTCCGCTATAGCAAACGGGCCCTTAACAAGTGGTTGCACCGGGGCCCTCGGGCCGGGCGCAGGGCGGCGGCAAGTCCTGCCCGGCAGGCGCTGCCGCGACCGTCCGGTCCTGCCGCGCACCCCCCGGGCGCCCCCAGCCAACCCCTTGAAACGCCGAGGATCGCGTCGTGGCACGCAACCTGCATGGCGGCGGGGGCCGGGGCCCCGTCCGCGGCACGGTCAACGACTTCGGGAGCCGAGATGGAGAACGCCACGCTGATCGCCTTGTCGCGCCAGGTGGCTCTGGGTCAGCAGATGGACCTGGTGGCGAACAACATCGCCAACGTCGACACGCCGGGCTTCAAGGCCGACCGGATGCTCTTCGCGCCCGTGCTCGAGCCCGTCGGCAACGGCGTGCGCGCCGCCTTCGTGCACGACTTCGCCGTGGTCCCCGACATGAGCGACGGCGAGATGGAGCACACCGGCAACCCGCTCGACCTCGCCATCCGCGGCCCCGGCTTCTTCGAGGTCCAGACCGACCAGGGCGTTCGCTACACCCGCGGGGGGTCGTTCCAGCTCGGCCCCGACGGCGCCATCGTCACCACCGACGGCGACCCGGTCCTCGCCGACGACGGCTTCCCGCTGTTCACCCTGCCCGGCGAAGGCCCGATCACGGTCTCCAGTGACGGCGTCATCGGCACCGTCGCCGGCCCCATCGGGCGCCTCGGGGTGGTCCAGTTCGACCAGCCCGAGCGGCTGGAGAAGGTCGGCAACAACCTTTTCACCGGCGACGCCACCCCGCAGCCGGCCGAGGGCGCCGCTGTTCTTCAAGGGTTCATCGAGCGCGCCAACGTCAAGCCCGTGGTCGAGATGACCCGCATGATCGCCATCCTGCGCAGCTATCAGAGCGCGGCACGGCTGATCGACCAGCAAGACCAGCTTCGCCGCCGGGCCCTCGACGTGCTCGGCAACGTCACCCGAAGCGCCTGACACCCCCGAGGTTCGAGGAGCCCCCGCCCATGAGATCGTTGAGCATCGCCGCGACCGGCATGTTGGCCCAGCAGACCAACGTAGACGTCATCGCCAACAACATCGCCAACATGAACACCACCGCGTTCAAACGCCAGCGGCCGGGGTTCCAGGACCTCTTGTACCAGACTCTGCGCCGGGTCGGCTCGGCGTCGTCGGACAGCGGCACCGTGGTACCCTCGGGCGTCCAGCTCGGGGTGGGGGTCAAAACTGGCACCGTCTATCGGATCACTGAGCAGGGCAACCTGAACTCGACCTCCAACCCGCTCGACCTCGCCATCAAGGGCGAGGGCTACTTCCGCATCCAGCTTCCCAACGGCGACGACGCCTACACCCGGGCCGGCAGCTTCCAGCTCAGCCCGACCGGCGAGATCGTCACCCTCGACGGCTATACCCTGAGCCCGGGGGTCACGGTGCCGGCCGGCGCCATCGACGTGACGATCAACGTCAACGGCGAGGTCCTGGTGAAGCTCGACGGTCAGGTGCAGCCCCAGAACGTGGGCCAGATCGAGCTCGCGACCTTCCCCAACGAGGGCGGGCTCGAGACCATCGGCGACAACCTTCTGTTGGAGACCCCGGCGTCGGGCGCCGCCACCACGGGGACCCCGGGCTCGGATGGCTTTGGCGCCCTCCAGCAGGGCTTCCTCGAGACCTCGAACGTCGATCCGGTCTCCGAGATCACCAACATGATCAAGGCCCAGCGCGCCTACGAGCTCAACTCGAAGGTCATCACCACGGCCGACCAGATGATGAACAGCGTGAACCAGCTTCGCTAGGAGCCGCCCGATGATCCGAACCCTCGCCGCCGCCGTCGTCCTCCTCTTGGTCACCGCCGCCGAGGCCGCGAGCCTGCGCACCAGCGTGGTCGTCGACGCCCCGGTCGTCACCCTCGGCGACCTCCTCACCGAGGCGGGCGCCGCTGCCGACACCGTGGTCGCCCAGGCGCCGCCGCCGGGTCAGCGTCTGCTGTTGGGGGGCGAGCGGATCGGGGCGGTCGCCCGCGCGGCGGGGCTCGCCTGGCGGCCCCGATCGACCCTCGTTCGCGTCGTCGTCCGCCGCGCCAGCCGCGACATCGGGGCGACCGAGATCGCCCTCCGCATCGCCGCCGGCTTGGCCAAGGAAGTGCCCGACGCTCGCTTCCGGGTCGTTCTCGGCAACCGCGCCAGCGTGCTCCACCTGCCCACCGGCACGGCGCCGACGCTCGGCCTCGCCTCGCTCACCTTCGATGCCGCCAGCGGCCGCTTCGATGCGGTCGTGGTCGGCGCCGCGGGCACCGACGCCGAGACCCGGCTCGCCGTCTCGGGGCGCGCCATGCGGGTGGTCTCGGTCCCGGTGCTCGCCCACCGCCTCGGCCGCGACGAGGTCATCACCGCCGACGACATCGACTGGATCGATCTGCGCGGCGACCGCGTCGGCGCCACCATCGTCACCGACGTCGCCGATCTCATCGGTCGGGTCCAGCGGCGGCCGCTCAAGCCCGGACGGGCGATCCGTGCCCGCGACGTCCGCCTGCCTCGGCTGGTCAACAAGGGCGACGTCGTCGTGTTGAGCCTGCGCACGCCCTTCATGTCGCTAACCATGACCGGGCGGGCCCTCGAAGACGGGGCGCTGGGAAAGACCGTCCGGGTCCTCAACACGACCAGCAAGCGGGTCATCGAGGCGGTGGTCGCCGGCGCCAACCGGGCGACCGTGGCGACGCCCATGGCCCTGGCGAGCGTCCGTTGACCCCGCCGAGCGAGAGGAGAGGAAAGCCCATGGCGCGCCTCCACCAGCCCATCGTCGCGGCCCTCGCCGCGCTCGCCCTCGGCGGTTGCAGCGGCATGCTCGATCGCCTGGCGGCGGTCGGCACCACGCCCCAACTGAGCCCGGTCGAGAACCCCGAGCTGAAGCCCGATTATCGCCCGGTCACCATGCCCATGCCCCGGCCGCCGGTCGAGATCCGCAACGCCAACTCGCTATGGCGCCAGGGCGCCCGCGCCTTCTTCAAGGACCAGCGGGCCGGGCGCGTCGGCGACATCCTCACGGTCCTCATCGAGATCAAGGACAAGGCCAACTTCCAGAACGCCACCACGCGCACCCGCGACAACGCCGAGAACGCCTCGGCGAGCGCCCTCCTCGGCTTCGAGCAGAAGGCCAAGGACCTGTTGCCGAAGGGCTTCGACCCGACCAAGCTGGTCGACCTCGCCAGCAAGTCCCAGGCCAACGGCGACGCCAAGATCGACCGCAAGGAGACCATCGACCTCAAGGTCGCCGCCATCGTCACCCAGGTGCTGCCCAACGGCAATCTGGTGATCCGCGGCTCCCAAGAGGTCCGGGTCAACCACGAGGTGCGCAACCTGATGGTCGCCGGGGTGGTCCGCCGCGAGGACGTGAGCTCGGAGAACACGGTGCAGCACGACCAGATCGCCGAGGCCCGGATCATCTATGGCGGTCGGGGAACGCTGAGCGACGTCCAGCAGCCACGCTATGGCCAGCAGGTCTTCGACATCATCTACCCCTTCTAAGGGGCGCCTCACTCGTCGCGGTAGACCTTCTCGCGGCGCTCGTGACGTTCCTGGGCGTCGAGGCTCATGGTGGCGATCGGGCGGGCCTCGAGCCGCTTGAGGCCGATGGGCTCGCCGGTGACCTCGCAAAAGCCATAGGTCCCGTCCTCGATCCGCTTCAGCGCGGCGTCGATCTTGGCGATCAGCTTGCGCTCGCGGTCGCGGGCACGGAGCTCGATCGAGCGGTCGGTCTCGACCGAGGCCCGGTCGGCGAAGTCGGGCTCCTGCGTCGTCTCCTGGAGGTTCTGCAAGGTCTGGCTCGATTCGGCGAGAAGCTCGCTCCGCCACGCCAGCAGCTTGCGGCGAAAGTACTCGAGCTGCAGCGCAGACATGAACGGCTCGTCCTCGGACGGCCGGTAGCCGGGGGGCAGCGTCACGGACGACATCCCTGAACCGTCGAACAACCACTCGAAACCTGGTCACGGGACACGCCCGCGGCTGGCGCGCATATATCTGATTTCGCCGCCCCGCCGCAACCGGCTTGCGCGGCCACCCGGGTTTTAGGGCTCACGGCACCAGCCCGAGCTTGGCAAGCTCGACCGTGGCGCGGAGCTCGATCTCGTCGATGATGGCGGCGAGCCGGGGGTCGTCGATCGCCCCGCGCCGCTCGGCCAGGGTCTGGCGCAGCGCCACCAGGCGGTCGGGCGGCAGGGTGCCGGCGAGGATCGCGAGGTGTATCTCTTCGAGCTGGTCGAGAAGGGCGCGGCCACGGCGCAGCCCGCGGGAGCGCCCGTCGAGCGCCTCGGGAACCTCCTGCACGGCGAGGATGGCGGCCACCGCGCCGACCGGCGCCGCCGCCCCGGGTCGGGCCGGCGCGGCCTCGTCGCCGAGCTGGGACGCGAAGCGCCCGCTTCCACCGGCGCGCGACAATCGTCCGGGACGCGCCGTGACGGGTCGGATACTGCCGGGGCCGGTGATCTTCACGGGGTCGCGGTCACCCTGGTTGGCGTCGGGCTGGCCAAGGGGGCCGGGCCGATGGGCTTGGGCTTAAGGAGACGCGGTTAAGATCGGCTTAAGCCGCGCCGACCGCGGTGCCCCGGGCAAGAGTTGCCAGCGGCGGAAACGGTTGCCGGCACGACTCGTGCCGCGACCGCTCCGACGCCTCCCTCCCAAAGGAAATAGATCTTTGTTCTCAGGCGCTTGCGCCTGTGCCCCGGGTTGGCACGCATTTCGCATGGGAGGGGCCGAGATGTGGTGCTTGGTCCAACCCAGGGGTTCGATGTCACGCTTTCGGTTCTTCCCGCTTGCCGTTGCGCGCGCCGCCCTCGCGGGGCTCGCCCTTGTCCTCGTCGTGACCCTCGCGGTGCCGGCCCAGGCGATGTCGCGGCTCAAGGACATCGCCGACTTCGAGGGCCTGCGCGAGAACCAGCTCGTCGGCTATGGCCTGGTGGTCGGTCTCAACGGCACCGGCGACGACTTGGGCAGCTCGCCCTTCACCCAGCAGAGCCTGATCGGGATGCTCGAGCGCCTGGGCGTGAACACCCGCGGGATCACCATCGACACCGACAACGTCGCCGCGGTGATGGTGACCGCGACGCTGCCGCCTTTCGCCCGCCAGGGAAGCCGCATCGACGTCACCGTCAGCGCCCTCGGCGACGCCGACAGCCTGCTCGGCGGAACCCTTCTGGTGACCCCGCTGATGGGCGCCGACGGCGAGGTCTATGCGGTCGCCCAGGGCCAGGTCTCGGTCGGCGGCTTTTCGGCCACGGGGAGCTCGGGCACCAGCGTCACCCAGGGGGTGCCGACCAGCGCCAGGGTCGCCAACGGCGCCATCGTCGAGCGCGAGGTGGCGTTCGACCTCGACAGCCTGACCCGGATCGACATCGCGCTGCGCAACCCCGACCTGACCACGGCCAGCCGCATCGCCCAGGCGATCAACGCCCGCCTCGGCGAGCCGGCGGCGGCGGCCGCCGACCCCGGCACCGTCCACCTCAAGGTGCCCGAGGCCTATCACCAGCGGGTCGCGGCGCTGTTGACCGTGGTCGAGCAGCTCATGGTCGAGCCCGACCAGCAGGCCCGGGTGGTGATCGACGAGCGTTCGGGCATCATCGTCATGGGCGAGAACGTGCGCATCAGCACGGTCGCCATCGCCCAGGGCAACCTGACCATCCGCATCACCGAGACCCCGCAGGTGTCGCAGCCCGGCGCCTTCGCACCCCAGGGCGCGCAGACCGTGCAGGTGCCGCGCAGCAACGTCCAAGTCGACAAGGGGAGCGACAACGGGATGGCGCTGCTACCCGCGGGGGTCAGCCTGAACCAGCTCGTCGAGGGCTTGAATGCGCTGGGGATCGGCCCCCGCGACCTGATCACCATCCTGCAAACGATCAAGGCGGCCGGCGCCCTCCAGGCCACCATCGAGGTGCTGTGATGGCGGCCGCGGCCCTTCTCGCCGATCCCGCGATCGCCCGCGCCCCGACCGCGCCGGCGAAGACGCGCGACCCCAAGGCGGCCCAGGCGGCGGCGCGCGACTTCGAAGGCTTCTTCATCGCCCGCCTGATCGAGCAGATGTTCGCCGGCATCCGCACCGACGGTCCGCTCGGCGGCGGCTTCGCCGAGCCCATGTACCGATCCCTGATGATCAACCAGTACGGCAAGGTCATCACCCGCGCCGGCGGGCTGGGCCTCGCCGACCCCATCGCTCGCACCCTGCTCTCAGCACAGGAGAACGCGTCGCCATGACCGAACAGAACCCCGTCGTCGAGCTGACCCACCAGGCTGCCCGTCTGGCGGCGCTGATGATCCGCGAGGTCGAGGTCCTGCGCTCGCCCACCCCGTCGCAGGTCGCCGCGATGCAGGAGGAGAAGGCGACCCTGGCCGACGCCTTCGTCGCCCTCTTCCAGCAGGTCCGGGCCGAGCGCCGCGTGCTCGACGCCGCGCCCGCGGCCGAGCGCGCCGCCCTCAAGGCGGCCTTTCTCGAGCTCAAGGAGGCGAGCGAGAAGAACCTGCGGGCGCTCCGCGTCGCCAAGACCTTCAACGAGCGCCTGATGAAGGCCGTCAGCGACGCCGTCAACGACCAGCGCAGCCGGCTCTCGCCCTACTCGGCGGGCGGCGCCGCCCCCGCCAGCCGCGACGCCCAGCCCCTGGCGTTGAACGACAGCATCTGAGCCACCGATGACGATCGGCGCCATCCTGCAGAATGCGCAGAGCGGCCTGGCGGTCAGCCAGGCGGCGATCGGGGTCATCTCGCAGAACGTCGCCAACGCCAACACGGTCGGCTACTCGCGCCAGATCGCCGAGCTCCAGGAGCGGGTGGTCGGCGGGGTCGGCAGCGGGGTCGAGATCGCCGGCATCAAGCGGGTCGTCGACACCTTCCTGGTGCGCGAGCTCAGGGGCCAGGCCTCGGCCCTCGGCAAGGCCGACGAGCGGGCCAACTTCTTCAAAGAGATCGAGGCCCGTTTCGGCACCCCGCAGACCAACTCCACCGTCACCGGCGCCTTGGCCAACCTCTCGGCGGCCCTGAACACGCTGGCCACCGCCCCCGAGAACCCGGCGCTGCGTTTCAAGGTCACGGCCGATGCGGTCACCGTCGCCGACGCCGTCAAGTCCCTGGCCACGGGGGTGCAGAACCTCAGGCGCGAGGCCGATCAGGAGGTCGACTCGGTGGTCACCGAGCTCAACACCCAGCTCAAGGTGATCGACCAGATCAACGGCAAGATCTCCAACGCCCTCACGCTGGGCCAGAGCACCGCCGAGTTCGAGGACAGCCGCGACCGCGCGGTCGCCAAGATCGCCCGGATCCTGGATATCACCACCTTCGCACGCTCGAACGGCGAGCTCAGCATCCTGACCGGCGGCGGCCAGACCCTCCTCGACACCCAGCTTCATGAGGTCGACTTCGCACCGGCGGCCACGCTCACCTCCGGGACCGTGTTCGGCCCCCTCACCATCTTCGCCATCGACGGCACCACCGGGCTACGAACCGGCAGCGGTAAACAGATCGTCAGCGGCGGAACCAGCGGCACCGTCACCAGCACCGTCACCTCGGGCCGCCTCGCCGGGCTCCTCAACATCCGTGACAAGGTTCTGCCCGACCTCGGCAACCAGATGGATACCCTGGCGACCGCCGTCCGCGACACCTACAACGCGACCCACAATCAGGGGACGACCTTCCCGCCGCCGACCCGCCTGACCGGCACCCGGACGGTGGCTTCGACCGATGCCTTGACCGCCACCGGCTCATTCCGGGTCGCGGTCGTCGATTCGACCGGACGCATCGTCGGCACCCCGTTCGACAGCCTGGATCTTTCGACCTTTGCCACCGTCGGCGACCTCGCCACCGCGATCGACACCGCGCTCGGCAGCGACGGAACCGCCTCGGTGGTCAACGGCAAGCTCGAGATCCGGGCGCTGAACGCGGCCAACGGGGTCGCCGTCAACGAGCGCGACAGCAAGGAGACCGCCACCGGGCGCGGCCTCGCCCACTACTTCGGGCTTAACGATTTTTTCAGCGGCACCGGGTCCACTGACTTCGCCGTGCGATCGGACATCGTGGCCGATCCGAGCTTGGTCGCGACCGGCTTCCTCAGCCTCGCCGACATCCAGCAATCGAAGGTCGTGACCTCGCGAACGGCGACCCTCGACAGTGCGAGCAGCCTCAACGTGGCGACCGACGGCACCTTCACCATCAACGGCACCGACCCGGCCAACACCATCGCCTTCACCGCGGCGACCGACACCCTCGACAGCCTCGCCGCCAAGATCAACGCCGCCGGGATCACCGGGGTGACCGCCACGGTGGCCACCGATACCGGCGGCTTTCGCCTGGTCATCGACTCGACCGCCGCACCGCTCGATATTCGCAGCGCCAGCGGCGGCGACATCGTCACCGCGGCCGCCTTCCAGTCCAACCTGGCGGGGCAGACGGGGGTGACCATCGGCGACAATCGCGCCGTCCAGCAGCTCGCCAACCTGACCGAGAACCGGGTCAGCTTCACCGCCGTCGGCGGCCTGCCCGCCGGCGATTTCACCTTCGGCGAGTACGCCGGCAGCATCCTCGGCCTCGATTCGGTCCTCGCCGCCGACGCCACCGACACCCAGAAGCTCAACCAGGACCTGTTCGACAATCTGAACTTCCGCGTCAGCTCGGTCGCCGGGGTGAACGTCGACGAAGAGCTCGCCTCCATGGTCGTCTTCCAGAACGCCTTCGCCGCCTCGGCACGGGTGATCACGACCGGGGTCGCGATGTTCGACGAGCTCCTCAAGCTGGTGTGAACGGAGCCCGCCGATGCCCACCCGCGTGACCCAGCTCTCCCAGCAGGCGCTGACCCTGAACAACGTCTTCGGCAGCCAGCAGCGGCTGCGCGATCTCCAGATCCAGATCGCGACCGGCCAGCGTTCGCGCAACTACGCCGGCATCGCCGAGGACGCCAGCCGGCTGGTCTCCCTCAAGTCGATCAAGGTTCGCACCGACCAGTTCGCCAAGAACAACGCCATCATCACCGCCCGAATCGAGCAGACGGACTCGGCGATCTCGACCGTCTTCGATTCGCTCAGCGATCTCAGGAAGCTGATCATCCAGGCGCGCAACGACGCGGTGGGCGACAAGGTGCCGCTCGCCGAGGTAGCGCAGAACCTGCTCGACGTCGTCACCGGCCAGCTCAACAGTAAGGAGAACGGCCGCTTCGTCTTCGCCGGCTCGATGACCGACACCCAGCCGGTCACCGTGCCGGTGCCCGACCCGGCCGTCTTCGGCGCCCCCGACGCCAGTTACTACAACGGCGATTCGACCGAGCTGACGGCGCGGATCGACGAGACCACCACCATCACCTACGGCATCACCGCCAGCCGGACCGGCTTCCAGCAGGCGATCGCCGCGCTGAAGGGGGCCATCCAGGCCGACGCCACCAAGAACACCTCGCTCCTCGACACCTCGCTCGGGCTCGCCAGCCAGGCGCTTCAGACGATCGCCGGGTATCGCGCCGAGACCGGCTCGGACCTCGCCACCATCGATCGCGCCAACCAGCGCAACGGGGATTTCGTGACCTTCGTCGAGGGCCGCGTCAGCGACATCCAGAACGTCGACGTCCCGACCGCCGTGTCCCAGCTCGCCTCCGAGCAGACGGTGCTCCAGGCGTCGTTCCTGACCCTCGCCCGGGTGACGAACCTGTCTCTGGTCAGCTTCCTCAACTGACCGCGCCACCACCCCAGACCATGGAAGGGCCCCCAGCCATGCACGAAGACCACAGCGCATCGCGGCCGAAGGCGCCCGCGGCCGCCGATCATCGCGTCGTCCACGGCCGTTTCGGCCCGGTGGTGGCGGCGCCCGAGAACACGGTCCACATGCCCCAGGGGCTCCTCGGCTTTGGCGCGCACCGCCGGTTCGCCCTCGGCACCCTGGCCGATCCCCGCTTCGCCCAGCTTCGGGCCCTGCAGTCGCTCGACGACGACGACCTCGCCTTCCTCGTGCTTCCGCTCGACCCCGACGCCGGCCTGGTCGGCCGTGACGACCTCATCGAGGCCTGTCGGACGCTGGGCATGTCGCTCGCCGATACGGCGATCCTGCTGATCGTGACCGTGCGCCGTGACGCCGATGGCCCGCACGCCTCGGCCAATCTGCGGGCGCCGGTGTTCGTCGACACCCGCGCCCGGATCGGCGTGCAGTACGTGCTCGGCGACGAGCGCTATCCGATCCGCCTGCCGCTCACCCGGGGGGGCCGGGCGGCATAGCCGGCGCCCTCAGGACGCCAGAAGGTCGGCGTAGACCTCGTCGGTGGCGAGCGCGTGGGGAACGCCCTCCTTGGCGAACAGGGCGCAGAACTTGTACTCGAAATCGGCGACGATGGCGAAGGGGGGAAGCGCCGGCGAGTGGTGGGTCACCCCGGGGACGACATAGCCCCGCGGCAGGGCGAGGCGGTCCTTCCAGCCCTTGTGGATGTGCTCGATGCGCGCCACCACCGGGTGATAGCCGGCGGCGGTCACGTCGGCCTTGATCCTGTCCATGTGGAACCCCGAGGCGACCAGGAAGCCCGAGTTGTAGCGGGCGATCGCCGCGATCGCCCGGGCCTGGTCGTCGGCGACCACGTGGAGAAGGGCGTCGAGCACCACCACCATGTCGAAGTCGTCCGCGGCGGCGAAGGTCACGAAGTCGGCCGGCGGCAGGAAGCTCACCGCCTCGCGGATGGGGTCGTGGACGCGGACCAGCTTCTTGTTGAGAACCTTGAAGAACAGCCGCTCCTCGCCGCGCAGGCGGCTGAGCACGTCTATGGGAAAAATCCCTTCCCGCGCGCGATCGAGAAAGCCGGCCTCGATGTCGCTGGCGAAGCACTTGATCTTGGGTCCGGGACGCTGACCGAGCGTCAGGGTGGCGTGGATGAGGAAGGAATAGACCTCGGCGCCGATCGAGGAGGCGTGGAAGAGGACCCGGACCGTGGGCTTGCCCAAGCCCTGCAGGCATTCCACCATGGCCTCCAACAGGGGGCGGTTCCGAAAGAAACCGGTGGTCCCGAGCTTGTTTCCGCTTTGGACCCTGAGAAGCATCGCCTGCCACTAACCGAGGGTTAACCTTCCCCGGCGCTTATACGGGGACAAAGGTTTCGCCAAGGTTAGCGACTCTGGACGGGGTGGGTTGCGCCACCGCAATCGCGATAGAGGGGATGCCAGTGGGCGATAGCGCAGGCGAGAGCAACGACAGCCGGGTGGGCCGCGATCTGGCGGCGGGCATCGCCCGATTCCCGTATTGGTACCACCGCATCGAGCTGGCGCCGGGGGTGACCACGCCGGGCTGGGCGCCGATCCATCCGCCGGCGCATCGGGTGCCCGAGCGCCTCGACGGCAAGCGCGTCCTCGACGTCGGCGCCTGGGACGGCTACTGGACCTTCGAGGCCTTGAAGCGGGGCGCCGCCGAGGTGGTGGCCATCGACGACTTCTCCGATTTTCTCGGTCGCGGGGGCACGATTGAGCGCCGGGCCTGGGACACATTCGACTTCTGCCGCGCCGCCCTCGGGTACGACGACAAGCGCTGCCGCCGCCGCGAGCTCAGCGTCTACGAGATCGACGAGGCGAGCATTGGGCGCTTCGACGTCGTCTTCTTCTTCGGCACCCTCTATCACCTGCGCCACCCGCTTTTGGCGTTGGACCGCCTGCGCGGCGTCTGCGACGGCGAGATTTACGTCG
>Ga0114931_10003954_pt1 | contig 18606 bp, 21 predicted proteins | sample 2SBtaG_FD_89579 | JGI IMG/M metagenome (GOLD analysis project Ga0114931, IMG submission 89579) | Deep subsurface microbial communities from Kolumbo volcano to uncover new lineages of life (NeLLi) - 2SBTROV14_V59a metaG | ecosystem: Environmental > Aquatic > Marine > Volcanic | place: Kolumbo...
GCTGCGCTACCTGAGTTCCGAGCTTGGACGCTCGTGCTCGTTCGCGAGAGCGCCTCCTGATGCGTCGTCCAGGGGGCGGCGCAGCGGGAGGCGGAAGACGTCGTCGCGCACGCGGTCGAAGCGCTCGCCGGCGATCAGGTCGCAGCAGAACAACAGCCCTTCCCCCACCCGGAAGTGGTTCACCTCGGCGGGCACGCGACCCTGGAACGGCATCGGCAGCGCCACCGTGGTTCCCCCTTACACCCGCGGGAGCTCGGTCCCGATGCGGTGCTCGAGCTCGGCGAAGTTGGTGCGCAGCGCGTCGCGGTTCAGCGTGAGCGTCGCCACCTCAGCGCTCCAGCCGCATCTCGAGGTACTTGCTGGTGAAGCCCAGCTTGCGGTAGAGCGCCGCCGCCGGATTGTCGGGCTCGACGTGCAACGCGACGCTGCCGTCGACCGAGGCGATGGCCCGCTCCATCAGCGCGGAACCGATCCCGCGCCCGCGGTGCTCGGCGTGGGTGGCGATGTAGACCAGCAGGTTCTCGGGCGTGTACCGCGCCATGTGGGTGTCGTTGGTCACCACGGCGCCTACGATCTCCCCGCCGTCCTCGGCGAGCGTGACGGTGCCGCCGTCGGTGGGGGCGCCGCCGCTGGCACGCCGCAGGCACCGCTGGATCTGGTCGAGCGGATCGCCGTAGCGCCCGAGGTGCTCGAACAGGAAGCGGGCGACGGCATCGAGACGGTCCTGCCGGAAGGCAGAGCGCTCCGCCTCGTCGGCGAAGGTGAAGGTCGTCAAGACGATCGTTGGATGCGTTGTGGTCACGGGGTCCCTTCGGGGCCGGAGCGAGGCCGGCACCCATGCGGCACCGGCGTCTGGATATACGAACATAGGTTGCAACGCCTCGTGCGTGTGCAGCCTCGACAACAGGGGGACGCGGGCTCCGCGAGGGCGGCTGGTTCAACCCGCAGGTGGTGGCTCCGTTCGAGCGCGCCAGTGCGCGCCGCGCCTTCTCGGAGGCGCTGGCGGGCGGGCACCACGAGCGCATGGACGGTAAGAGCTACCACCGCGGCGGGCGCCACCGCCCCCTCCCGGTTTCCAACGATCGCTCAGGCGTCCGTCGGGAGCGCCATCGTCGTCATGAGACTGTAGTTCGGTTGCGCCACGTCCAGCCTCGAGTACTGCACGGCCACCGGCACGTCGGCCGTGAGGCGGATGGCGTACGCCGTCTCTCGAGGCACCTGCGTGCCGCCCAGGGCCTCGGCGTCGTCCATCCGCAGGTGCCGGGAGCGTTCCGGCCCCACCGTGACAGCGATGCCCAGCACGGGCGGGCGGTCCTCGAAGTAGAGGTCCAGGGTGAGGTGCGCCTCCCTGTTCTCGGTGTTCAGGACGCATACCGCCTCGTGCCCGTGCGGTGGGCCGTCACCGGCGGCGGGAAGATAGGCGTCGGGGATGAGCCAGGTCTCGTTCATGCGCCCCTCCTCAGGCGATGCCCGCGAGGCGGGCCTTCTCCCGCAAGAACGCCAGCCCCTCCCGGACCAGCGTGTCGGAGTCCGGCGCGACGGGTCGCCACAGACAGGTAGCGCGGGCGATGTCGGGATTGACGGCCACGAACGACTCCATCACCAGGTCGCCGTCGTAGCCGATGTTCGCGAGACCGGCGAAGACGTCGTCCCAGTGCACGTTGCCGGTGCCGGGCGTGCCGCGGTCGCTCTCCGAGAGGTGAATGTAGCCGAGCCGGTCCCCGGCAGCGCGGATGGGCCCCTCGAACCCCTTCTCCTCGATGTTCATGTGGTACGTGTCCAGATGCAGGAACACGTTCGGCGCATCGATCGCGTCGAGCAGCTCGAGTCCCTGCTCGGCGGTGTTCAGCAGGTGCGTCTCGTAGCGATTCACCGGCTCGACCCCCAGCTTCAGCCCCAGGGTTCGCGCGGTGCCGGCGACGCTGCGCAGGCTGGCTGCGATCGTGCCGAGCTCGTCGACCGTCGGTGGCCGGCCGGGCGTGACGCCCAGCGTCCCGTAGATGACGCCGCTCAAGGCCGTCGCGCCGGCCCGATGCGCCAGCTCGAGGACGCGCTCCAAGAAGGCGACGGCCTGATCGGGCCGGTCGGGCAGCGCCGCGTCTGCCGGTAGGCCCAACGAGCACGTTGCCGCCAGACCGGCGTCGTCCAGAAGCTGCCGGGTCAGGTCGGCATCGAACCGTTCCGGCCGGAGCAGGGGGATCTCGATGAAGTCCAGGCCTGCTCGCGCGGCCCCTTCGATGGCGGCCTGCGCCGCGTCGCGGTCCCACGAGGCCTGCCAGATGAAGGCGTGCGCTCCGAATCGGGTCATGTGTGTCCCCTCTCCCAACTTCGTGCTTCCCCGCTCGAGGCGGAACTGGACACTCCTCGGCGCGCCCCACCCCCGGCACTCGCCGATCGCACGGAAGGATACCCCCTCCGCGGGCCCCGCGGAGCCGGCGGCTTGTCCGAATTCGAACAAGTTCGCGAGAGACGCCCTGCAGTCGGGGTAGCGGCCTCGTCGACCCGTCGACGCGGCCCAGATGCACGGCCGTGCGATTCGAACGGGGCCCTGCCGCACCCGGACCCGGCTGATCGAGTATGTGCTATCTTGTGCAGAATCAAGAACGTGGACGTCGGCCTCTCCATCGAGGGCAGCCCACCCAAGCGGTCCAACCATTGGAGGTTCCATGGCCGGGAAGGGCCTGCTGCCCCTGCAACGCCAGGAAGAGATCTTCCGCATCCTTGCGACACGCGGCTTCGCGTCCGTCGCCGAACTCGCCGGGGAGATCGCCGTGTCGGACATGACGGTGCGACGCGATCTGGATGTACTCGCGGAGCAGGGGCGGGTCCAACGCGTCTTCGGAGGGGCCAGGGTGCGCGACCAGTCGGCCGCGGAAGCGCTCTACACGGAGCGGCTCGAGCGCGACCGCGCCGCCAAGGAAGCCATGGCGCGCTGCGCCGCCGCCCTGGTGAGAGACGGCGACAGCATCGCGCTCGACGCGTCCACCACCGTGGTCTACCTCGCCCGCGAGTTGCGCGAGCGTCCCGTCACGGTTGTGACGAACAGTCTTCTCGTGGCCCGCGAACTCGCCGCGGCAAGCGGCACGCTGATCGTGCTTGGAGGCACGTATCGGCCGGTCGCACGCTCGCTGGTGGGGCCGATGACCGAGCGCGATCTCGGCGACCTCCACGTCGACCGGGTGTTCTTCTCGGGCAAGGGGGTGGAGGCCGAGGCCGGCGTGACGGACTCGCACCTCGAAGAGGTCGGGGTGAAACGGGCGTTGATCGCCGGCTCGGCCCACGTGGTGGCCGTCACCGACCACAGCAAGTTCGGAGGGGTGGCGCTGCACACGGTCGCCCGCCTGGATCGCATCGACACGCTCGTCACCGACCGGGCCCCGCCCAAGGCGATCGCCTCGGTGCTCAAGCGAGGGGACGCGGAGGTGCTGGTAGCCGATGGCTGAGTTGCTGGTCATGAAGGGCATCGCCAAGTCGTTCGGGGGCATCCACGCCCTCAAGGGCGTCGATTTCGACCTCCGGCAGGGTGAGGTGCACGCCGTCGTTGGCGAGAACGGCGCAGGCAAGAGTACCCTCATCAAGGTGCTCTCCGGCGCGCATGCGCCCGATCGAGGCACGGTCCTCCTAGACGGCGAAGAGGCCCTCATCGGAACGCCACGCAGGGCACAGAACCTGGGCATCGCCACCATCTATCAGGAGACCAGCCTCTACCCCGACCTCAGCGTGCTGGAGAACATCTTCATGGGTCAGCAGCCACACACGCGGCTCGGCCTCATCGACTGGAGCGGGATGCGCCGCGAGGCGACCGCACTCTTCCAGCGCCTCGGCCTCGAGATCGCGCTCGACGCGCGCCTGGGGGATCTCGGCAAGGCCCGCGCACAACTCGTGGAGATCGCGAAGGCGCTGGTGCGTGACTCGCGCATCCTCATCATGGACGAGCCCACGGCCGCCCTCACGCCCAGCGACGTGGAGAAGCTGTTCGCCATCATCCGGGGCCTGAAGGCCGATGGCGTGGCGGTCATCTACATCTCGCACCGGATCGAGGAGATCTTCGCGGTCGCCGACCGCGTGACGGTGCTCCGCGACGGCGAGACCGTCGCGGCCGACTCCGTGAGCAACATCGAGCATGGGTGGGTGATCTCGCACATGGTGGGTCGCTCCCTCAACCAACTCTATCCGCGGACCCTGCGGGCGCCCGGCGAGGTGCTGCTCGAAGTGCGCGGCCTGACGCGCTTCGGCGCCTTCGAGGACGTGAGCTTCGAGGTCCGCGAGGGTGAGATCGTGGGGCTCGCCGGGCTGGTGGGCTCCGGGCGCTCCGAGGTGGCGCAGGCCATCTTCGGCGTCGACCCCTACGACAGCGGAAGCGTGCGCTTCCTCGGCGAGCCGTTGCCCCACGAGCCCTCGAGCACGGTGCGCATGGGTCTCGCGTTGCTCCCCGAGGATCGCGGCCGCCAGGGCCTCATCCAGCCGCTGTCCATGCGGGAGAACCTTGCGCTGGCGATGCTGCCGCGCCTGCAGCGCTTCGGGTTCGTCGACGACGCCGGTGTGTCCGAGCTCGCGGGCCGCTTCATCGAGGCCGTGCAGATCCGACCGGCCGCGCCGGACCTGCCTGCCAGCAACCTGTCGGGCGGCAACCAACAGAAGATCGTCCTCGGCAAGTGGCTGGCCACCCAACCCACCGTGTTGATCCTCGACGAGCCCACCCAGGGTGTCGACGTGGGGACCAAGGCCGAGGTCCATCGTCTGGTGGACGAGCTGGTCCAGCAGGGCCTCGGCATCGTGCTCATCTCGTCGGACCTGCCGGAGGTTCTGGGAATGGCCGACCGCATCCTGGTCATGCATCGCGGTCGTCTGGTGAGCGAGCTGCCGCGCGGTTCGAGCGCCGAAGACGTGATGCGTTCGGCGGCGGGTATGGCGAACGGGAACGGTGGGCCGCCGCCGGGCGGCGGGCCCCGCCCCGCCGACACCGGAGGTCCCCATGCGTAGGGGCAACGCCCGCGAGCTGTCTCTCCTGGTGTTCATCGCCGTCCTGGCCGGCATCCTGCTGGTGTTCGCGCCGCGCTTCTTCGCTTCGAAGAACCTCGTCGACATCCTCGTCAACACGTCGTATCTCGCGATCGCCGCGCTCGGCATGCTGTTCGTGATCCTGACCGGGCAGATCGACATCTCGGTGGGCGCGATCCTGGGGGTCTGCTCGACCCTGGCGGCCGTCACAGCGAAGGCGGGGCAACCCATCGTGGTGGTGTTCCTGGTGTCCATCGCAGCGGGCGCCATCCTCGGGGGGTTCAACGGCCTGGTGTCGACGCAGTTCCGCATCCACTCGATCATCGTCACGCTGGGCACGTTGTATGCCTACCGAGGAGCGCTGATCCTGGTCACCCAGGGTGCGTGGATCTACAACGTGCCGAGGTCGTTCAACCAGATCGGGCTCGGTGACGTCCTCGGCATCCCCAACCCCATCTGGGCCATGGCCATCGTGCTGGTCGTCGGGACGGTGGTTCTGCGCTATACCACCTGGGGGCGGGCGCTGTACGCGATCGGGTCCAACACCGAGGCGGCGCGGCTCGCAGGCATCCCGGTTCGCCGGGTGTTGCTCGGGGCCTTCGCGGCCAACGGCGCCCTGGTGGGGCTCGCCACCATGTTCTTCGCGACGCGTTTCTCCGCCATCCAGTCGACCACGGGCAGCGGCTTCGAGTTCGTGATCATCACGGCGGTGCTCGTGGGCGGCGCGAACATCTTCGGCGGCACCGGCAGGCTGCTGGGCGTGGCGATGGGCGCGCTGCTGCTGGGGCTCGCCGACAGCGCCTTCGTGTTCCTGAAGATCAGCTCGTACTGGGTGCAGGCGTTCCAGGGCTTCGTGATCCTGGTGGCCGTCTCGCTCGACAACGTCAGCTTCCGGCGAAGGCGCGCCACGGCGGCGGAACGAAACCGGGCGCTGACGGGAGGTGAGGCATGAGCGCGCCTGCTGCAAACCGGACCCACCGGCGTTGGCGCGTGCCCTTCACCGAGACCGTCCTGCTGGTGGCGTTGGCGCTGGTGATCATCATCATGTCACGCCTGTCGCCCAACTTCCTGAGCTTCTACAACTTCTTCGAGGTCACGCGCTTCGTCGCAGAGATCGGCATGATCTCGCTGGGCATGACGGTGGTCATCCTGACCTCCGGCATCGACCTCTCGGTGGGCTCCATCGTGGGCCTGAGCGCCATCGTGATGGGCCGTATCTTCGGGCTCGGGCTCGGTATCGTGACGGCGACGGTCGGGTGCCTTCTGGCGGGCGCTCTGGCGGGTTTCGCCAACGGCATCATCACCACCCGTCTGCGCATCCCTCCGATCGTCGTGACGCTGGCGACATTGGCCGTCTACAAGGGGATCGCGCTGGGGATCTCGCAGGGTCAGGCGTACCAGATGCCCAAGAGCATCTACTTCCTCGGCCAGGGCTACATCGGCCCGGTGCCGGTCCAACTCATCCTCTTCGCGGTGTTCGCCGCCGTGTTCATCGTGGTGCTGCGGCGCACCATCTTCGGTCACAACGTCTACGCCATCGGCAACAACGAGACCGCCACGCGCTTCGCGGGGCTGCGGGTGGATCGCACCAAGGTACTGGTCTACACCCTGTCGGGTCTGATGACCGGCATCGCCGCGCTCATCCTGGTGTCGCGCGTCTCGAGCGCCCGCGCCGACGTGGGGGAGTCGTACATGCTCGACGCCATCGCCGCGGTGGTGCTCGGCGGCACCCCGATCTCGGGGGGCCGTGGCGGCGTGTGGGGAACGTTGCTGGCGCTGTTCATCGTGGGCTTCGTGCGCAACGGGCTCACACTGGCGTTCGTTCCGTCCGAGGTGCAGTCGATCTTCATCGGGCTGCTCCTCATCATCGCCGTCGGCCTCAACCAGATCTCGGCCCACCGCGGCCGCTCGAGCTAGCTCACCGGAAGGGGGTGAGGTACCCGGCCGAACCTACCCGTACTCGACGCTCGCATCGACGCTCATCGGTAACGCTATGGAAGGGGAGACCCCATGAGAAGATTCACCGCATTCTTGGTCGCGGCTGCGCTCCTGCTCGGCGCCTCCGCCGCCTCCGCACGGCAGTACACCATCGCCATGATCCCCAAGTTGGTAGGCATCGGTTACTTCAATGCCACCCAGAAGGGCGCAGAGGAAGCCGCCAAGGCGCTCGGCGACGTCCGCCTGATCTACCGCGGGCCGTCGCAGGCCTCCGTCACGGATCAGGTGCAGCTCGTCAATGACATGATCACCGCCAAGGTAGACGCCATCTTGATCGCCTCCAACGATCCCAAGGCGTTGGCTCCCGTCCTGAAGAAGGCCATGGACGCCGGCATCAAGGTCGTGACGTTCGACGCCGACGCCAACGCACGCGACCTGTTCGTCAACCAGGCCACCTTCGCCGGCATCGGCACGTCGCTGGTCCAGGAGATGGCCAAGCAGGCGGGCAACGATGCCCAGGTGGCCATCGTGACTTCCAGCTTCACGGCGCCGAACCAGAACGCCTGGATCGCGGCCATGAAGAAGGAGATGGCGTCCAACTACCCCAACATGAAGATCGTCACCACGCAGGCTAGCGGTGAGGACCAGCAGAAGGCGCTCAGCGTCACCCAGAGCATACTCAACTCCTACCCCAACGTGAACGGCATCTTCGCTCTGGCGAGCACCATCTTCCCCGGCTCGGCCGAGGCCGTCCAGCAGGCGGGCGACACCGGCAAGGTGGCGGTGGTGGGCCTCAGCACGCCCAACGAGATGAAGCCCTACATGAAGAGCGGCGTGGTCAAGGCCGACGTGCTCTGGAACCCGATCGACCTCGGCTACGCGGCGCTGTACGCTGCGCACGACCTGCTCACCAGGCAGGGCCCGCTGAGCGCTGGGGTCGACCTGTCGCTCGGAAAGCTGGGCGACCGCACCGTGCAGAAGGACGCCATCAGCTTCAACGTCCTGCTCGGCAAGCCTTTCGTGTTCACCCCGCAGAACGTCGACAACTTCGACTTCTAACGACGGGCACCGTGCGTCTCCGGCAGGGGCTGATGCCCTGCCGGAGACGGCGGCCGCCCGGCGAAGAATCTTGGCGCCTACCGCCGATGCGCGACCAACAGGGGCTGGCGTGCAGATTGCGGCGGACTATCTTGAGATCCGCGAGAGCCTTCCGCTCCGCCGGACACGATCAGGAAGGGATGGCAGGAAGCCATGAACAGCGAAGCCGTCCGCGCGGCGCTCGCACGGCAGCACATCGAAACCCCCTCCTGGGGCTACGGGAACTCCGGCACCCGCTTCAAGACCTTCCCCTGGCCGGGGGCGGCGCGTACCGTGTTCGAGAAGATCGACGACGCCGCCTACGTCCACGAGCTGACCGGGGTGGCGCCGACGGTGGCGCTGCACATCCCCTGGGACAAGGTCGACGACTGGGCGGCGCTGCGCGCGTACGCCCAGGGGCGTGGCGTGGGCATCGGGGCGATCAACCCGAACGTCTTCCAGGATGACGACTACCGCCTCGGGTCCATCTGCCACCCGGACGCCCGCGTCCGGCGCAAGGCGATCGACCACATGCTGGACTGCGCCGACATCATGAAGGCCACCGGCAGCGACCTGCTCGGCGTGTGGCTCGCCGACGGCACCAACTACGCCGGGCAGGACGACCTCTACCGGCGCAAGGCCGACCTCGAGGCCGGCCTGCGCGAGGTCGAGGCCAGCCTGCCGGACGGCGGGCGCATGCTCATCGAGTACAAGTTCTTCGAGCCGGGCTTCTACCACACGGACCTCGCCGACTGGGGGGCCGCGTACGCGACGGCCCTGAAGCTCGGGGAGCGCGCTCAGGTGCTGGTCGACACGGGCCACCACGCCCAAGGCACCAACATCCCCTACATCGTGGCGTTCCTGCTGAGCGAGGGCAAGCTCGGGGGGTTCCATTTCAACGCGCGCAAGTACGCCGACGACGACCTGATCGTGGGGAGCGAGAACCCGTTCGAGCTGTTCGACATCTTCGTGAAGATCGTACAGGCTGGCGACCGTGCGGCCAACGTCGCCTACATGATCGATCAGAGCCACAACATCGAGCCCAAGCTCGAGGCGATGGTCCAGAGCATCGTCAACTGCCAGGTAGCCTACGCCAAGGCGTTGTCGGTCGACTTCGACGCCCTGCGCCAGGCCCAATCGGCGGGCGACGTGCTGGGCGCCCACCGCGTCTTGCTCGACGCCTACGAGACCGACGTGCGACCGCTGCTGGCGGAGGTGCGCCGGGAGATGGGCGTACCCACGGACCCCATCCGCGCCTACCGCGAGGACGACTACGCCGAGCGGGTCGCCCGCGAGCGCGGCGTGGCCGAAGCCGGCGGCGGTTACCCGACGGGAGAGTAGCGTGCGCATGGCCGGTGAAGGTGCCACCACCGTTCTAACCGTCGACCTGGGGGCGGAGTCCGGCCGGGTCATGGCGGTGGATGCCTCTCGCGGAGCGTTGCACCTCCGGGAGCTCCACCGCTTCGCGAACCGTCCCGTGGAGGTGCGCGGGACCCTGTACTGGGACATCCTGGCGCTATGGGCGGAGGTGCGCCAGGGTATCGAGGTCGGCCTGGAGCTGAAGCCGGCATCCCTGGGAGTCGACTCCTGGGCGGTGGACTTCGGCCTGCTGGACGCGTCCGGCGCCCTGCTCGGCAACCCGGTGCACTACCGCGACCGGCGCACGGATGGTGCCGTGGAGCGGCTGACGGCGCGCCTGGGCCGCGAACGCATCTTCGAGGCCACCGGCATCCAGTTCATGCCCATCAACACGTTGACCCAGCTCTTCGCGATGCGCGAGCGGGGCGAGCCCGAGCTCGCGCACGCCCGCCGCTTCCTGATGATCCCGGACCTGCTCAACTACTGGCTCACCGGAGCGCAGGCCTGCGAGTTCAGCAACGCCACCACCACCCAGCTCTACGACCCGCGCGCGCGCCGCTGGTCCCGGCCGCTGCTCGACGCCCTGGAGCTCGACCCGGCGCTCTTCCCGGAGGTGCGGGCTCCCGGCACCCTGCTGGGCACGTACCGTGGCGTCGACGTGGTGGTTCCCGCCACGCACGACACCGGCAGCGCGGTCGCCGCCATGCCCGCCACCGCGCCGGACGCCGCCTTCATCTCCAGCGGCACCTGGAGCCTGGTCGGCACGGTCGTCGACGCACCGGTGATCAACGCGGCGGCGTTGGCGGCCAACGTCACGAACGAAGGGGCCGCCGACGGGCGCTTCCGGCTCCTGAAGAACGTCATGGGCCTGTGGATCCTCCAGGAGTGCCGCCGCGCGTGGCAACGGCAAGGCGTGACGATGAGCTATGACGCCATCGTGGAGCTGGCGGCGCGGGAACCGGCCCTGCGGTCGGTGATCCCCGTCGACGACGCCAGGTTCCTCCCCCCGGGCGACCATCCCCAGGTCGTGCGTGACGTGTGCCGGGAGCGCGGCGAACCCGTGCCGGAGACACCCGCTGCCATCGCGCGTTGCGTGTTCGACAGCCTGGCGCTGGCCTACCGGCGCGTGCTCGAGACGTTGTCCGTTCTGACCGGGCGCTCCTTCGGAGCGGTCCACGTCCTGGGTGGGGGCTCGCGCAACGCGCTGCTGAACCAGGCGACGGCCGACGCGTGCGCCCGCACGGTGGTCGCCGGGCCGGCGGAGGCCACGGTACTGGGGAACGCGCTGGTGCAGCTGCGGGCCCTCGGTGTGGTGGCGGATCTGGACGAGGGCCGGCGCTGGATCGCGAGCAACTCGGAGCAACGAACCTTTGAACCGCGGGACGTCGGAGCGTGGGACGCAGCCTACGCGCGCCTTGCGGATACCAGGAGTGAAGGGAGCAACCTATGACGAGGTCGCGAGATACGAGCGGGTTCGAGCCCGAGTCGTACCGTCACGTCCGTTACGGCTGGGACGACGAGGCGGCCGCCCGCCTGGATCCCGTGGACCGGCTCGTGTACCGGTCCAACCTGCTGGGCTCGGACCAGCGCATCACCAACACCGGCGGCGGGAACACCAGCAGCAAGCTGATGATGCCCGACCCGCTCACGGGCGAGGACGTCGAGGTGCTGTGGGTGAAGGGCTCGGGGGGCGACCTGCGCACCTCGAAGCGGGAGAACTTCGCGTCGCTGTACATGGACAAGCTGCGCGTGCTGCGCAGGCTCTACGAGGCCGACCCGGAGAAGGGTCCGAAGTCGGCGGCCGAGGATCGGATGGTCGCGGCGTATGCGCACGCCGTGTACGACCTGAACCCACGGGCGAGCTCGATCGACACGCCGCTGCACGCCTTCATCCCCTTCGAGCACGTCGACCACACCCATCCCAACGCCGTGATCGCGCTGGCCGCGGCCAGGGACGGCGAGCGACTCATGCGCGAGATCTACGGCAACGAGGTGGCGTGGCTTCCGTGGCAGCGTCCGGGGTTCGACCTCGGCCTCGCGCTCGCGCGCACCATCCGAGAGCGCCCCGGCATCAAGGGGATCATCCTCGGGCAGCACGGCCTCATCAACTGGGCCGACGACGACAAGGCCTGCTACGAGCTGTCGCTGCGCCTGATCGAGCAGGCCGCGCGGGCGATCGAGGAGCGCGACAAGGGAGCGAAGACGTTCGGAGGGTTGCGGGTCGAACCCCTCCCGGCGGAGCGCCGCGACGCGGTCCTCGCCGACGTACTGCCCACCTTGCGGGGGATGGTGTCGCAGCAGCGGCGCTTCATCGGCACGGTGCAGACCGAAGGGCCGGTGGCGAGGTTCGTCAACAGCGCCGACGCACCGCGGTTGGCCGAGCTCGGTACGTCCTGCCCGGATCACTTCCTGCGCACCAAGATCAAGCCGATGTACGTCGACTGGGACCCACAGAGCGAGTCCACGGAGGATCTCGTCGAGAAGCTTCGGGCCGGCCTGGAGCGCTACCGCGCCGACTACGCCGCCTACTACGAGGCGTGCAAGCACGACGACTCCCCGGCGATGCGCGACCCCAACCCCACCGTGATCCTGATTCCGGGACTGGGCATGATCGCGTGGGGCAAGTCCAAGAGCGAGTCGCGGGTGACCGCGGAGTTCTACAACGCCGCGGTCGAGGTGATGCGTGGCGCCGAGGCGCTGGACGCCTACATCTCGCTGCCGCAGCAGGAAGCGTTCGACATCGAGTACTGGGCGCTGTAGGAGGCCAAGCTGAAGCGCATGCCGCCCGAGAAGGAGCTGGCGCGGCGCGTGGTGGTAGTGGTCGGTGCCGGCAGCGGCATCGGCAAGGCGACCGCCCTGCGCGTGGCGCGCGAGGGCGCGCACGTCGTGGCCGCCGACATGCACGAGGAGGCGGCCCGCGCCACGGCCGATGAGCTCACCGCGAAGCTGGGGCAGGGGATCGGCGTGGCCGGCACCGGCATCAGCGGCTGCGGGCCGGCGGTCGGCCTGGGCGTCGACATCACGCGCCGCGATAGCGTGCGGGCGCTGCTCGACGACGTGGCGCTGGCGTACGGCGGGATCGACAGCGTCATCGTCACGGCGGGGGTGTTCGTGCCGCCCGATCGGGACGGCCGCGTGGCCGACGAGAAGTGGGGGATGACGTTCGCCGTCAACGTGACCGGCAGCTACATCGTGGCGGACGAGGCGCGCCGGTTGTGGGCGAAGCAGGGCCTGCCCGGCACGCTGGTGCTCACCACCAGCGTCAACGCCACCGTGCCCAAGGCGGGCTCGCTGGCCTACGACGCCAGCAAGGCCGCGGCCAATCATCTCGTGCGCGAGCTCGCCATCGAGCTGGCGCCGCTCGTGCGGGTGAACGGGCTGGCGCCGGCAACGGTCGTGTACGGTAGCAGCATGTTCCCGCGCGAGCGCGTGCTCGCCTCGCTGACCAAGTACGGGATCCCGTTCCGCGAGGACGAGGACACCGAGGCCTTGCGCGACCGGTTGGCCGGCTTCTACGCGAAGCGCACGCTCACGAAGGTGCCGGTCACCCTGGAGGATCAGGCGGAAGCCGCGTTCCTGCTGTGCGGCGACCGGCTGCCGAAGACGGCGGGGCAGATCGTGAGCGTGGACGGGGGTCTGGAGCAGGCCTTCCTGCGCTGACGGACGGGGTGGTGAACGCGGTCTTGAACGAGGTGGTAACGACGTGGTGAACGCGGTGACGAACGCGGTGACGAACGCGGTGACGAACGCGGGGGCGAACGTGAGGATGCAACGCGCGGGCGAGGTCGCAGGCCGCCGCCACGGCGCCGCGCGCGCCCGACGGCGGGAGGCGCCGCCGTGAGGATCAGCCTGTTCGTCCCGTGCTTCGTCGATACCCTGTTCCCGTCCGCGGCGAAGGCCATGGTCGAGGTGCTCGAACGCCTCGGCCACGACCTCGACATGCCGCCGGGCCAGACCTGCTGCGGGCAGATCCACGTCAACAGCGGGTACCGGAGCGAAGCCGCGGGGCTGGCGCGGCACTTCGTCGACGTCTTCCGAGGCTCCGACGTGGTGGTGGCGCCGTCGGCGTCGTGCGTCGGGCTGGTGCACGACGTGTACCCCGACCTCGCGCGAGAGAGCGGCGACGCGGCGCTCGTCGGCGACGTCACCGGCCTGCTCCCCCGCGTGCACGAGTTCTCGCAGTTCCTCGCCGACGAACAGGGCGTGGATGACGTCGGCGCCTACTTCCCCCATCGCGTGACGCTGCACACCAGCTGCCACTCGATCCGGGTCCTGAAGGTCGGCGACGCGCCGCAACGACTCCTCGCAGGCGTGAAGGGGATCGAGGTGGTGCCCCTGCCGCACGCCGACGAGTGCTGCGGCTTCGGCGGGACCTTCGCGGTGAAGAACGCCGAGACGAGCGAGGCGATGCTGTCCTCGAAGATCGCGAACGTGCTCAGCACGGGCGCCGAGATCGTGGTGGCGGCGGACAACTCGTGCCTGATGAACATCGGCGGCGCGCTGTCGCGCCAGCGCGCCGGCGTGCGCACGCTGCACCTGGCCGAGGTGCTCGCCTCGACCGAGGCGCGGCCTTGGTCGCGTGGGAGCGGGCCGGCATGAGCGGAGGCGCGCCGACCCCCCGCCCCTTCGCGAAGGCCGCGCGGGAAGCGCTGAAGGACGTGCAACTCCGGCGCAACCTGGCCAAGGCCACGGGCACCATCCGCGAGAAGCGCGCGGCCGTCACCGGCGAGATGCCGGACTGGCAGGCCCTGCGAGGCGCCGGCCAGGCCATCAAGACCGAGGTGATGGCGAACCTGGACGCCTACCTCGAGCAGCTCGAGGCGTCCGTGCAAGCACGCGGCGGAATCGTGCACTGGGCGCGCGACGCCGCCGAGGCCAACGCGCTCGTGCGCGACATCGTGGTGGGCGAAGGCGCGAGCGAGGTCGTCAAGGTCAAGTCGATCACCACCGACGAGATCGGGCTCAACGATGCGCTCGCACGGGTGGGCGTCACGGCCATCGAGACGGACCTGGCCGAGCTGATCGTGCAGCTCGCGCACGAGCCGTCGTCGCACATCCTGGTGCCGGCCATCCACAAGAACCGGGCGCAGATCCGCGCGCTGTTCCTCGACGCGATGGGGCTCGAGCCCGGCGAGCTGTCGGACGACCCGAGCGAGCTCACCGCGGCCGCCCGCCGCTTCCTGCGCGAGCGCTTCTTCCGCGCCCGCGTGGCCGTGAGCGGAGCCAACTTCGCGGTGGCCGAGACCGGCAGCGTGTGCGTGGTCGAATCCGAGGGCAACGGACGCATGTGCACCACGCTCCCGCAAACCCTCGTGACCGTCATGGGCATCGAGAAGGTCGTGCCGGACTGGCGGGCCATGGAGGTGTTCCTGCAGCTGCTGCCGCGCTCCAGCACCGCGGAGCGGATGAACCCCTACACCTCCATCTGGTCCGGGGTCACACCCGGCGACGGCCCGCAGACCTTCCACCTGATCCTGCTCGACAACGGGCGCACCCGCGTGCTGGCCGACGAAACGGGCCGGCAGACGCTGCACTGCATCCGCTGCAGCGCCTGCCTCAACGTCTGCCCCGTGTACGCGCGCGTCGGCGGCCACGCCTACGGCTCGGTCTACCCCGGGCCGATCGGGTCGATCCTCACGCCGCAGCTCCAGGACAGCAAGGAGGCCGACACGTTGCCGTTCGCCTCGACCCTGTGCGGCGCCTGCTACGAGGCGTGCCCGGTGAAGATCGACATCCCGCGCGTCCTGCTGCACCTTCGCGGACGCGCCGTGCAGAAGCGACGCGCCAGACCGGGCGGCTGGGCCAGCGGCGAGGACGCGGTCATGCGCGCCGCCGCCTACGTGCTCGCCGAACCCCGGCGCTACCGCCTGCTGCAGCGCCTGGGCCGCGGCGGGCAGGGCGTCCTCGCCCGGGACGGCGTCATCGCGTGGCTGCCCGGCACCTTCGGGCGGTGGAGCCACACCCGCGATCTCCCCGCGCTACCCCGCCAGACGTTCCAGGAGTGGTGGGAGCAGCGAGGCCCGGGAGAACGAACGGCCGAGGAGGGCGCATGAAGGCGCGCGACGAGATCCTGGCCCGCATCCGCAACGCCGTGCGCGGCGCGGGGGACGCGCCGGGCGGGCCCACCGCACCGGGCCCCGGCGTCGAGGGCGCCCGGGGCTACCGGCAGGCCGGCGTCCTCGACGAGGAGGCGCGCCTCGCCCTGTTCGAGCAACGGCTCGCGGACTACGGCGTACGCTTCACGCGAAGCCCGGAGGAAGGCGCCCGCGACGCGATCGAACGGGCGTTGCAGGCCCGCGGGGCACACCGCATCGTGGTGCCCTCGGGCTTCCCCGAGGCGTGGACGCCGCGCGACGTCGCCGAGCCGCGCGAAGGCCCCGAGCTCGTGAGCATCGAGGCGCTGGCGGAGATCGACGGCGTCGTCACGACCTGCGCCGTCGCCATCGCCGAGACGGGGACGCTCGCGCTCGACGCCGGCGCGGGGCAGGGCCGCAGGGCGCTGACGCTCGTGCCCGACTACCATCTGTGCGTCGTGCGGGCCGAGCAGGTGGTCGAGACCGTGCCCGAGGCCTTCCGGCGGCTCGAGCCCAGCGTCCGGGGCGGCAGCCCCATCACCCTCGTCTCGGGCCCGTCCGCCACCTCCGACATCGAGCTCAACCGCGTCCAAGGCGTTCACGGGCCCCGCACGCTCGACGTGATCCTGGTGCGCTAACCCGTCCCCACGGGAGAACCGGGGACCGCACCGCCATCGGGCGCCCCGACGGGCGTCCCCACGGGCGCCCCGTCAGGCGGCGCCGCTCAGGATGGCCTCGACGGGCCCTACCAGGGCCGGTTCCCTACACACCATCTGTTGGATCTCGACCACCATGTCTCGTGCCCACCCCGTCGGTGGCGTCAGTGGAGTGCCCCAGAACACGTAGACGGTCTCGCCGGGCGCCATCAGGCGAGCGAGTTCGGCGAAGGCCTGCGCGGTCGGACGCCCGAGCGCGGCGTGGGCGTTGACGTGCGCCGGATACCGCATTGCCGCCCCGTGTCCCACCGCAAGGGACCTCTGCGGGCCGATCATCGCGTGCCAGAGTGGGTTGTCCAGTTCCATGCCTGCTCCCGGGTCGCGTGCGTCGCCCGTTTCCGCCACGTCAGGTCGGCGAGGAGCGAGGATCCTTGTTCGCCGAGGCGTTGGCCTGCCACACCTTCCGCAGCGCCCGATCGAGCGCCTGCAGGTCCGTGTCGTCGAGGTAACGGGCGAAGTGCTCGCGCATGACCGCGCGGTGGCCGGGGAAGTAGCGCTCGACCGTAGCCCGGCCCTCCTCCGTGAGGACGGCGTAGGTTCCACGCCGGTCGCCCTCGACGGGTGTCCGTTCCACCAGCCCTTCGCGCTCCATGCGATCGATCAGGCGCGTCAACCCGCTCCGACTGAAGACCACGGCATCGGCGAGGTCCTGCATCCTCATGCGCTGGTCGGGTGCGATGTGGAGTTGGACCAGCACGTCGTACCAGGTCAAGGAGAAGCCCTCGGCCCGCATCGCTTCATCGAACGTATGCAAGAGCGCCGCGGACGTTCGGAGGAGCACCTCCATGACGGCCTCCGGGCGCGCAGGCTCGGGATGCCCCTCGCCGGCGCCCCCCCGGGTGGGCTCGGCCGCTTCGGCTCGTGATTGCGTCATGCGCTCCCTTCCCTTCCGCTACATCATGGCAGACTTTGGATTGCCGTTGCAACTATTGACAAGTCAATCGTAGTGTGTTAGTGTTTGCACACGCAATCGTTGTGGGTACAAGTAACTAGCAGGACGGGTGCGGCACCGGCCCGCGTGCGCCCATGCGAGGAAGGAGGCTGGCCCCGCTCGGAGACGTAGGCAACGGACGCATCGAACGTGCAATGGGAGGCAAGAGATGGCAGGACACGGGTCGGTATTCATCACCGGAGCGACGGGAACGGTCGGTTCTGGGCTCGTCCAGGCGCTGCGGAGCAGGGATGTCGAGGTGCGGGCGCTCGTTCGAGATCCCGCGAAGGCCGAAGCGCTGCGCTCCCAGGGCGTGGAGGTCATGGTGGGGGACCTCGATCGTTCGGAGGGCCTCGAGGGGGCGGTGCAGGATGTCGCGAAGATCTACCTGATCACATGGAACGGGCCGTCCGCGGCACTCCACGCGCACAACGTGATCGAAGCCGCGAAGAGGGCCGGGCGCCCCCACATCGTCCGCCAAGGGGCGTACGGCTCCGAACGCAGTCGGATCGTCCGCGACCACGAGGAGATCGACGAAGAGCTGGCCGCGTCCGGCCTCCCGGTCACCACCTTGAAGCCCACCTGGTTCATGCAGAACGCGATGATGGCGGCCTCGACCGTGGCGTCGTCAGGGACGGTCTGGATGCCCTTCAAGGACGGGCGTGTGGGCATGATCGACATCCGCGACATCGTCGACGTCGCCGTCGAGATCCTCACCGGTGACGGGCACGAAGACAAGCGTTACGTGCTCACGGGACCGGCCTCGGTGTCGTTCCACGACGTTGCACGCGCCCTGTCCGGCGCGCTCGGCAAGCCCGTAGCCTACGTCAACGTACCGCCCGAGGTCGCGCGGCAGGGGTTCCTGGACGCCGGCTTCCCGGAGTGGATCGCGGACGGCTACCTCGAACTCATCGCGGACTTCGCGGACGACTGGGGCGACACCGTATACCCCGACGTCGAGCGCATCCTCGGCCGAGCCGGACGATCGCTCGACACCTTCGCACGCGACTTCGCTCCCGTCTTCGGGGGCGTCGCCCAGCCTGCTTGAGGCCCTGCCACTCCCACGCTCGACGCTCGAAGCCCCGAAGCTCGGGGCAGGAAAGGAACACCGACCATGCCGACGATCATCATCCGCCACGCCGTTCAGGACTTCGACACCTGGAAGCGCGCCTACGACGAGGCGAACGCCCTTCGTGTCCAGCACGGCATCACCTACGCCAGCGTCCACCGTGATGCCCAGGACCCCAACACCGTCTTCGCGGTCCACCAGTTTCCGGATCCGCAGAGCGCACAGGCGTTCATGGAAGCCGTGCCGCCCGCCATGGAGAAGGCCGGCGTCGTCGGACAGCCCGAGGTGTGGCTCGGAGAGGACATCGAGACGAACACCTACGGTTGAACCCGACCACTACCATGCCCGTGCCTCCCGTTGAAGCTCCGGAGGCTGGGGTATCGGGTGCAGAGCCCTCGGGCCCGCAATGGTCCTCCAAGCGAACGGCCTGGGCCGCGACGA
>Ga0114931_10003955_pt1 | contig 18605 bp, 18 predicted proteins | sample 2SBtaG_FD_89579 | JGI IMG/M metagenome (GOLD analysis project Ga0114931, IMG submission 89579) | Deep subsurface microbial communities from Kolumbo volcano to uncover new lineages of life (NeLLi) - 2SBTROV14_V59a metaG | ecosystem: Environmental > Aquatic > Marine > Volcanic | place: Kolumbo...
CGATCACCAGGCTGATGCCGGTGATGTCGGCGGCCACCACCTTGGCCACCCAGCCCTCGAGCCAGGCCGCCGCCAAGAGCGCCACGCCGACCAGGTTGAACACCGCATACCGCAGAACCAGAAGATAGGACCGCATGCCTCACCCCATCGCGTCCGCCGGGCGTCCCGAGCGCGCCCGATCCTCATCGGCCCAGGGTGCCGCGCCCCGCCGCGCCCGGCAAGCCGCTGCCAAGAGAATCGGGGACAGACCACGTTTTTCGCCTGGTCGAAAAACGTGGTCTGTCCCCGATTCTCTATCACCGATTCTCCCCCGGCCGTTGAAGGGCGGGGGGCGGATGGCTTATCGTTCGCTCGGGGCGGCTCGCGGCCGCGGGAGGGACGGCAGGAGACGTCCGCGCAGGCGCACGATCGGGGAGGAAGCATCCGTGACCGACGGCTCGGCCGCCAGGGGCGCGTTGCCCATCACCATCCGCGGGCTCACCAAGTCCTATGGCGCGGTCTATGCGCTGAACGATGTCGATCTCGACGTCGCCAGCGGCGAGTTCATCACCCTGCTCGGCCCCTCGGGCTCGGGCAAGACGACACTTCTGATGGTGCTCGCGGGCTTCACCCGTCCCGACCACGGCAGCGTCGCCTTCGGCGATGTCGAGGTGGTGCGCCTGTCGCCGCACAAGCGCAACGTCGGCATGGTGTTCCAGAACTACGCCCTCTTCCCCCACATGAACGTCTTCGACAATGTCGCCTTTCCGTTGAAGCTGCGCCGTGCGGCGCGGGCCGAGATCACCGCCCGGGTCGAGCGCGCGCTCGACCTGATCCAGCTCGCCGGCTTCGGTGGGCGCCGGATCGACCAGCTCTCGGGCGGCCAGCGCCAGCGGGTCGCCCTCGCCCGCGCCATCGTCTTCGAGCCCCGCATCCTTCTCATGGACGAGCCCCTCTCGGCGCTCGACAAGAACCTGCGCGAGCAGATGCAGATCGAGCTCCGCCGGCTTCACGAGCAGCTCGGCATGACCACGGTCTACGTCACCCACGACCAGCGCGAGGCCCTCACCATGTCGGATCGGGTGGTCGTCATCCACAATGGTCGGTTGATGCAGATCGACCGGCCCGAGCGCCTCTACGAGCGCCCGCGGAGCAAGTTCGTGGCCGCCTTCATCGGCGAATCCGCGTTCCTTCCGGTGGCCTTGAAGGACGGCCACGCGGTCTTGAACGGCCGCCCGATCGCGCTCGCCGAACCGCCGCCCCGGGCCGCGGGACGCCCGCTCCTCCTGCTGCGGCCCGAGAAGCTCGACATCGTCACCGACGAGGCGGCCGAGGGCTACAACTGCTTCACCGGCACGGTCCAGGAGATGGTCTATCAGGGCGAGAGCTTTCTCCTCTATGTTCACCTCGACGACGGCGCCGATGTCTCGCTCCGCAGCCCGACCCGGCGTGAGGTCCTCGATTCGGTCCCGCCCAAGGGTGGCACCATCACGCTTGGGCTTCACCGTGACGACACCATCATCATTGCAGAAGAGGGAAGCTGATGAGCGCGAGCGAGACCACCGACGGGGCGTTGCAGGGCCGCTGGGGGGTGAACTCCGAGTACGGCGTCCTCAACGACGTGCTCTTGGGCTCACCCGAGCACTTCCAATGGCTGCCGACCAGCGCGATCTCCAAGGCGACGCTGGATTCGGGCGCGGTCTTCGACCGCCAGCGCGCCATGCGCCAGCACCGCGAGATGGTCGAGGCCTATGAGGACGCCGGCGTCCGGGTCCACTATCTGGAGCCCGACCCGGCGCTCAAGTACCAGGTCTACGCCCGCGATTCGAACGTCATGACGCCCTACGGCGCGGTGGTGACCCAGATGTCGCAGTGGTGGCGGCGCGGTGAGTACGCCGCCGTCATCCGCTTCTACCAGTCCCACGGCATCCCCATCCACCGCATGGTCACCGCGGGCTCGTTCGAGGGCGGCGACTTCGACGTCATCCACCCCGGGGTGCTGCTCCTCGGCTATTCCGGCGAGCGCACCCAGAAGGTCGCGGCGCTCCAGGTCAAGGACTGGTTCGAGGCCGAGGGCTGGGAGGTCAAGCTCGCCCCGATCGCCGAGCACTATGTGCACATCGACCTGATGGTCTGCATGCTGGCCGAGAAGCTGGCCGCGGTGTGCCTCGACACCACCGCCGACGACGTCCTCGACTGGCTCCGCGCCAAGGGCATCGCGTTCGTCCCGGTGAGCTATCGCGACACCATGACATTGGGCTGCAACGTGGTGGCGCTGGGCGGCGACCGGGTGCTCTCGACCGCCCAGAGCGAGGACCTCAATGCCCGGCTCCGGGCGCTCGGCTTCACCGTCTACGACCCCGACATCTCGATGTTCACCCTCGGCGGCGGCGGCGTCCACTGCATGGCCCAGCCGCTCAGCCGCGATCCCGTCTGAGCGCGGTGGGCGCACCATGGGCGCGGCCCTGCTCGCCCCCGGCTTTCGCACCGAGCCCCTGTGGCTCGACGCCTTGGCGCTGGCGCCCGAGGCGGCCGAGCCGGCGCTTCCCGAGACCGCCGACGTGGTCATCGTCGGGGCCGGCTATACCGGGCTCTCGGCGGCGCTGACGCTGGCCCGCGCCGGGCGCGACGTCGTCGTTCTCGACGCCCACGAGCCGGGCTATGGCTGCAGCCGCCGCAACGGCGGCCAGTGCGGCGCCAGCCTCAAGCCCGGGCTCGCCGGGCTGACCAGGCGTTTCGGCAGCGCCCGCGCGATCGCCATGCTGGGCGAGGCGCGCGAGTCGCTCGAGCACCTCGCCGCCTTCGTCGCCGAGGAGGGCATCGCCTGCGACTTCGCCCGCCCGGGGCGCTTCGTCGGCGCCCACACCCCGCGCCATTACGAGCGCCTGGCGCGCGATCTCGAGGCCCTGCGCCGGGCCCTCGGGGTCGAGGTCTGGGCCGTGCCCCGGGCCGAGCAGCGCCAGGAGATCGGCAGCGACCTCTATTACGGCGGCGGGGTCTACGCCGATCACGCCGCGGTCCAGCCGGCGCGCTATCACGCCGGGCTTCGCGCCCGCGCCGAGGCCGCCGGCGCCCGCGTGGTGGCCGACACCCCGGTCACCGCGCTGGCCCGCGACGGCGAGGCGGTGGTCGCGGCCACGCCGCGCGGGCGGCTCAGGGCGCACGACGCCATCGTCGCCACCAACGGCTATAGCGTCCTCACCGGCGCGCTTCGTCCCTTCCGCCGACGGGTCATCCCGATCGGCAGCTACATGATCGCGACCGAGCCCCAGCCCGAGGCGCTGATCCGCCGGCTCAGCCCCAAGGGCCGGGTGCTCAACGATACCCGCCGGGTGGTGCTCTACTTCCGCGCCTCGCCCGACGGCCGCCGGATGGTCTTCGGCGGCCGGGTGGCGCTCGCCGAGACCGATCCGCGGGTCAGCGCGCCGCGCCTCCACGCGGTGATGACCGAGATCTTCCCCGAGCTCGCGAGCGCCCGGATCAGCCACTCATGGATGGGCTTCATCGCCTACACCTTCGACCACCTGCCCCACGTCGGGGCGATCGATCGCATCCACTACGCCATGGGCTATTGCGGCTCGGGCGTCGCCATGGCCACCTGGCTCGGGCGCAAGGCGGCGCTCAAGGTGCTGGGCGCGGCCGAGGGGCGGAGCGCCTTCGACGGCCTTCCCTTCCCCACCCGCCCGCTCTATGGCGGCCTCCCCTGGTTCCTCGCCGGCGCGGTCGCCTGGTATCGCCTGCTCGACCGCCTCGGCGTCTGATCGGCCATGGCCGAGGACCGCTGGCGGCTCGGCGAAGAGACCACCGGCATCCTCTTCATGCTCGGCGCCGGGCTGATGTTCATCTTCATCGACGTCGGCATGAAGACCCTCGCCGCCGGCTATGCCATTCTCCAGGTGGCGTGGGCGCGGTATGCCTTCCAGGTGATCCTGGTCCCCTTGATCGTCGGCCGCCGGGGCCGGGCGCGGGGGCTGCGCTCGCGGCGGCCGGGGCTTCAGGTCGGGCGCTCGCTGTTCCTTCTCGGGGCGACGCTCGCCACCATCCTGGCGCTCCGCTACATCCCGCTCGCCGAGACCAACGCCATCTCCAAGGTCGGGCCGCTGTTCGTCACCGCGCTCTCGATCCCGCTTCTCGCCGAGCGCGTCGGGCCGCGCCGCTGGATCGCCGTGGTGGTGGGCTTCGCCGGCGCCCTGATCATCATCCGACCCGGCGCCGCCACCACCCACTGGGCCATGTTCCTGCCCCTGGTGGCCGCACTTTGCTTCGCCTTCTACCAGATCACCACCCGCAAGCTCGCCGCCATCGACCCGCCCGAGACGACGCTGCTCTACACCGCGCTCGCCGGCGCCCTCCTCCTCTCGGCCGTGGTGCCCTTCGTCTGGCGCTGGCCCGACGCCGCCGGCTGGGCGGTGATGGCCGGTATCGGCGCCGCCGGGGCCGGTGGGCATCTCCTCCTGATCCTGGCCTTCCGCCGCGCCGAGGCCTCGACGCTCGCGCCCATGAGCTATGTCACCCTGATCTGGGCGACCCTTCTCGGGCTCGTCTTCTTCGGTGACTTCCCCGACCTCTGGACCATCGTCGGCGCCCTGGTGATCGCCGCCAGCGGGGTCTACGTCTTCTACCGTGAGGCCGCGCTCGCGCGCCGCCCGGCGCGGCCGATCTGAGACAAGCTCACTCGTAGGGGCCGGCGGGGGGTCTGGGCTTGCCGACGCGGTGATGGATGGGCGCGAGGGAGAGCACATAGACCCCGATCGCCCGGCGATCGGCGTCGCTGAGATAGCGATAGCCTTGCTCGATCGCCTCGGCCATCGCCCCCTGGACGTCGTCGAAGTTAGGCTTGACCCCGGTTCCCAGCAGCGTGGCAATGTCGCCGACGCTCCACTCGCCGATCCCGGTGTCGGCATCGGGGGTGATGTTGGGCGCGGGCTCGCCGTCGGGGCCCTTCTCGGTGCCGGCGAACCACATCTCGCGGTCCACCGCCCCCAGCCGGTCGCGCGGGGTGTGGCACTCGCCGCAGTGGGCGAGCGCGGTGGCGAGATAGGCGCCGCGGTTCCACGCCGCCGAACGGGTCGGGTCGCGGCGGAAGCGCCCCGGGGTGAACTCGAACCACTTCCACAACTTGACCGTCCAGCGCCAGCGAACCGGGATCGCGAGGTCGTGCGGCCGGTTAACGCGGTGCACCGGCGCGACCGTGCGCAAATAGGCCGCGAGATCGGCGACATCGGCGTCGCTCATCGCGGTGAACGAGGGATAGGGGAAGGCCGGGTAGTAGGGGCTTCCATCGGGGGCCCGGCCTTGGCGCAGCGCGCGGGCGAGGTCGGCGAGGCGCCATCCGCCGATGCCGGTCTCGCGATCGGGGGTGATGTTGGGGCTGTAGAAGGTGCCGAACGGCGTCGCCAGCGCGCGCCCGCCGGCGAGCGGCGCGCCCCCGCCCTTGAGATCGGTGTGGCACGAGCAGCCGCCGGCGGCGTGGAAGACGTAGGCGCCACGCCCCACCGCGCCCTCGCCGGCATGGGCCGCGGGCCCGGCGACGAGAAGCGCCGCGACGAGAACCGCCGCGGCCGGCCGGGCCACCGCCCGACCTTACTGCTTCTTCTTCTTCTGGCGGAACGGTTTGTGGCAGCCGCCGCAGGCCTTGCCCACCTTTTTGAGCTGGGCGCCGATGGCCGCGAGGTCGCCGCCTTCGGCGATCAGGGCGAGCCTGCCCGATTCGCTGCGGAAGGCGTCGATCGCGGCCCGGAACTTCACCGGTTCCTGCCAGATCTCGGGCTTGGCCCGGGTCTTGCCCACGCCGGTTCCCTCGGGGAAAATATCGTAAAGGAGATTGCTCATGGCGTGCATCGCCCGAGCATGGGGCGCGATGTGCGCCGGGAACGACACCTTGCCCTTGACGATGCCGGCGATGGCACTGATATGACCGGCGATCGTCTGCATGACGATTCTGCGGTACTTGACGATGTTGGCGGGGTCGTCCGCCGCCCGGGCCATCGGGCTCGCCGCGACCAGCGCCATCGCCACCAGGGCCGAGATCGTCCACGCCTTTACCGTTTCGCTGTTCATGTTTCTCATGACCACCTTTTTCGTACCCCTGTTGATTGACGGATTTTCGTCGACCGGTAACACGCTCGCTTCCGAGCGCCGGCGATACGGCGGAGCGCCGCGAAACGGGCGGGTCAGCCCGCGGAATGCGGCGCCATTGGCGCGTTCCGGAGACTGGTGCCGAGGGGATACATCGCCATCCGCGGACGAGACGGAGCCGCCGGGGGGAGCCTCTTCGATCGATCTTTACCCCCGGGGGTCTCCGGGCGTCAACGAGCGTGCGCTTGGTGGTGACGGATACATCGCCTAGGATGCCGCCAACATGACAGCGAACCCTGCGCCCGATCACGCCGGCGGCGGCAAGCGGTGGCTTGTGGCCGTCCTCGTTCTCGTCGCGATCCTGGCCGTCGTCGCGGGCCTCGTTTACAACCGTGTCCTGTCGCCGCGCGAGGGCGAGCCCATGGTCGCCGGAACGCCGCCGACGGTCGCCCCCGCCCAGCCGAAGCCCGAGGCAGTGCCGCAGTCGCAGGCGGGGACCGGACCGGCGTCCCCCGTCGCCGGGACACAGCCCATGCCGGCCGTCGCCGGGACGCAGCCGGCCCCGGCCCAGGTGCCGCCCGAGGTCGTCCAGCCGCCAGCTTCGGGCGTGACCAGCGGCGCTCAGCCCGCCCCGGCCGCGGTGGCGAGCCAGGGCGCGCCGGCACCCACGGTCGCCTCCCGATCCGCCCCGCCGGCTTCGGCCGCGACCGGCGGCGCCCAGCCCCCGTCGCAGACGGCACCGGCGGTCGCCCAGCCCGTGTCCCCGTCGCAGACGGCGCCCGGGTCCCGGACGGCGGTGGTGGCCTCGCGACCGGCACCCGCTGGCGCGCCGGCGGGCGGCTCACAAGCCGGGCCCCAGCCGAAGATCGCCGCGCTCACGTCGCCGCCCGAGGTCGCGGCCGGTGAACCCGCGCCTGCCGCGGCCCCGGGGCCGGCGCCTTCGTCGGTCCAAGGCGCCGCGCCGGCGATCGGGTCGGCCACCGTGGTGATGCGGGAGCCCGTCGCCGAGGCCACCGAGGCCACCAGCGCGCCCAGCTTCGACGTGGTCCGGGTCGGCCCCGGGGGCTCGGCGGTGATCGCCGGCCGCGCCACCCCCGGCGCCCGGGTCAAGGTGATGGACCGCGACCGGGTGATCGCCGAGACCCGCGCCGACAGTCGCGGCGAGTGGGTCGCGGTCCCCAAGGCGCCGCTGGCCCCGGGAACCCGCGAGCTCGCCTTGGTCGAGGAGACGCCCGGCAACGCCCCGGTGCCTTCGCGCGAGGTGGTCGTGCTCTCGCTGCCAAAGCGTCCGGGGGCGGCGGAGACGCCGCTGCCAGGGGCGCCGACGCAAGCCGCACCGGAGACGCCGGCGCAAGAGGCGCCCGCGCCAGGCGCGCCGGTGACGCCCCCAGGGGCGCTCGCGGTGCTGGTGCCGCGCGGCGCCGGGCAGGGCCAGGGAAGTCGCGTCCTTCAGGCGCCGGGCGCCGGGGTCGGCATCCAGGCCCAGAAGAACCTGTCCTTGGACACCGTCGAGTACGGCGACAAGGGCGCGGTCTCGCTCAGCGGTCGCGGCGAGAAGGGCGACACCGTCAACGTCTATGTCGACGACCGCTTCGTCGGCTCGGCCACGATCGGCGAGGAAAGGACCTGACGGATCACCCCCGAGGCCGAGGTCAGCCCCGGTCTCCACCGCCTGCGGGTCGATCAGCTAGCGCCCACCGGCCAGGTGGTGGCGCGGCTCGAGACCCCGTTCTCGCGGGCCGGCTTCGTCCTTCCCGGCGGCGATCAGGCCCTGGTCATCGTCCAGCCCGGCAACAGCCTGTGGCGGATCGCCCGCCGGGTCTATGGCGGCGGCGTCGAGTACGTGACCATCTTTCAGGCCAACCGCGACCAGATCCGCGACCCCGACCTGATCTATCCGGGTCAGATCTTCGTCCTCCCGCGCAGCGACTGAGGGGTGCGGACCGGGGGGTCAATCGGCCGCGGCGGCCGGGTCGGGGAAGCGCTCGGCGAGAAGGTCGAGATAGGGGGCCGTGCTCAGCACCGCCACCGTCAGGGCGGTGATCAGGTCGCCCGCCGTGCTCGCCGGGCTGGCCCCGACCGCGAGCGTGGTCTCGAGCACGACCCCGGTGCCGTTGACCACGCTGAGGCGGTTGGCGCCGTCGCGGCTGGCCTCGATCAGCGCCAACAGGCTCCGGCGCGTGGCCTTGTTCTCGGCCGAGAAGGGAAGCCCGCCGAGCTCGCCCCTGAGGGTCACCGAGAGCCCGTCCGGGGCGTCGGCGATGGCGCCGGTGAAGCGCTTGCCGCGCCAGGTGAAGGCAAAGGAAAGCGGCCCCGCCGCGGTGCGGCGGCGGACCGCGGCGATGGCGCCTTCGCCGATGGCGTGGCCCAGCTCGTTCTCGCTCGCCCGGGTACCCGTCATGGTCCCACACCTGAGCATGACCCGGGCTAAGAAGCGGTTAAGCCCATGGGCCGAACGGTGCGAACGGTGAGCGGCGCGGCGCCGCGGGGCGGCGATGGGCGGGCGATCGCCGCGCTCCTCCCCTATCTGTGGCCGCGCGATGTGCCGGGGATGCGCCTGCGCGTCGTCGTCGCCGGCCTCCTGCTGGTCGCCGCCAAGGCGATCAACGTCGCCGTTCCCTTCTTCTACAAGGGTGCGGTCGATGCCCTGAACGGGGCCGCCGGGCTGCCGGTCGCGCTGCCGCTCGGGCTTCTCGTCGGCTATGGCCTGGCGCGCACCCTGGCGCTCGCCTTCGGGGAACTGCGCGACGCGGTCTTCGCCCGGGTCGCCCAGCGCGCCATCCGCGAGGCCTCGCTCGCCACCTTCCGCCACCTCCACCGGCTCTCGCTCGCCTTCCATCTCGGCCGCCGCACCGGGGCGATCAGCCGGGCGATCGAGCGCGGCGCCAAGGCGATCGAGTTCCTGCTGACCTTCATGATGTTCAACGTGGTGCCGACGCTGGTCGAGATCGGGCTCACCTGCGGCATCCTCTGGGTGCTCTACGGCGCCGGCTTTGCCGCCGTCACCTTCGCCGCGATCGCCGGCTACATCGTCTACACCCTGGTGGTGACCGAGTGGCGCCTGCGTTTCCGCCGGGTGATGAACGAGAGCGACCAGCGCGCCCACGCCCACGCCGTCGACAGCCTGATCAACTACGAGACCGTCAAGTACTTCGGCAACGAGGCGCTCGAGGCCCGACGCTTCGGCGACGCCCTCGGGGCCTACGCCGACGCCGCGGTGCGCAGCAAGCTCTCGCTCTCGGCTCTCAACATCGGCCAGGCGACGATCATCGCCGTCGGCCTCGTCCTCGTGATGGTGATGGCGGGTCGCGGGGTCGTCGCCGGAAACATGACCGTGGGCGACTTCGTCCTCGTCAACACGTACCTGATCCAGCTTTACCTGCCGCTCAACTTTCTCGGCTTCGTCTACCGCGAGATCAAGCGCTCGCTCGCCGACATGGAGGCGATGTTCGCGCTCAACACCGAGCCGGTGACGGTGGCCGACACGGCCGACGCCCGGGCGCTCGCGCCGGGGCCCGGCGCGGTCGCCTTCGAGGACGTCCGGTTCGGCTACGACCCGCGGCGGCCGATCCTCAACGGCGTCAGCTTCGCGATTCCCCCGGGGCGCACGCTCGCCGTGGTCGGGCCCAGCGGCGCCGGCAAGTCCACCATCGCCCGGCTCCTCTTCCGCTTCTACGACTGCGACCGCGGCGCGGTGCGGGTCGACGGCGTGGACGTGCGCACGCTCACCCAGGCGAGCCTCCGCGCCGCCATCGGCGTCGTCCCCCAGGACACGGTGCTGTTCAACGACACCATCCGCTACAACATCGCCTATGGCCGCAGCGATGCGAGCGCCGCCGAGATCGAGCGGGCGGCGCGGCTCGCCCGCATCCACGACTTCATCGCCGCCCTCCCCGAAGGCTACGACACCCAGGTGGGAGAGCGGGGGCTCAAGCTCTCGGGCGGCGAGAAGCAGCGCGTCGCGATCGCCCGGGCGATCCTCAAGGACCCGCGCATCCTGATCTTCGACGAGGCCACGTCGAGCCTCGATTCCCACACCGAGCGCGAGATCCAGGCCTCGCTCCGCGAGGTCGCGGCGGCCCGCACCACCCTGGTCATCGCCCACCGGCTCTCCACCGTGGTGGACGCCGACGAGATCGTGGTGCTCGAGGCCGGGCGGATCGTCGAGCGCGGGCGCCAGGCCGAGCTGCTCGCCCGCGGCGGGGCCTATGCGGCGCTCTGGCACAAGCAGCAGAGCGAGGCGGCAACCCTGGACGCGGCCGCCGGCGATGGTTAAGTATCGGCGAGCCCCGCCCGAGGTGCCCATGAGCCGAGGATCGCTGGAGACCGTCATCGCCCCCGTCTGCCGCGACGGCTGGCCGTTCGTCGGTGGCTTCGCGGCGGCGAGCGTATTGCTGTTCGTGGTGGCCACCCCGCTGGGCTGGCTGGGGGTGGTGGCGACGGCGTGGTGCGCGTACTTCTTCCGTGATCCCGTGCGCGTCACCCCGGCCGCGGCCGGGCTGGTGATCAGCCCCGCCGACGGCATGGTGCAATCGGTCGACTCGGCGGTGCCGCCGCCCGAGCTCGAGCTCGGCCCCGAGCCCAGGCCGCGGGTTGCGGTCTTCATGAACGTCTTCAACGTCCATGTGAACCGCATCCCGGTGGACGGCACGGTCACCCGGGTCGCCTATCGCCCGGGGCGCTTCTTCAACGCCTCGCTCGACAAGGCGAGCGAGCACAACGAGCGCCAGGCCGTTCGCATCACCACCCCCGACGGCTGCCGCATCGGGATGGTGCAGATCGCCGGCCTGGTCGCCCGGCGCATCCTCTGCCGCCTCGCCGAGGGCCAGCATGTGCGCGCGGGCGAGCGCTTTGGCATGATCCGCTTCGGCAGCCGGGTCGATGTCTATCTCGATGCCCGGATGGTCCCGCAGGTGATCGCCGGCCAGCGCGCGCTGGCGGGCGAGACCGTGATCGCGCGGGCGCTGGCGCCGGGCGAGAACGCCGGCCCGCCGGTGGGCGTGGCGCGTTGATGATGGCGCTCAGGCGACACCGGCGCTTGCGTACCCGGGCCCTTCGCGGGCCGACCATCCACGCCCTCATCCCCAACGCGCTGACCGTGCTCGGGCTGAGCCTGGGGCTGACCGCCATCCGCTTCGCCTTCCAGGGGCGCTGGGAGCTCGCGGTCGGCGCCATCATCGCCGCCGCCATCGTCGATGGACTCGACGGCCGGGTCGCGCGCATCCTCAAGGTCTCGACGGTGTTCGGGGCCGAGCTCGACTCGCTCTCCGACTTCCTCTGCTTCGGGGTGGCGCCGGCGATCCTGTTGTACCTCTGGTCGCTCAACGCCATCGGCGGGCTGGGCTGGGCGGTCGCGCTCGTCTTCGCGGTCTGCATCGCGCTTCGCCTCGCCCGCTTCAACGCCAGCCTCGCGGTGCCCGACCGGCCGGCCTGGAGCTCGTACTTCTTCACCGGCATGCCGGCGCCGTCGGCGGGCGGGATCGCGCTGATCCCGGTGATGCTGTCGTTCGAGCTCGGCCAGGGCTTCTGGACCAGCCCGGCCTATGTCGCGGTGCACACGGTGGCGGTGGCGCTGCTCGCCATCAGCACCATCCCGATCTACTCGGGCAAGGTCATCAAGCTGCGCTCCGAGCACGTGCTGCCGGTGCTGATCCTGGTCGGGCTGGTGTTCGCCGCGATCGTGAGCGCGCCCTGGTACACCTTCTCGGCCCTCGGGGTCGCCTTCGTCGCCTCGATCCCCTTCAGCATCCGCAGCTACCGGCGCTTCCGCCGCCGCGCGCTCGAGGCCGACATGGGCGACAGCGACACCGCCGCCCGGCCGCCGAGCGAAGGCTGACTGTTCAGCCCGGCGCCCGGCCGCTGGCCAGGCGCACGTGGGCCGCGAGCTGGAAGCCATCGCCGTCGCGATAGGGGGCGAAGCGCCGTGCGATCTCGGCCTCCATGGCCTCGCGCGTCGCCGCGGGCAGGGTGTCATAGGTGCTTCCCAGCGACATCTCGACGTTCTGCTGCCAGAAGCGAAGCTCGGCCGGCGGGCGCGGCGCGAAGTGGATCGAGCGCTCCTCGACCCCCGCGAAGCCACCGGCCCGCATGACCGCGGCCAGCGAGCCCGCCTCGCCATAACGGAAGGGCGTCAGATGGGCGCTGAAGGGGGTGGATGCGATCAGTTCCCCGATCACCCCGTGGACGACGTGGAACAGCGTGTTGTCCTCGACCGGTCCCCAAACCAGGAAGGCCGCGCGCCCGCCCGGGCGCAGCACCCGGCGGGCCTCGGCCATGGCGCGCTCGGGCCGGGGCGAGAACATGATCCCGAAGCGGCAGGTCACCCGGTCGAAGCTGGCGTCGGCGAACGGCAGCGCCTCCATGTCGGCGAGGCGGGTCTCGAGGTTGGCGATCCGGGCGTCGGCCACCCGCACGGCGAGTGCGGAAAGCATCGGGGGCACCAGGTCGGTGGCGGTGACATGGCCCTCGGGCGCGACCCGGCGCGCCGCCGAAAGGGCGGGCTCACCGACCCCCGAGGCGAGGTCGAGGACGCGGTGGCCGGGGTCGACCTCGGCGGCATCGAGGAGCGGCTGGTTGAAGCGATCGGCGATCTCGGCCATGGTGTCGGCCCAGCGCGCCCAGGCGCCGCTCTTCGCCGCCCATTTCGCCGCCACGTCGCGCTTCAGGCGGGCGGCCTCGGCATCGTCGAGGGGGGGATCGGGGTTGCCCATGGCGCGCACTCTAGCGGCCCCGTGACGCCATCGCAAACGGCGCCGCCAAGCAAGGAGGAGAGGCATGCGCTTGGCACGGTATGGCGAGGCGGGCCACGAGCGCCCGGCCCTGGTCGACGGCGAGGGATGGCTGCGCGATCTCTCGGCGCATCTCGACGACATCGACGGGGCCGCGCTCGCGCCCGAGAGCCTGGCCCGGATCGCCGCCCTCGACCCGGCGGTGCTGCCGGCGGTGCCCGGCAACCCGCGGCTCGGCCCCCCAGTGGGGGGCATCGGCAAGATCGTCGCGGTCGGGCTCAACTATGCCGACCACGCCCGGGAGGGCGGCCACCCCATCCCCGACGAGCCGGTGCTGTTCCTCAAGGCGACGACCGCGATCGCGGGGCCCGACGACCCCATCCTCATCCCCCTCGGCGCGAGCAAGGTCGACTGGGAGGTCGAGCTCGCCTTCGTCATCGGCACCGCCGCGCGCCATACCGGGGAAGCGACGGCGCTCGCCCATGTCGCCGGGTACTGCACCTTCACCGATGTCTCGGAGCGCGACTTCCAGTCCCACCACGGGGGCCAGTGGACCAAGGGCAAGAGCGCCGACAGCTTCGCCCCCATCGGCCCCTGGCTGGTGACCCGCGACGCGGTGCCCGACCCCGGCCGGCTGGCGCTTCGGCTCGAGGTCAACGGCGAGCACATGCAGGCGAGCAACACCGAGCAGATGATCTTCGGCGTCCCCTTCCTGGTCTCCTACATCAGCCGCTTCATGACGCTCGCGCCGGGCGACGTGGTCATCACCGGGACCCCGCCCGGGGTTGGCGCCGGGCGGCGGCCGCCACGCTTCCTCGCCCCCGGCGACGTGGTGACGGTGGCGGTCGAGGGCCTCGGCGAGCAGCGCCACGAGGTGCGCGACATCGCCCGGTGAGCGCTCTCAACCGCCGCTGTGAAAGAGCCGGAGCAGGGTGAGCTGATCGGGCTCGCCGGTGGCGGTCACCCCCGCGGCCTCTTGAAAGGCCTTGACCGCGGCCCGGGTGCCGGGGCCGTAAAGGCCGTCGATGGCGCCCTTATAGAGGCCGCGGTCCTTGAGCCGCCCTTGGAGCCGGCGCACGGTCTCGACATAGAGCACATAGTCTCGCTGGGCCCCCGGCACGGTCAGCGCCGGCGAGTTGCGGACGATGCGCTGATTCTCGAGTCGCCCGAGCAAGGCCTGGGCCACGGCGGCATAGACGTGGTCCGGGTGGCGCTGGCAGTGCTGCTCGATCAGGGCGATCAGCAGATCCGTGCTCTCGAACGAGGTCATGTCGTAGGTGTCGCCGGCATAGCGGTTGGCGGCGGTGACATAGCCGTCGAGCCAGCCGACCATGGCGGCGAAGGCCGGCGACTTCGCCTTGTGCTCGGCGACGAAGTCCTTGCAGGTGACGCGGCCGAGGCCCTTGACCGCGAACAGCCCGTCGCCGTCGGCCGCGAGCGCCGGGGCGGCGGCGAAGAGAGCGGCGGCGAAGAGAGCGGCGACGAAGAGGGCGGTGGCGAAAAGGGCGGCCGGTGACTTCATGACGGGATCCTCGCGAGCCCACCAATGCTAGCGCAGCCCGCCGGCCGGGGCCACGCCCACCCGGCGACAAAGGTGAAGGGCGAGCGGCCCGAGAAGCAGCCCCGCGGCGATCACGGCGAAGGCGACGGTCCAGGCGGCGTCGCCCAACCCGGCAGCGAGATCGAGCACGAGGCCGAAGGCGAGCGGCCCGGCGAAGGCGCCGGCGAAGCCGATGAAGGAGTGCATCGCCATCACCGCGCCGCGGCCCGCTCGCGGCGCCGCGGTTACCGAGCCGGTGGTGATCGCCGCCGAATCCATCGAGACGAAGAGGCCGTAGACCAGGACCAGCGCCACCAGCCAGGGGAACGGGGCACTCGCCGCCAGGCCCACGGTCACGGCGAGCACCGCCGAGGCCGTCATCACCACGCCGACCACCCGGCGGCGGCCAAAGCGGAGCGCGAGCTCGCCGCCGAGGATGCTGGCCGGAACCGCGCTCAGGCTGACCACGGTGACGATCAGGGTGACGCCGAGGCCGCCGGCCTCCTCGGGCGCCCGGTGAAGGGCGTGGGCGAGATAGGCCACCAGCCAGCCGCGAAGGGCGAAAAGCTCCCAGTTGTGGGCGCTGTAGGCGAGGATGTAGCCGAGCGCCTCGCGGTTGCGGAAGACCGGGCGGAAGTCGAGCAGGCGGTGGTCGGGCTTGGCGGTGGGCGCCGGCGGCGCCGGGCGGGCGGTGAGCGCCCAGCCGGCGAGCGCCAACGAGATCGGGGCGCCGAGCGCCAGAAGGCCGAACACCCAGGGCCACGCGACCACCCCTTCGAGCGCCCCCGAGACCAGGAAGGAGAGGCTGACCCCGATCCCGAAGCTCGAGGTATAGAAGGCCACCGCCCGGGCCTCGCGCGTGCCCGAAAGGCGGTCGGTGAGCGCCTTCAGCCCCGGCATGTACGAGCCCGCCAGCGCGACTCCGCCGAGGCCGCGGAACAGCATCGCGGTCCAGAAGCCCTCGGCGAACACGGCAAAGCCGAACAGCGAAAGGCCACCCAGCGCGGTCGCGCAGAGGTAGATGCGCCGGGCATCCACGCGGTCGGTCGTCGCCACCAGCAGCGGGGCCGCGGCGGTGAGGCCGGCGAAGTAGACGCCGTTGATCCAACCGGCGTCGGCGTTCGAGAGGTTCCAGGTCGCGGCGAGGGTCGGAAGCAGGCTGGGGAAGGTCGAGATCCCCAGCATGCCCAGGACCTCGGCGAGGCAGAGTGCGGCGATGAGAAGGCGGTCGGATGGCCGCGCCGGCCCCGCCATTGGCCGGCTCAGATGTGGATGGCCCGCGCCGCGACCGCCAGCGCCGCCTCCTTGACCGCCTCGCTCAGGCTGGGGTGGGCATGGCAGGTCCGGGCGAGGTCCTCGGCGGCGGCGCCGAACTCCATGCCCAGCACCGCCTCGGCGATCATCTCGCCGGCGTCCGAGCCGATGATGTGGACCCCGAGCACCCGGTCGGAGCGGGCGTCGGCGAGGATCTTGACCAGGCCCTCGGTCTCGCCGTTGGTGCGGCCGCGGCTGTTGGCCATGAAGGGGAACTTGCCGATGCGGTAGTCGATGCCGGCGGCCTTGAGCTCCTCCTCGGTGCGGCCGACCGCGGCGACCTCAGGGTGGGTGTAGACCACCCCGGGGATGGCGTCGTAGTTCACGTGCCCGGCCTGACCGGCGATGATCTCGGCCACCGCGACGCCTTCCTCCTGGGCCTTGTGGGCGAGCATCGGGCCGCGGATCACGTCGCCGATGGCGTAGACGCCCTGGGCGCTGGTGCGAAAGCCGTCGTCGACCACGATCCGGCCGGCCTCGTCGCGGGCGACCCCGGCCTCGGTGAGACCGAGGCCCTCGGTGAAGGGGCGCCGCCCGACGGCGACCAGCACGGTCTCGACGGCGATCTCTTGCGCCTCGCCGCCGGCCGCCGGCTCGAGCGTGAGCGTCACCCGCCGCGCGGTCGCCTTGGCCTTGGTGACCTTGGTGCCGAGGCGGAAGACCAGCCCCTGGCGGGCGAGGATGCGCTGGACCTGCTTGCCGATCTCGCGGTCGGTGGGCGGCAGGACATGGTCGAGGAACTCGATCACCGTGACCTGCGCCCCCAGGCGGCGCCAGACCGAGCCGAGCTCGAGCCCGATGAAGCCGGCGCCGATCACCGCCATGGTCTTGGGCACCTTGGCGAGCGCCAGCGCCCCGGTCGACGAGAGGATGCGCTTCTCGTCGACGGCGACGCCGCGAAGAGGCGTCGGCTCCGAGCCGGTGGCGACGATGACGTTGCTCGCTTGAAGCGTCTTCGTGCCGCCGTCGGCGAGCGCCACCGCCACCCGGCCTTCCTCGGCGAGCCGCGCGGTGCCTTTGATGCGGGCGATCTTGTTCTTGCGAAAGAGCCCGGCGATGCCCTTGGTCAGGGTGGCGACGACCGCGTCCTTGCGCGCCATCATCCGGGCGAGGTCGAGCGTCACCCCCGAGACCGCGATGCCGCGACCGGCGAAGTCGTGCTCGACCGCCTCGTAGAGCGCCGAATCGTGCAGGAGCGCCTTCGACGGGATGCAGCCGACGTTGAGGCAGGTGCCGCCCAGCGCCGCCCCCTTCTCGACGCAGGCGACCGAAAGCCCGAGCTGGGCGGCGCGGATGGCGGCGACGTAACCGCCCGGCCCGCCGCCGATGACGACGACGTCGAAGCGCTCTTCAGCCATGGCTCTCCCCTCGTTGATGCGCCGGGCTAGACATCGAGCATCAGGCGCTCAGGGTCCTCGATGCTCTCCTTGACACGGACCAGGAAGGTCACCGCCTCGCGACCGTCGATGACGCGGTGGTCGTAGCTGAGCGCGAGATACATCATCGGCCGGGCCTCGATCCGGCCCGCGACCACCATCGGGCGTTCCTGAATCTTGTGCATGCCCAATATGCCGGCCTGGGGCGGATTGAGAATGGGGGTCGAGAGAAGCGAGCCGTAGATGCCGCCGTTGGAGATGGTGAAGGTGCCGCCCACCAGGTCCTCGATGGCGAGCTTGCCGTCGCGCGCCTTGGCCGCGAGCGCCCCGATCGCCGCCTCGATCTCGGCAAAGCTCATGGCGTCGGCATCGCGCAGCACCGGCACCACGAGGCCCTGCGGCGAGCCGACCGCGACCCCGATGTGGTAGTAGTTCTTATAGACGATGTCCTCGCCGTCGATCTCGGCGTTGGCCGCCGGGACGTCCTTGAGGGCGGCGATCGCCGCCTTGACGAACATCGACATGAAGCCGAGACGGACCCCGTGCTTCTTCTCGAAGGCGTCGCGATAGCGCTTCCTGAGCGCCATCGCCGCGGTCATGTCGGCCTCGTTGAAGGTGGTGAGGATGGCGGCGGTGTTCTGCGCCTCCTTGAGCCGCTCGGCGATGCGCCGGCGCAAGCGCGTCATCCGCACCCGCTCCTCGCGCGCCGCCTCGGGACGGGGGCCGGAGGGCGGCGGTGGCGCCGCCGGCGCCGGCCGCGGTGGCGGCGGTGGCACCGGCTTGGCAGCGCGGGCCTCGACGGCGGCGAGCACGTCCTCCTTGGTGAGGCGCCCGCCCTTGCCGCTGCCACGCAGCGCGGCCGGGTCCAAGCCGTGCTCGGCGATCAGCTTGCGCACCGCCGGCGACAGCACCGGCTCGGCGACCGCCGGCGCCGGTGCGGGGGGCGCGGCGACCGGTGCGGGAGCGCCAGGCGGCACCGGCGCCGCGGCGACGGCGGGCGGCGCGGCGGGGGCGAGGGGTTCCGCGGCGGGCTTCGCCGGCGGCGGAGCTGCCGCGGTGCCCGCGACGCCCTCCTCGATCAGCCCGAGAACGCTGCCGATCTCGACGTTCTCGCCCTCAGGCACCCGGATCTCGCCGAGCCGCCCGGTGGCCGGCGCCGGGACCTCGAGGGTGACCTTGTCGGTCTCGAGCTCGACCAGCGGCTCGTCCTCGGCGACCGCCTCGCCGGGGGCCTTGAACCACTGGGCGACGGTCGCCTCGGTGACCGATTCGCCGAGCGCCGGGACCTTGATCTCGACCGTCATTCGTCGTTCCCCCTCGCCTGGGCGTGCCTCACGGTGCCAGCGCCTCGTCGATCAGCGCCGCCTGCTCACGCAGGTGCATTTTCAGGAAGCCGGCCGCCGGCGACGCGGCCTCGGGCCGGCCGACATAGCGCGGCCGGTGGGTCTTCGCGCCGAGCTCACCGAGCAGGGTCTCGATCCGCGGGGCGACGAAGGTCCACGCCCCCATGTTGCGGGGTTCCTCCTGGCACCACACCACGTCGGCGGCGGGAAAGCGCGCCAGCTCCTCGCCCAGGGCCTGGTCGGGGAA
>Ga0114931_10003956_pt1 | contig 18604 bp, 16 predicted proteins | sample 2SBtaG_FD_89579 | JGI IMG/M metagenome (GOLD analysis project Ga0114931, IMG submission 89579) | Deep subsurface microbial communities from Kolumbo volcano to uncover new lineages of life (NeLLi) - 2SBTROV14_V59a metaG | ecosystem: Environmental > Aquatic > Marine > Volcanic | place: Kolumbo...
CCGACGTCGTGGTCCTGGCGGGCGATATTGGTGTCGGTGTGGAAGGTCTGCGTTGGGCAGAGGCCCGGTACCCGGATAAACCCGTGATCTATGTGCCGGGTAACCACGAATTCTACCATCACGACATCGCGTTGATTGACGAGTTGAAGGCAGAAGCACCCGATAACATTCACGTGTTGGACGACGACCAAGTCGTTATCGATGGTGTGCGATTCCTGGGCAGCATCCTGTGGACCGACTTCCGCCTCTTCGGGGAGGCCGACAGGTTCTTTGCCATGCAGCAGGCCCGGCGGCAGATGACGGATTTCTCCATCATTCGGAACCAGGGCCAGCGTTTCCTGCCCGAGGATGCCATCAAGCTGCACGAAGCCAGCCGGGACTGGCTGGCAGCGATGCTGGCCGAACCCTTCGCCGGCAAGACCGTGGTAGTGACCCACCATGCCCCGTCGTCCCAATCGGTGCATCCGCGGTATGCGCGTGACCTGCTGACGCCGGCCTTTGCTAGCAATCTGGAAAATCTCATGGATGGTAGCCGAGCAGCACTATGGATCCACGGCCACACGCATGACTCGTTTGATTACGAGGTTTATGACACGCGGGTGGTCTGTAACCCGCGCGGCTATTCGCCGGAGGAACTGAACCCGAACTTCAGGCCGGATTGGGTTATTGAGATATGAGTGAGTACGAAAACAGCGCGCGCTGCCCGAGGTTGCGGAATTACGGCCAAAATATATGTTTTTCGACATCAGCTATCCAGAATGAACGAGTTTCGATTGGAATGAGTATTTTTCGATTATTGATACCGGCCAGCACGCTGGTAGCCGTCGACCTGGCAGGCAGCAGGCTATGCCCGCATGAAATAATCATTGTAGTACGGTTTACTTAAATACCCAAATAACAAGAAAAATCTGTTAAATCAGGCTTAAAGTAAACTTTTCACTTGAGCCGGGTTTGTATTTACGCTAGATTAACAAACATGACTAGTGAGCCCCGCAGCAAATTAAACCGACTGCTTACCGCATGGCCCCAGGGCACTGTGGCGGTGTCGCGCTGGCTGGAGGCCAAGGGGGCCTACCAGCAACTGGTGCACGAGTATGAGAAAAGCGGCTGGATACGGCGCATCGGTCACGGTGCCTATGTGCGCGCCGGCGACAGCGTAGAGTGGTCTGGCGGCCTGCATGCCCTCCAGGCGCAATTGAAGAAGCTGCCCGTCCATGCGGGGGCCAAAACCGCATTGCAGCTGCAAGGGTATGGGCACTTCCTGCCGATGGGGAAGGGTGGGACCGTATCGCTGTTCGCCAGTCCCGGTACCCGCCTGCCTGCGTGGTTTCGGCAATATGATTGGGGGGTGGCGCTTCGATATACCACCACGACGCTGTTCGCCGACGTTCCGGATACAGGCCTCACCAAAAAAGAACTGGCCAGCTATGCCATAACGATATCGGCACCCGAGCGCGCCATCATGGAAGTGCTGTATCTCGTTCCGGAGGAAGAATCCTATGAAGAGGCCGCCCTGCTCATGGAGGGGTTGACCACCTTGCGGCCGCGCCTGGTTCAATCGCTGTTGGAGCAATGCCGTTCGGTGAAGGTGAAGCGGCTGTTCATGGTGCTCGCGGAAGCCTGCAACCATGCCTGGGTCAAGAAACTAGACCTGTCGAAAGTAGACTTCGGCAAAGGCAAGCGCATGATCGTCAAAGGTGGACGGCTGGACACCAAATACAACATCACCGTCCCGGATACGGGATCCGACTGGAAGGCATCGGTGAATTCGGCATGAAAGACAGTCCGTACTTCAAACAGGCACAACTCATGCTGCGGGTCATGCCCCATGTGGCAGCTGAGGAATGCTTCGCGCTGAAGGGCGGCACGGCGATCAACCTCTATGTGCGCGACATGCCGCGACTGTCGGTCGATATCGACCTGACCTATCTACCGCTGGAACCACGCGAGACGGCATTAGCAAACATCAGTGAAGCCTTGCAGCGTATCGCCGACGCGATCCGAAGAACCGTTCCCGGAGCGACTGTGCAGGAGATCCGGGCAAGGGGAGCGGAGCATGTTTCCAAGTTAACTGTCCGCACGGCGGAAGCCACGATTAAGATCGAACCCAATCTGGTACTCCGAGGTAGCGTGTTTTCGCCCGTGGAGCGGGAGCTGAGCGAGCAGGCGGAGTTACTGTTCGAGGCATCGGCGACGGCCAACACACTGGCTGTCGCGGATCTGTACGGCGGTAAACTGTGCGCTACGCTGGATCGCCAGCATCCGCGCGACATCTTCGACGTCAAGATCCTGATGGAGAACGAAGGCATCACGGATGACATCCGTACTGCCTTCATCATTTATCTCGCGAGTCATGACCGGCCGATGAGCGAACTGCTCGAACCCAACCTGAAGGATTTTCGACAATTGTTCGAGCAAGAGTTCGCCGGAATGGCGGATGAAGAAGTTGAACACGATGAACTGGTAGCAGTGCGTGACAGGCTCATCGAAACAATCAGGAATACAATGACAGAGAATGAGAAGAAATTCCTGCTCTCAATAAAGCAAGGGCAACCGGATTGGGACCTCATGCCAGTGGCAGGCATTGACCAACTGCCCGCGATTCAATGGAAACTGATTAATGTTCGGAGGATGAAAAAAGAGAAACAGGCAGAAGCGCTTCAGAAACTACAGTCGGCGTTGGGGTTGTGACTGAGTGAATATGCGAACCAGAGAGCAGCAATGTATTGACGAATGAATATTTTACGAGAGCCCGAAATTGAACGCAGTTGAGATAGAAGAAGCAATATCACTATTAGCCGAGCAAGAATTTGACGCGGCTAGCTTCCCCTATGCCTTTCTGGAAGCGTTTGGGAACAAGGCCACCACTATCAAACGGCTGCAAAGCGGCTCCAGCAATGCCTCCGATATCGAAGGCGGGGTATTACAGCGCAGCAATATTCATCTTGCCGTGTGTGCGGATGGTGAAGTCAACGCCACCTTAAATCGGTTGAAGGCCAGCCCCGCTTCCACAAAAGGCAAAGCCAAGTTTATTTTAGCCACCGATGGCATCAGCCTTGAGGCAGAAGATCTCACCACTGGTGAAACCATTGCCTGCGACTACCAGGACTTCCCCAATCACTTTGGCTTTTTCCTGCCGTTGGCAGGCATCACCACCGTTAAACAAATCCGTGACAACAGCTTTGATATACGGGCAACCAGTCGTTTAAACCGCCTGTATGTGGAGCTGCTAAGAAACAACCCCGATTGGGGCACGGCAGATCGTCGCCACGATATGAACCATTTTATGGCGCGTTTGATTTTCTGCTTCTTTGCCGAGGATACCGATATATTCAATGGCGATAATCTGTTTACCGCCACCATCGAGCAAATGAGCGCGAGGGATTCATCCAACACGCACGAAGTGATCAGTGAAGTCTTTCGCTCGATGAACACCAAAACAGCAGATCACAAAAAAGAGAATATCCGTTCGTGGGCAGATGGCTTCCCCTATGTGAACGGCGGACTGTTTTCCGGCAGTACCCTTTCTGGAGAAATAGAGGTACCACGTTTCACCAAGATCGCCCGCTCTTATTTGCTCCACGTTGGCACATTGGATTGGAAACAAATCAACCCCGATATTTTCGGCTCCATGATTCAGGCGGTGGCCGATGATGAAGAGCGCGGTGCACTCGGGATGCACTACACCAGTGTGCCAAATATCCTCAAGGTACTAAACCCGCTGTTTCTGGATGATCTGCGCGAACAGCTAGAACAAGCGGGCGATAACCCCAGAAAGTTATTAAACCTGCGCAAACGCCTGGCCAGCATTCGCGTGTTTGACCCGGCCTGTGGTTCAGGCAATTTTCTGGTGATCGCCTACAAACAGATGCGCGAAATCGAAGCGAAAATAAACACACAACGCGGCGAAAAAGGCCGCCCCACCGATATTCCACTGACCAATTTTCGCGGCATCGAACTGCGCGATTTTCCGGCAGAGATTGCACGGCTGGCGTTAATTATCGCTGAGTATCAATGTGATGTGCTGTACCAAGGACAAAAGGAAGCGCTGCAAGCATTCCTGCCGCTGGAAGCACAAAACTGGATTACGCAGGGCAATGCCCTGCAAATAGACTGGCTCTCGGTCTGCCCGCCCACCGGTACAGAAGTAAAAATGCTGGGCGATGACCTGTTTAGCGCCCCCACCAAGCAGGCGGAAGTGGATTTTGAGAATGAAGGAGGCGAAACCTATATCTGTGGCAATCCGCCATACAAGGGAACCAAAAATCAAACCAAAGCTGAAAAAAAAGACTTAGCTTCTGTGTTTGGTAAATACTCAAAACGTAGTGGAACTCTTGATTACGTGGCGGGCTGGTTCCTAAAAGCTGCTGAATACGCGCAGCACACAAAAGCAGATTTCGCTTTTGTAACAACTAATTCGATTTGCCAAGGTGGTCAAGTTCCAGTTTTGTGGCCAGTTCTGTATGAGTTAGGAGCAGACATAAAGTTTGCTCATCACTCGTTCAAGTGGCGTAACCTTGCAAGTCAGAACGCAGTTGTGACCGTTATTATTGTTGGGGTGACTCGTGGGAATAATGGGCCAAAAAGAATCTTTCAAATCGATCAGAATGGTCAGCAAATCGAGATTAGTGCAGGTCTAATAGGACCTTATCTAATACCAGGAACGAAAATCATCGTGGAGGGACGAACGAAACCTCTCTCCAAATTGACGCCAATGCAGCTCGGAAATGCACCGTACGATGGTGGTAATCTTATCTTGAAAAAGGGGGAAGTTGATGAAATCGGTTTATCACCGGAGGAGCAAAAAAGATGGCTTCGTGATTTATGGGGGTCAACCGAAATAATCAGCGGAAATTCTCGGAAATGTATTTGGATTGACGATGATAGCTTGTCCGAAGCCCTGCGGCACCCAGTATTAAATGCACGCATTGGCGCAGTTTATGACATGCGTGCTTCGAGCGTGGACTCAGGAACGCAAGCGATGGCAGCGCGGTCACACCAATTCAGGGAAATGAACTGCGGCGAAAAGAACGTTCTGGGAATACCAATTCGAAGCTCCGAGTTCCGTCCTTACCTCCCTGTGGATTACCTGGGGGCAAACTGCTGTATTACAAACTTGGCGTATGCAATTTATGATGGGCCAATTCTTAATTTGGCAATTATTGCATCTAGGCTGCACCTAGTTTGGATTGGTGCTGTCTGCGGTCGAATGAAGACAGATTTTAGCTACTCAAACAAAATGGGTTGGCATACATTTCCTCTTCCTGCTCTTACAGAAAAAAATAAGGAAGACCTAACCCGTTGCGCAGAAGATATTCTGCTCGCCCGTGAAGCCCATTTCCCCGCCACCATCGCCGATCTCTACAACCCCGAAAACATGCCGGAAAACCTCCGCCATGCCCATGAGCGCAATGACGAAGTCCTGGAACGTATTTACATTGGTCGTCGCTTTAAAAACGATACCGAGCGGCTGGAAAAGCTATTTGACTTGTATACAAAAATGACAAGCCAAGATAACAAAATAAGTAACAAGAAGAAGGTATCCTGACAATGACGGAACATAAATCCATCCCCTCGGTTTCAGTGACGTATGCCTGTAACGGCAGCTCGAAAAAATCCAACGAGCTGGGTATGCGCGTCATGCAGGAGCGCGCCTTTGAAAAACGGGGCGAGCAGTATTTACTGATAAAGTCGCCGCCAGCTTCGGGCAAAAGCCGCGCCTTGATGTTTATCGCACTCGATAAGCTCAACAATCAAAATGTAAAAAAAGCCATTATCGTCGTGCCGGAGAAATCCATTGGGGCCAGTTTCAATAACGAGCCGTTAAGCCAGTACGGTTTTTATTGGGATTGGGAAGTCGCACCAAAATGGAATTTATGTAATGCCCCCGGTGAGGATGGCGGCAAGGTGAATTCTGTTAAAGCCTTTATGGACAGTGATGATCGCGTGTTGGTATGCACCCATGCGACGTTCAGATTCGCGGTTGATAAGTTTGGCGTACCCGCCTTTGATGACTGCCTGATTGCTGTTGACGAGTTTCACCATGTCAGTGCTAACCCCGATAACAGGCTGGGCGCTCAATTAGGGCAATTTATTGGACGTGACAAAGTGCATATTATTGCCATGACAGGTTCTTACTTTAGAGGCGATGCGGAAGCCGTGCTTTCGCCACAGGATGAAGCCAATTTCGATACCGTCACCTATACCTATTACGAACAGCTAAACGGTTATGAACATCTAAAGCGGTTGGATATTGGCTATTACTTCTATTCAGGTTCCTACGCCGAAGACATTCTGAACGTATTAAATCCGAATGAAAAAACCATTATCCATATCCCCAATGTCAATTCCCGTGAAAGCACCAAGGATAAGATCAAGGAAGTGGAACATATCATTCATGAGCTGGGGGATTGGCAAGGTACTGACCCCGCCACGGGTTTCCATCTTGTGAAACGTGCTGATGGTACCATTATTAAAATCGCTGACTTGGTGGATGATGATGCCAGCAAGCGCGATAAAGTATCCGCCGCGCTCAAACGACCTGATGCGAAATATAACCGCGATCATGTCGATATCATCATCGCGCTTGGCATGGCCAAAGAAGGGTTTGACTGGATATGGTGCGAACATGCCTTGACGGTTGGCTACCGTTCCAGCCTCACTGAAATTATTCAGATTATTGGCCGCGCCACCCGTGACGCGGAAGGCAAAACCCACGCCCGTTTCACCAACCTGATTGCCGAACCGGATGCTTCGGAAGAAGCCGTTACCGAGGCCGTGAACGATACATTAAAAGCCATTGCCGCCAGTCTGCTGATGGAGCAGGTGCTTGCGCCAAAATTTAATTTCACATCCAAGAATAACCAAAGTGCGCCAGTCGAAGGCTTTGATTACGGTGAGAAGGGGTATGACTCTAACGGTAGCAATGTCGGCTTCAACGAATCGACAGGGCAATTTCAAATAGAGATTAAAGGACTCGCCGAACCCAAGAGCAAAGATGCGCAGCGTATTTGTCAGGAGGATTTAAACGAGGTCATTACCGCTTTTGTGCAGGATAAGACTGCCTTAGAGCGTGGCCTGTTTGACGAAGAAATGATCCCCGAGGAATTAACGCAAGTGCGCATGGGAAAGATCGTTAAAGACAAATACCCCGAACTGGATGATGAAGATCAGGAAGCCATCCGCCAACACGCGATTGCTGCCCTTAACCTCACACAGAAGGCAAAGGAAATCGTCAATCAAGACGACGGCTCTGAACTTGCCGGAAGCACCGCGTTTGTCGATGGTGTCAGAAAGTTTGCAATGGATGTGCGCGACCTGGATATTGATTTGATCGACCGCATTAACCCCTTTAGTGAGGCCTATGCGATATTGGCTAAATCCATGAGCGAGGAAAGTTTAAAGCAGGTCGCAGCCGTTATTGCCGCCAAGAAAGTCAGTTTAACCGAAGAAGAAGCAAGAGAATTGGTTGATCGCGCCATCAAATTTAAAAAGGAACGTGGCCGATTGCCTGAACTCACGTCTCCTGATCCGTGGGAGAAACGCATGGCGGAAGGCATTGCGTTCCTTGCGCGCAAGGTGGCGGAAGAAAGCGGCGGAGGAAACTAATGGCTGATTTGAAAGAAAAAAAATCCAACAAAGCATTGCTTGAAGAGTTGGGCGTTGATATAACCCCCACCAAAAAAGCCGCTCTCTCACCAAAAGAAGAGCGCATCATCGCGGGCTTTGAAGAAATTCAGCGTTTTGTTGAAACCCATGGCCACCCACCACAACATGGTGAAGACAAAGACATCTTTGAGCGCCTTTATGCCACAAGGTTGGAACAAATTCTGAAACAGGAAGAGTGTCGTATCTTGGTTGAAAGCATGGACTACCAAGGACTCTTGACAGGCCGCTTGCAAGTAGCCGAGCCTCCTGCCGAGTACAACAGCGACAGGGAACTTTTGGCGGAGCTTGGTATAGACGTGCCGAAAGAAGGCGATATCACATACCTCAAGCACGTTAAGTCACAGGCAGAGAAAAAGGCGGCAGAAGAAATTGCGAACCGCACCCCATGCCCCGATTTTGATAAGTTCAAACCTTTATTTGATAAGGTTCAAAGTGATTTAAAGCATGGCTTGGTCGAAGCGAAGTTGTTGAAGGATCAAAAAGACCGAGACTATATGGCGAAAATCCAACAAGGTGATTGGTTTATTGTCAATGGACAAAAGGCTTACGTTGCTGAGGTAAGTGAAGAGCGTACGCACGGTTTTGATAAAAACGACTATCGTTTGCGTGTTATCTACGACAACGGCACTGAGAGTGACTTATTGCTGCGCTCCATGCAGAAAGCACTTTATGAAGATGAGGCGGGCAGAAGAATTGTTTCACTTTCCGCAGGACCACTTTTTGACGATGTAATAGGTGAAGACGATAGCGACAGTGGAACGATTTATGTTTTACGCAGCAAGTCGGAATTGCCTCTCATCGCGCAGAACAGAGATGTTATCCATAAGATTGGTGTAACCGGAGAATCTATCAAAAAGCGGATCGGGAACGCATCGATTGATCCGACTTACCTCATGGCAGATGTTGAGATTATAGCGTCATATGAACTCTTCAATATCAATAGGCAGAAACTGGAAAAGCTGCTGCATCGATTTTTCGAGCCAGCGCGGCTAGACATTGAAATCAATGACCGGTTTGGAAACCCCGTAAAACCAAGAGAATGGTTCTTGGTGCCTCTTTTTGTTATTGATGAAGTGGTAGAAAAAATTAAGGATGGTTCAATTACTGGTTTTAAATATGATCATAAGTCGGCTAAGTTGGTTAAGGTCGCGTAAAGCGACCCTAAGCGGACATTGTAATGTAAAAATCAAAGACCAGAAAAAGTCTATAGAGGAAGGCTATGCCAACAAGAACAGTCAATCAAGGTTTTGATGCCTTTCATCGGAAGATAACACCGGGAAGTTATGAATCCGGTAAAGCTTCTTCGCATAAGAATTCTATTACAAGGCGGCTAGAGGATCATTTTGATTTGAAGCAGCTTTTTTACTCGGGGTCGGCTAATAATGGTACATCAGTATCATATTTAAGTGATGTTGATTTTTTTGCAAAAATTCCGACCAATAAGTTAAAAGAAAATTCGGCTAGCTCGCTACGGGAGATTAGAGAATGTCTGCAAGGCAGGTATCCCAATACATCTATATACGTCGATTCACCAGCGGTGGTTTTGGATTTTGGAGCGGGTGTATGGGATACGGCGGAAGTCATTCCGGCGGACTACGTAGGAACAAAAGAGAGTAAGAATGTCTATGATATACCTGATGGAAGTGGCGGTTGGATGCGTTCTAGTCCCAGCCTGCACAATTCCTATGTCACAGCAGAAAATAATCGACTCGGGAAAAGGCTCAAGCCTCTAATACGTTTTTTGAAGGCATGGAAATACTACTGTAATGTACCAATTTCGTCTTTTTACCTTGAGCTTCGGGTAACAAAATGGATGGAAAGCGAAGATTCAATTGTGTACGACATTGACTTGAAGACTATATTAAAGAAGCTTGATGATGGTGATCTTGCCGCCATTCAAGACCCGAAAGGGGTTTCAGGCTATGTCAATGCATGCTCATCTGATGCGAAAAAGAAGGATGCCCTCTCGAAAGTGAGTACCGCTCGGATTCGTGCGGAAAAAGCGCGTGATGCAGAAAACGCAGGAAATGCGAGGATTGCATTTGAGTGGTGGGACAAAGTGCTTGCTGGTAATTTTCCGAGTTATTATTGTTAAAGAAAAATTATGAATGAACGTATAGACGAGCTTGAAAAATATTATTCACCGATTGCGATCTGTGACGGTTGGGCCAAATGGCTTTTCTTGGTCAGTGCAATTCTGTCAATTGTGATTCTCTACCCTAGTTTATTTCCGTACCCATTACTTGAGAATGGCGTAAAAATAGCTTTTATCTTGTCAGTAATCTTTCATTCTGCGCTTGTTCACTTTAATGGATTTCATTTGATACCACGTGCCGAGAACTTACGCAGGAGACAACTTCTTTCTAATGCATTTTGGGTTCCGCTAACTTCTGAAAAAACGCAACTCTATTACAACAATGAGATATCGCCATCAGTCTTAAAACTCGGCGGGAATGTTATGGAGAATTCCTTTTTCGCAAAGCACGTTTGCGGTGAAATGGCAAAAGATGAGCGTATTAAAATTCTGATATATACCGTTTTATGGTTTATCGCAATTCTTAATCGAAGCACTGATCTAGGTTTGTTGTTGACGTTGACGCAGGTGTTGTTTTCGAGTGAAGTCATCATTCACTGGCTGAAAACAGAGCTGTTGCGATCTAGAAATGAGGCGACCTACGATAAGCTATACGCTTTATTTCTTAATAAAGGGTCTTCCGAAGATCAAAGCCTGACAGCAGGGATTCTTGATTCATTTGCCTTTTATGAGTCTTCTAAAGCGTCTGCCTCAATAAAACAGTCAACAAAGATATTTAATCGACTAAATCCAAGTCTGACTGAGCAGTGGGGAAAAATCAAAGTTCAATTGCAGTTATAAAGTTTTTGAAACGATACACTACGCATTATGATCTAAACAAGTGCGGGTTTCGAGAAATTGGATTGCAAGATTTTGATGAAGGAGAAGAATAAAGAATGGCACTGATTGATCAAAATCCAAGACTTAATTATGGAAGGCTCATTCGCAGCATACAACCGACAAGTGGCGAGCTTAAAAGTGCTATTTCAAACGTCGGAAGTACAAAGAAACGGCTAGAGAAATCCTTCAATCTTAAAAAATTCCAACGCATTGGAAGTCATGCACGATCTAGTGCAATCAATTCATTTTCAGATTTAGATTTTCTAGCGGTATTGGCTCGAAATGAAGCTAAATGGGGTGGAAGTGTTGTTAAGTCCGACACTGTTATTAAGAAGATTTCTCATGACCTAAACAGCAGGTTCACTACAACTACTGTTCGTAAGGATATGCAGGCAGTAGTTGTACAATTTGGCGGTGGACAAAAATCAATGGATGTAGTCCCCGGATTCTTCCATGAAATTAAAAACAAAAGACCTGTATACTTAATTCCTGATGGTTACGGCGGATGGATGGAAACCAGCCCTGAGGCGCATAACACTTTTATTAACAAAGAAAATATCCGATCTGGGGAAAAGCTAAAGAAAGTCGGGCAGCTCATTCGATATTGGAAATATAGTCGCACCAACTCCATCCCTATCAACTCCTTTTACATTGACTTACTCTTAGCCGATTCAGGAATTTGTATCGGAGCAAAGTCTTATCCGATGATAATGTACGAGTTTTTCAAGCTAATGTATGACCGTGAATGTCGCGGGTTACGTGATCCTGTAGGAATTGCGGGTGTGGTTTATGCGGTAAAGACAAAACCGCAAATAAGCACGCTGGTTGCTCATGTCGAAAATTCACTGGATCATGCCATCAAAGCTGTAAACGCTGAACACAATAAGAAGTTTAAAGAGGCGAACCGACAGTGGAATATAGTTTTTAATCATAATTTCTTGTAACGGTAAGGACTTCGGAATTCGAGGGATAGTTTATTAATTCAATGTCCGCTAATGGCCGATTCTGTTGAAAAACTCTGTTTTTAGCGACAGTGAAAATATTCTAGCCTCTGTAACGGGATTTATTCTTTCAGATATGAGGGGTCACAAGAAAGACTAAAGATCCCGGCAGAGATCCTCTCATAGACTCATACGTAAGATTCAACATACATTATTGAAACAAATCTATTCAGGCCATAATTTAGCTCTATTAAATTTTAGAATTTTTCAACAGAATCGGCCGGAAGCGGTTCAAGGGCATGGTGCTCTTGAAGCTAATTCGCCCTGAATATTCTCAATGGATGCCCGTGCGTTTCTGCGCTAACATCTCGGCCATACAATTTTCTGACGAATAACTGCGAGAATACGCCTTCGTTTGTCAGGGAAGGGGACTTCCAGTCGCAAATCGAATTCTACGGAATGGTTGGATTACTCACTGTCGTTATTTATGCTCTGACACGAGACTGATTACTCTTGATCAATTCCCGCAAACCGAAAAACATGAAGCGCATTCGTTGTCACCCGTTGCTTGGTCACATTGACTTCTTCTCCAAGTAACCCGGCGAGATCAGTGAGTATGCCTATCGAATCCAGCGGGTTGGATTTATGCCTGTCGATGGACAGGAAAGGTGAGTCTGTTTCGGTTAGCAGGCGATCACTTGGAATGTCTTGAATGAGTGCGCGTCCCCGGTCGTTTTTGAGCATCGCCGCGTTTACCGAAAAGAAGCAACCTGCTTTTGCCGCCCGGCGTGATTGTGCTAGGGAGCCGGAAAACCAGTGAAGGATGCAGAGCACCTTATCCGGTTCGCTGTGTTTCTCTATAAGGTCGCATACATCTCGTGCCGCGCGACGGCTATGGATTGAGAGAACACGTCCCCCATGACTCTGGGACGTTCGGAGGACTCGGGAGAAAACGTCTTTTTGTTTCTCATAGCTTGACCGATGCTGCGGGCTGCCATCAAGGCCAACTTCGCCGACAAGGCGACATTTACCAATCAGCTCTTCGAGTAGTCCCGCTTCCCCGTAACGCTCTCCGACCAGTTCAGGATGCAACCCCACGGCGGCATGGACGTAGTCACTATGCTGCATCCAAAGTTTGTTTTGGGACCACGCTTTTGGAGTTGTTGTTACCGCGAGAACGGCGATGCGTTCCTTCTCGCAGCGTGCGATCAAAGACGGCGGGTCGGGATGAAGGTCGATGTGGCAGTGGAAGTCGAAGCCTCTGTAGTTAATATTCTCGCTCACGCCGCCTCAATCACTACATCGTCTACTAGTGCTCCCACTTCTTCTATACCTCGACGAAACACGGCGGCGTATTCCGCTATTTCTTTGGCTGAGTAGTCGCTCAATGGTCCAGTCTTGTGAACGAGAGTATTGGCAATGCCAGGATGCTTGGATATTCTGTGGCTCATCATCTGGAAGGCTCGCACGTTCGAGGCTTCGGCCTGTTTTGCGTTTAGCTTTTGTGCCGTTAGGTCTGGTATAGAGTAGTCCGTCGCGTCACTTCCGAACGCCGCTATAACGGACGCGCGGCGAATTAGACATGGCGTACAGTGTCCGCAATGCCCCGGTGGTAATCCTTTCCAACGTCCTTTGGTTACAGAGGAACAGGAAATTGTGATCGAGATATTCTTTTTCAGGAATGATTGATTCTTGCACTCTGAGAGCATCTCACCTTTTGTTTTGAAGCGATACGGATTTAACAATTTGGCATTGATACCAAGGTTGTCCAACAAATCCTGCCAGCGAGCCATATAAAACGGATGTGTTGTTCGGGTGCTCCAGGCACCGAGGCGTAGCGGATCGAGAGGAACGTTCAATGAGATCAATCCGTTTTCAGGAACATATAATGGTGTCGTGCCATTCAAGCTGCTCGCTGCCAAACTCGCCAATGCGAAGAAAATGAACGATCTCCCCCTGGTTGTCGTTTCGCTGCCGAGGCCCGGCATGTCATTCTTGTCGAAACCGACATTTGCCCTCACATGTCGAGGTCCCATATCGCCGTATGTATGGCCGAGTCTCTTGGCACAAATTTCCTGACTCTTGGTACTGGCATCACGGTAGTGGCTTACAAGAATAGGGTTTTTTCCCTCAGCCAGTAGATCAATAGCGCCGACGAAGCTATCAAGTCCACCAGAAAACAAGCACACACTGTCGAACGTTGCGCCTACCAATTCGGGTGGTCTGTCGATCAGCGATTTCATGTTCTTTTGCCGTGCCCGGAATTCAATTCTCCAATGATCGCCGGTGAGGAATCTCAGCGTCCGTTCGATCAGTGACGCGTTTTCTGACCAGACATCTGGTTCAGAGACCGGAATGTATAAATCTATTTCTCTTGTCCAACTGTCCTGCGAGTCAGTTGTGCGTGATATTCGTGTGTCGGCTCCAATTACAGTTGCTGCCAATATCGCGAGGTCGATGGCATTTTCTGAAGGATACATTGCGCGATCAGAAAGTTGATCTAGCATCTGACCGAGGCCGTGATTGAGGCGACGATCACCGTCAACAAAATGTAGTGTGGTGATATGGGAACCCTTATCTCTCACTGTCACCTTTGTTTTGTCGGCTGGATTTAGCCTTACCACGATGCTATGACGTTTCATCCTTCTCGGTCTCCCAGAGTTTCAAGTAGATTCCAAGTGTCCAGATACGTCTTATCTACGATCTCCCGTATCTCTTTGTCCGAAAAATTTGCCATTTCGCCGAGATCACTTGCAAAGGAATCTCTTACACTCCTTTCAATGTAGTCACGAAATTGCTTGTCGAACCCTTCTATATCCTGCAAGTCTTCCGAGAATTTGAAACCGTTGACACCGATTTCCTGATACAGACGTGCTTCAACTGTATGTGCCACGAAACTCAGAAATACTTCCTGAATTTGATCTGCGGATAGAGCATCGCTGTCCGCTATATCGAATTGTTCAAGGGAGGCGATTGTTTCCAGCCATGCATCTCGTGTTATCGCTTCATCAATGGTGCCACCGTCATGGCAGATCACTTCCGTGAGGCCAACAAAGATGTCTTGAATGGGTCTTCCTGCAAAATTTTGTAGATTCAGACGACGAAGCGTTTCCTGCATCCCGTCGCGTTGAATTCCACGGAACACTCCCAGCGCATTGCTGGCGGCAGATCGCGCAGTACCCATCCTCCTAACCGCATTTGCGCTGCCGCCGGTTCCGCTACGCACATAGTCTCGTACCGCTCTTTTTAACGCTCGGCCATCACTGCCACCCGATCCGGCAAATCTGGAAAAGTTCGTTCGGGCCGATCTGAATCGTTCCGGTGCTGCTACCGGAGGTATAGGGGGATTCTGGTTGTTGTCTGGGTTTTGCGGCGATCCTTGATCGTCACCACCATCATTTCCGTCTGGGGTTGGCGGGGCATCGCCGCCTGGCAAGTCTCCGGAATCGCCTCCGCCCAGCCAACTCGGGACAAGTGGTGTTCCAGAACCTGAGCCGGAAGAAGAACCTGATGTACCCATTAACCTGCTCCCTGTCCGAGTGTTTTTAAGGCGGATGTTGCGGCCTGTTTCAGTAGTTTATTTTCATCTTGGTTGCTCCATCCTTGAATGACCGCCTCTAATTCGACCTTCGCCTTGTTGTCTGTTATGCATTCATTCCAGCCACTCACGACCCACAATCCAAGACCTTTCGGTTCAAAACTACCAAGGAGTTTGATGAGTTCGCTCTGGAAATGCGGGTGATGTTTTACAACAATGGAAAGTCCGTCAATACCGGTAGGAGTGCTCGTAAAAGTGCTCGCTCCGAGAACCTTATCCCGCAATGCCCCGAACACAATTTCAGCGTCACCCGCGACCAGCGCTTTAACTTCCGACTCGACTGTTCTAACTTCCAACTTTGATCCACAGAGTTTTGTTGTCAGGACATCAAGTCCAGTAGAACCGACGATGTTACCGCTGAGACGCTTGTCACGTGCGACAAACACGTATGGGCGGAGGTCAATGTCATTCATATTCGGCTCGATCTTTAGCCAGCGCTGCAACCAGTCTCGTTCGAGCCATTTAGAGGTTTCCGGTGTTTGATCACTATCGTCGGACTTGGCCTTCTTCTTTGCACTGCTTTTAGTCTTTGAACTATCGCTTTCTTTTTCGATTTGTTCCTTGGATTCCAGCAATGCCAAGACAGGGGCTTTTCCGTCTTCGGAAGACATGGATTGCGTTGCGATGTGCTCATAGAAATCAGGTTGGAAGCGCTCTGCGAGCATCAGCTTCGCCAGCACACGTTGATTGATCATGTCCCCGAAGCCTCTGGCTTTGGCTATGACTTGCCTTACGAGTAACGCGTTCAGAAAACGCTTTATCTGACGGGGATTTCCTTTCGTACCTTCAGCCAGAATTGGTGCTATTTGTTGCGCCAGCATGAAGGCAGTGTTAAGCGCGTCTATTTTGCTTTCATCTACTGCCTGGATATCGGATTGCGAAAGTCCGGTTCCTAGCCATGGTTTCTGCAAATGACTCTTGGCTTTGTCTAGGAGTTGATCAAACCCGCCATGTCCTTCGCCGACAAGGCTCTGGACCAATAGCAAGGTCACGTAGGTACGGGTTTCCTGTGCCCCGAGGGCCGGTATCCTGAATGGTACCTGCACCAGTTTTTCCAGGTAGTTGCGAGCGTAAGGCAGCGGTCCGGAGGCGACAGGCAAATCAGGAAAATGTTGCCGCACAGCATATTCGATCATGGCCTCATCGGCTCCGATCACGAATGCTGTTTTGGGCACGAATAGGAACAGTCTGATAGCTTCAAGAGTCTCGATGGCAGTATTAGGCAAGCATCGGTCCAGGTCATCGATCAAGACCACAAGTTGATCGATTTTTGCCTCATCGAGAAGTTCCTGAAAATCTTTGCGGAACGCATGTATTGTCTCCGGCAAGCTTTCTGTTTCTTCCGCAGGTTTCAAAAAACCTGCGATCTCGTCCAGCTTGGCCGGTATGTCTTCACCAGATATGTTGGCCGCATCTTGGGAAAACCCTTTCAGTGCGCCAAGCGCCGCACCTACCTGATCAGGGGAAGGCATGCCCGTGAGGACATTGAATGCGATCCCGCTACCGTGTTTAGCAATCTTCAACCAGTTCACGCGTTTGAGCAGCTTTGCTCCGATTTCTTTTACTTTTCCGCTCGTCGAACGTTGGCGGCAGAGTTCTGTGATGATGGCTTCTATTAATACTGTTTTTGCATCGTCGAACCCCTCAAACGTCCATCCGTTAAACCACAGCACTGCAACGTTTGGGTCTGTGGCCAGCCCACTCTCAATCATTTTGAGGATGCTCGATTTTCCCGCCCCCCAATCGCCATGGATTCCAACGGTCAATGGTCGGGAACGGTTGTCATTCAATAATTCGACAACAGTCAGCGAAATGGCTTCGCAATTTAGGAAATCTACCTCGGTTTCATGATCAGGTATCAGCATATCCAGCTCATAGGCAAAACGTCCTGCAGTTTGCTCGCGAATAAGCGAGAGTTAGTCGTATCTGTGTTGTTCTTACAAGGCTAATGGCTGTTGCTCCCGATTGTCAGATGAGCATGCTCTCCGGGAAATTCTGCGCCATTCTTTGGTCGCCATATGAAGACGATATCTAGTTCGATATTGAGACCTTGCGCTGCTGCTACAATGGTTCTGCACGCGGCGTTAGCATCCTGACCTTGAACAGAAATATCGATTTCAGAAAGGTATCCGTATCCTTCGTCTTCCTTCCGGCCCTCGACCATATTCACAGACCCATTTATAACAGTCCGGTCCTTTTTGATGTGGTCTGATCCATCCGGACACCGAGCTAAGGTTGTAAAATGCCATAACGAGGTGAATGATGCCAACAGAAAAGACAACAAGACGGAAATATACAGAAGACTTCAAACGGGATGCGGTGGCGCTGGTGACCGAACAAGGTTACAAAGTGTCGGAGGCAGCCCGAGTACCTCAGAGTACCTCAGGGACAGACCACGTTTGCACTGTGGATCAAAAGCAACGTATAAGCGTTTAAGCGCATTTAAGCGCGTTTAAGGGGTCGAAGCCCTTAAGAAGATACAGGCTCGGATCTGTGAAGCATCGGGCTAGGGCATTACCGGGCATGCGGCGGCATACGGTGGGCGCTGGCTACGCTGGCAGCAGAGCTGTAAAGCAGGGGCGAGGCCAGTGAGCTGTTTGTCTGTGCCCGGCATCCCAGGTGCGGAGTCAATTGCGGTCAGAATTGTTGGGGTTCGCAAGCCGGCCTTAAGCTATGGCTACCAGGCCACCCATTGAATGACTGATTCTTTTATAATAAGCGCATGATCCAGATTCACACGTCCAAAGCCCTGGCTGCTGATTTAAAAGCCCATTTGACTGAAGTGCCGTCCGGTCCCGGCGCTATGCAATGGTATGCGCACCGTGTTGTTGTTCTGCGCCGCAAGTGTGTGGTTGCGATGGAGGCGCAGAGCCGCTATGCCATGGTATTTACCGGCCTGACGAAACCGGACTTTGAGAAGTTCCCGGAGCTGTTCCTGGATCGGCTAGTACGCGAGGCCTTGTTGATTTGCCAGCTGGATGACGAGCAGTCTGAACATCTGGCGGCGCTGGTCATGTTGGTGGGGGAGTCCGTTCAGATATCGCCTGGGTCAGATCGCAGCGTACAGGCGCACATCAATGATGTGGCCCGTGAGCTGGACTGGATGTCGCATGACATCGGTTATTTGCCGGAACATGACAGCCATGAATTCAATTTCGGCCTGCGGGTGAACCAGATGCTGCGCAAGCGCAAGGGGGATAAGGATTACTTTTATCCGCTGGAGGAGCTACGCGGATTCTGGCTGGGGCTGCTGGGGCATGTGGCATCGAGACCGGATAATGTTGTGCCGTTGCATTAGTGCAGACCGCATTTCAGGCCAAAACTTGATTTTTTGCTCAATCAGACATATTGTTACCATATATTAATAAATGGTGACATTATGTCTGACGCTAAAAAGAGGATATCCCCCGAAGCGCTCTTCCGCCAGCATGGCGGGCAGCTTCGCATGAGTGAAGCGATTGCGCTGGGGATGTCACGCTATAG
>Ga0114931_10003957_pt1 | contig 18600 bp, 21 predicted proteins | sample 2SBtaG_FD_89579 | JGI IMG/M metagenome (GOLD analysis project Ga0114931, IMG submission 89579) | Deep subsurface microbial communities from Kolumbo volcano to uncover new lineages of life (NeLLi) - 2SBTROV14_V59a metaG | ecosystem: Environmental > Aquatic > Marine > Volcanic | place: Kolumbo...
GGCCGTAGAATTTCACAAGGCCATAAAAAAATGGCGTCCGGGCAACAACGCTGCTTTCATATGAACACTGCCCTTTATTATTTTCACGATCCTATGTGCAGTTGGTGCTGGGGATTTCGTCCAATATGGCAAAAGATACTCGATCGTCTGCCAGCTAATATAGAAGTTAATTATGTCCTCGGCGGGCTAGCGCCAGATTCCCATGAACCTATGCCAGATGAGATGCGCACTTACTTGCAAAAAACCTGGCAAACGATACATCAAAAACTGGGCACCAGGTTTAATTTTGATTTCTGGACAATGTGTCAGCCGCGCCGTTCTACCTACCCGGCTTGCCGCGCGGTGATTGCAGCGGATAATCAACAGGCGGGCAACAAGATGATCCTTGCCATTCAGCAAGCATATTACTTATGTGCCATGAACCCGTCTGACGATAAAACACTGATCACGCTGGCTGAAGAAGTGGGCCTCGACAAAGCGAAATTCGAATCAGAATTGAATGCTCCCCAAACACAAGCGGAACTGGAGCGACAGATTGATTTCGCCGGTCAATGTGATGTACAAGGCTTGCCAACGCTTGTGCTTGAATTCAAAGGACAACACCGGATCATCCATCATGACTATCGGGATCCCGACGTGGTACTTGCACAGATGGATAGCATATTCTCGAAGTGAATTATTCTATTCCATTTTTAGTGTAGTCACAGGACGCTTTTCCAGTGTCCACTCATGCATGGAACCGTCATAAAGCTTGACGTTCTTGTTGCCGAACAGTTCACTCATGATAAACCATCCGCCGGATGCCAGGTGGCCACTATTGCAATATGTGATTGCGCTGCCTTTTGTATCAACCTTGAGTTGTTTTGAGAGCTGGCGCAGTTGATCGATAGGTAAAAATTTCGCTGGCTCACTTCCCTCGGTCATCAACTCATTGGGGAAAGATTTTGCTCCCGGTATGTGGCCTTTGGCATACACATACGATTTTTTCCACACACCAAGATACTGACCTGTGGAACGGTTATCCACCAGCAAGGCTGACTTGTTCTTGACGGCCTTGGCAACATCCTCACTGGTCGCAAGCATATCTTTTCGTTCAGTGCGAGCTTGCCATTTGCCCGTTGTTGCTTTACTCGGGTCATAACTGACAGGCCGCTTATCGGCGATCCATTGCGCAGTGCCACCGTTCAACAACGCCACATTGTCATGACCAAAATACTTCAACTGCCAGTAAACACGTGTGCCCATGGTCATATCAAGATTACTTTTTCCCTTTGTTACTATCACAATAGCACTGTCATTGTTGACACCGGATTGCTGCATCAGCTTCTCAAAATCTTTCTTTTCCGGCAGCATTTTGTCAACGACCTTGCCATTGATAGTCCGTTTGGCGCGCACTTTCTTGTAATTAACCAGGATCGCGCCCGGGATGTGGCCAAAAACTTTTATGCGCTTCTTTTTTATTTTTTTCTTGTCACCTTTGACTGGCGGGGGCTTTTTCGTAAAACTTTTAACATCACTGCGAACATCAAGAACCAGAACATCATTGCTGTGTTTTGCCAGCCATTTTGTGTCAACCAGCGGGCCAGGTAACTGTGCGGCATTGGCTGCATTCATTAACAGCACTACAACCAATGAAATTACACTATTTTGTGCGATTCTCATAACTCATCTCCCAATCATAGATTGTGTTCCAGTTTTTCCAGCAGATTAAGTGGCTGCTGTGCCAGCTCATATATGTTTCTGTCCTGAAAGATATCACTATTCGACCGAGTTACCTTGATCTGGGTCAAGACAACATCACGTTGCTTTAATAACTGTTGGATTTCTTTACGATACAAGGCCATTAAATTCACCAACCAGCACTCGGCAAGACTGATGTCCGATTCTGAGGGTAAATCATCTAATAAGGTTATTATATTTTGTGCTGAATACCATGACCCACCGGTCACCCACTGGTTGACAGTAAACCAGCGAAGGGGTTGTCCCATGTTATCCACTGAGAGTCCTGCCACATGGGTCCAGTCTGCCGGTTCATAGTCTGCATCTTTGGTTCGGGCAAAGATATGAAAGTGTCCATGTTCAGCATTCTGCTGTTCAGGCACAGCATGGCAATGATAATAAGCGCGCCAATGCGTCCCACCGAAATGTAAATTTTTTGCCGGATATTTTTTGTTTTGCTCAATCTGAGTGACACCATCCAGTATTTCAAGCACAGCATTGGTCTGTTGCTTGCCCATGAGATGAAGACACTTGAACAGTGCCTTCGCTTCATCGCTGTGCGAGGCAACAACCGGGCTGGATGAACCTGGCATATGATCTAAAGGCTGCAAGGTGACTCATCCAGTGAGCACGGACTCTCATCGAGGCTACAGGGACTTTCCTCTGAAGAATCACTTTGTTCTACTGATGTTTTCGGCGATTCAGCGTCAGGCAAACGATGGCGCGTATGATCAATAGCAACTGCAATAGCTGCTAATCCGATAGCGGATCCCATGATCAACCGGTTGTATTTCTTCTTCATGATCTACCAAACGGCCGATCAATATGGAATAACACTTTTAAATACAGTCCCGTGATACCACCGGTAAACCCGGCCACCAGCCATAGCCAGCCATGCAAACTGCCTGATGCAATACCCGCGAGCATTCCACCGATGTTACAACCGAATGCCAGCCGTGCACCATAACCCAACAACAAACCACCAATGACCGCTGTCGCCACGCGTTTCCATTTCAATACACTTTCCGGGGCAAACTTGCCTGCCAGTGCAGCAGCGAGCAAAGCGCCCGACATGATGCCGAAATCCATCAATGAAGTCGTATCAGCCAGTACACTGTGAGAAAGTGCCCTCGCCGGATAGCCCGCACTCCAGTAAGGCCACGCGAGTACATCCCCGCCAAGCGCAGACCATATTTTTGCTCCCCACAAACTAAACGCGAACGTGATTGACCAGGGATGCCCGGCAACCAGTAATGTTAGCAAATTAAAAAACGCCAGTCCTGTCACTCCCCACCATAGTGGCCACGGACCATGGATTAATCGTTCGCTGATACTTGATTGCGGTGCCCCTGATAATAAACTTTTCACATTACCATGCCGCTGTTGCTCCAGCGTCCTGGCCAGAATATAAAGCCCGGTAAATACAACTACCTGTAAAGCCAGCGCAGGCAACCAACCATAATTATCTATCAGAGACACTTTGCCGACACCAGGTAACGCTGTCCACCAATGCAGATGTGCCGAACCCAGGGTTGCGCCAATTATAAAAAATGCCAGTGTGATTAACATATCTACCTGGCCCCAACCCACCGTAAACAATGTGCCAGACCCACAACCGCCGCCTAATTGCATGCCAATACCAAACAGGAAAGCGCCCACCAGTACAGAAACCCCGACTTGAGCCACAGCGCCGTGTGCTTCAACGCCGGTAAATACATGACCCAAAACCGGAAAGAATAAAAATGATGTTACGGCAAGCAACAATATCTGAGCACGTACATCAGCACTCCGCCGTTCACGTATCATCCTTCGCCAACCGCCCGTAAAACCAAACAAGGCATGAAACAGGGAAATACCAAGACCAATACCAATCAAAAACAGAATTGATTGTTTCAAGCTGAATTCGTGCTGCAAAAACAAACTGAGTGCAATAAGCCCCGTAATTGCCAGGGCAGCAACTGATTGATCCGGTTTCAAGGCAGAAGTGGAGACATTCACTATTCAGAATCCATGACGTTTAATTCACAGCAATTTATCTGGTATATATTTTGTGCAAATATATCCATGTTACGTGATCCTTCAGACAATACCACGCTGATCGTATTACCCACAACTCGAACTGTACAAGTCCATCGCTATCTTGTTAATTTAACGTTACTTTATGAACCTTGTTCAACTTAAGTCCATGAGAAATCTGCCGATATATACAACAGAATGTGCTGATTCAAGGAGGCAGGTTATGAAAACGCTACTGGTTACCAGCTTACTCACGGTACTCGTACTCATTTCGCCGGGCGCTGCATCCAAAAGTGAACGTCTGGATGGCTCAGTGTTATGTCAAAATGCGGTCAATACCATGATCGCCGTTGCCAATGCGAATGATGGCCGGATCCCCGACAATGAATACGTGGAATTACTAAAAGACGATATTGTAAATCTATGTGAAGGTTATACAGTTTTTCTTGTAGATCCTGATGATCCTTTTAATTTTACTCAAACATCAACACGAAATACAGAATAAACAGCTAATTTTTGTTACATCTATTACCCATTTTCAAGATACAAACCGAGTTTATTGTACCAGTCAATCAAATCCTGTAATGAGTAAACAGCATTCGCCGGGCTGGGGTTGGGCGTTACATATACTCTCGTTTCACCGATACTATGTTGTTGCTCGCCTGGTGCAAGCCTTTCTTTTATACCTTCGCCATAGAGTAAATACTTGCGATAACCGTCGACACCATGAAACCACGCTACTTTTGGTTGATATTTTTTCAGTTTACTGTGTAACTCCGGGGCCCATTGTTTAAAATCTGCTGCACGTAATGAGGAGCCGCCTCTTGTCGATCTTTTAACAACATCGGTAAATCCGAATTTGTACTTTTTGAAAAGTAGTTCATTAGACTCACGACCCGGTGTCAATGACTCACTGATCAGGGCAGAAGCGTTTAGTGCCTTCCAGAAACGATTCCGTGGGTTGGCAAAATAGAACCCGGCCTCTACTTAGGGGATGGATGGATTCAGGCCTATTGACACTATCTTCAGGCCTTTCTCAAGATAATCCGGAAGCGTTTTCATTTGTAAAACACACTATTCTCATATTTGTTCGGAACAAATCAGGCAAACAGGTATCATATCATTGTTAGAACCATAATTTTGTCACCGAATTTAAAATGAGAATAAAGACTGCCACTTCTATCGCTAAACTCTTTACTGTTGGGTTGTTCCTGTTTATTTCAGCCAACACTGCCTCCGCGGCCAGTCAGCCATATCAGTATACAGTCAATGTGGCGAAGAACTTATCAGGTTTAACAGTTAATGCGTGTTTCCCCGGATCCATGCCACAACGGCTGGTCAGCTACGATGATGCTGTCCGTCATCTTAAATCAATCACCCTGATCTCCGGAGAAAAAGAAAAACCGTTAAGACCTGTCGAACGTGCCGTTGCTGTGTCTACCATCAAGCCCGGCGATTGCATACGGTACGAAGTCAACTTCAGAGGCAAGGTAACCCATCCCTGGTTCAACAAACGCCAGTCAAAAGATCAGCAAGTACTTGTCGATATTCACCGCTGGTTGTGGTTTCCGGATCCGTTTAATACAAAACAGGATGCGATTGACATCACATTCAAACTACCGAGCGGCACGTCGGTGTCAACACCCTGGCGATTGATTTCGCAAGGTAATAACTCTGTTACATATCGCTACGAACAACGCCCGCGTGATTGGGAAGGCCGTATCGCCATTGGTCGATTCAAAATATTCGAACGCGCCATTGGTAAGGCAAAGATCCATATTGCTATTTTAAACGGGCATCCAATGGTCAAACAGAAAGCCATCCTGCAATGGGTCAATAAAAACCTGGATGCATTGACCATGACCTATGGTGATTTCCCTGTGCCGCGATTACAACTGTTGGTCGTGCCAGTCGGCAAAGACCCTGAGCCAGTGACCTGGGGACAGGTCATGCGTGGTGGTGGTGATGCTGTGCATGTTTACATTGACCAGACACAACCATTGAAGGATTTCCTTGACGACTGGGTATTGATCCATGAACTCAGCCATCTCTTGCACCCATGGATTAAGGGCAAGGATCACTGGTTGTATGAGGGCCTTGCCAGTTATTATCAGAATGTATTACGTGCACGTGCTGGTCTGCTGACACCACAACAGGCATGGACCAAACTGCACCAGGGCTTCCAGCGCGGTGTTCGTAATACACCGCCTCACCGCACGTTGGCACAGGTTTCCGAAAATATGAGCCATAATAAAAATTTTATGCGTGTTTACTGGAGCGGCGCAGCCATTGCTCTACTAGCTGACTATAAACTGCGTCAGCAAAGTGATGGCCAACAATCACTGGATACCGCATTGGACAAGCTCCATCAATGTTGTCTACCCACCCTGAATTTATGGGAAGGACTGGATTTATTAAAAAAACTGGATGAAATTACCGGGACGGAAATATTCACCGGGTTATACAACCAGTATATACCGTCAACAAGGTTTCCGGACGTAACTGGTATATACCAGAAACTTGGCCTGACCATTGAGGGGAAAAAACTCGTACTGGATAACCATGCCCCTGCGGCAAATATCCGGAAAGCGATAATGTCACCAACAGAATGATGCCCCTCAGACGGATACTTTCATATTTGCTGGCTACGCTGTTACTCACAGGTATTTCATTCGCTGAACTTCCACCAGGCACACAACTTGAAACGCTGTCCAGCAACATTGATGCTATTCGCCTCAAACATCACGTACCTGCTGTTGCCTTCATTCTGGTCTCCCCTGATAAAGTCATTTACAGCAATGCGCTGGGTATCCGTGACCGTAATACTAATCAGGCTGCGACCGTGAATACCCTGTTTCGTATTGGGTCAATCACGAAAGCTTTTACCAGCCTGGCGATGTTAAAATTACAGGAGCAAGGCAAGCTGTCTTTATCCGATCCGATGTCTATGTATGTTAATGATGCACCCTTATACAATCAATGGCGGAAAACACACCCCGTCCGCATTGCACATCTGCTGGAACACACCTCTGGCCTGCCTGACCTGACTAAAGCAGAATTTGATAGTAATGACCCTGCACCGCTGACAACACGGCAAGGGTTATTCTTTAACAAAAAGCCTCGCCACACGCGCTGGCCACCCGGTTTACACAAATCGTATACCAATGTGGGTGCTGGTTATGCAGCCTATGTGCTGGAAAAGGTTACCGGGCGGCGTTATGAAGATTTTGTTAAAGAAAATATATTTGCGCCACTTGAAATGAAGAAGGCCGGCTTTTTCCTGGATCAGAAAACCAGACGTGAATTAGCCACCGGTTATGACACCGACGGTGAATCTGTTATTCCCTACTGGCACATGATATTAAGACCCTTTGGTGCAATTAACACGACAACCCGGGAAATGGGCCACTTCGTTCAGATGTTGTTGAACCGGGGTATATATAAGGGAAAACGTTTACTACAGGAAGCATCTATTGCGAGAATGGAAAAACCCGAAACAACACTGGCCGCCCGTGCCGGACTTGAATACGGTTATGGACTGGGTAACTATCAGCATGTTCACAAGGGTTTTTTATTTCACGGTCATGGTGGTGATGGTGATGGCTATCTTGCCCACTATGCCTATAACCGCTATACAAACCTTGGCTATTTTGTCGTTATCAACGCCTTCAAACATGATGCATTGAATACTATTCGTGACAAAATAGAGTATTACATTATTCCTGACAGCAAACCTCCCGGCGCAAAAACTGTTTCTGTTCCGATTGCAGACCTGAAAGAACTAACCGGCACCTATCAGGCTGTCACTTACCGTTTCCCCGGAATGAGCAAGGCACAGGTCAAGCGCGACCAGGTCAGGGTCATACTGATCGATGATATATTGTATTCCAGAACTTCCGAAGGGAAACGAACACAATTAATTCCTGTCACTGCAAAACTATTCAGGCGTGTTAACGATCCTGTCGCCACTATTGCCTTTATCTCTTATGGTAATGAGATGTACCTGCAAGGTGAAACAGGTAATTATCGACGGTTAAAATAAGATGTATTTCCACCGTCAGACCCTGATAATTTAATCCGGTATGGTGAAAATATAATTATGTGAATACACGCTTAAAAACACCACATTACATAAGTGATTATTATTTATATTGAACTGACATAATAGAAATTTGTTTTTAAATGTATTAACTTCTAAACAAGCATCTGCCAATACAAGGATTTGTTAAATTTATGAAAACGTTCTCTCCTACCGAAGATAGTCTGGGCAGATGCCTCAATCATGGCGACCTGTTTGGCCGCTTCTATGAGATATTTACCGCAAGCAATCCGGAGATTGCCAGGAAATTTGAAAATTCAGACATAAAAAAACAGAAGGACCTGTTACAGTATGGAATTATTCTTGCCAACATGTTTTATAATGATAATCCTATTGGAATAAATGGAATTAAACGAATAAGAGAATCCCATTCCAGGAGCAAACTTGACATCAAGCCTTCTCTTTATAAATATTTTCTGGATAGTTTTATTCGGGCTGCATCAGAACTTGATCCGAAGTTCGATGATGAAACTGAGAAAGAATGACGCAAGGTCTTGCAGGTGACGATTGATTACATCACAGATGGCTACGAAGCCTGAGCCACAAGCGCTTCCTTTTGCTGTTTATTTAATCGTTTGATTTCAAACTCCCGTTTGGTGGCCGCTGAACGTGTCAACACACTTTCCTGGTAGACCAGCGTCACTGGCCGACGACCACGCGTATATTTTGCCCCCAGGCCTTCATTGCCATTATGTTCTGCCAGTCGCCGTTCAATATCAGTGGCAATCCCGGCATAGAGACTGTCATCTGAACACCTGACCATGTAGACGTACCAATCACTCATTATGTTCAGATTGATCGGCGCATGTAATGCACAGTGGCGCAGCAGGCGATAATTCCAGTCGCTCAATGGCGATTTCTTCACCACACTTTACGCAGAACCCATATTCATCCTCTTCCATACGATGAAGCGCAGCAGTGATTCTTTGTAATTCAAGCTGTCTGCGGCGTTGCGTCTCCAGGGACATGGCCTGCACCTGTAGCGCATCCATTCGTGATAAACGCCCTACACGTGATTGATCCAGCTCGACGGTCCTGGCAGCATCATCACCTGTCTCTTTCAACACAAGCAACTCCTCCTGCTGTTGCAGTAATCGGTTCTTCAACTTCAGGAGCGTCTTATCGTCAAGCATTCTTTATTGCTCAATCCCGGCCAGATATTCCCAACGTTCATAAGCATAATGCAACTTCATACGTACTTCTTCCAATCGTGCCAGGGTGGTGGTTATTATCTCCTTTTCCTGTTGGTAGAACTCACTTCCACTGATCTGTTTCTCAAGTGCCTGTTGCTCCTGCTCAAGTGCTTCGATCTGCTCAGGTAATCCTGTTAATTCAGTATTTTCCTTGTAACTTAGTTTGATTTTTCCGGCAGTGCTTTTACTCTTCTCCTGCGAAGTTATTTTTTCCTTGTCCGGTTTCCCATTACCCTGTTTAGTCGAAATATCAGAAATTCTGCGCTGTCTTATCCAGTCTTCATAGCCGCCCACATATTCATTGACCCTCCCATCCCCCTCAAAAACGATGGTACTGGTGACCACATTATCAAGAAATGTACGGTCATGGCTGACCAATACAAGTGTGCCTTCATAATCAGTTAACAAGTCCTCAAGTAACTCGAGGGTATCCACATCCAGATCATTGGTCGGTTCATCCAGTATCATCATATTGGCGGACTGCGTAAACATTTTGGCCAGCAACAGACGATTGCGCTCACCGCCTGACAGGGATTTAACAGGTGAATCAATGCGCTCCGGTGGGAACAGAAAGTCTCGCAGATGACTAATGACATGGCGGGAGCGGCCCTTCACATCAATGAAGTCGCTGCCCTCACTGATATTGTCACGCACAGATTTTTCCGTATCTAACTGCGCTCTGTTCTGGTCAAAATAAGCAAGTTGCAGTCGAGTACCTGTCACAACCTGGCCACTATCCGGTTTCAGTTCGCCCAGTATCAGTTTTAACAAGGTACTTTTCCCTGACCCATTAGGGCCGATAATACCAATACGATCACCTCTGATTATTCGAGTGGAAAAATCATTAATAATACAATGCTCATCATAGTTAAAACTGACATGGCGCATATCAACCACTATTTTCCCGGACATATCACCGGTATCAACATTAAGATTGGCTTTCCCCTGCACTTCCATTCGTTGACTACGGGCAACGCGCAGTGCCTGCAGCGCTCTCACCCTGCCCTCATTGCGAGTGCGTCTTGCCTTGATGCCCTTGCGTATCCAGACCTCCTCTTCTGCCAATTTCTTGTCAAACCTGGCATTGGCCCGTGTTTCAATATCAAGCAATTCTTCTTTCTTGCGCAAATAATGATCATAGTCACCCACGAAAGAAGTCAGCGTGCCCCGGTCGAGCTCAATGAGGCGTGTGGCCAGGTGCTTTAGGAAAGTACGGTCATGTGTGATAAATATTAATGCACCTTGAAAGGAAAGCAGGAACTCTTCCAGCCAGGTAATCGCTGTGATATCCATGTGATTGGTCGGTTCGTCCAACAGCAACAGTTCCGGCTCACTGACCAGCGCACGCGCCAGCATCACCCGGCGGCGTATACCTCCCGAACAATCCTTAATCAATTTATCTGCTGGTAATGACAGTCGACTTAGCACAGTCTCAACTTTCTGGTTAATGTTCCAGCCATCTGACGCTTCAATACGATGTTGCAATGCTGACAATGTCTCCATTGATTCCTCAGCACTGCCTACATGATGAACAGCATTGTGATAGTCAGCTAGAATCTGGCCTAGTTCACCTAAACCGAAAGCGACAACCTCAAACACAGTTTCAGAAGTATCAACGGGTACCTCCTGCTCCAGATGAGAAATACGCAAGGTATCCTTGTGCCAGACTTCACCCTCATCCGGCTCAGCAACATCGCTCAGTACTCTGAACAAGGTCGATTTGCCTGTACCGTTGCGCCCGACCAGACAAACACGTTCACCCGTTTCAATCTGGAAATCGACATGTGCCAGTAAGGGGAGATGGCCATAGGCCAGGGAAACATCACTGAGAGTTAATATCGTCATAACAACGAGTATGTCAGCAGAAAAATTTCGGGAAGATGTATCTTACACAAAGTAAGAATTAGAAAAAATTACCGGGAACAAAAGTCATTTATTTAGAAACCATCTCAAAATGTCGGGAGCGCAGCAATTTTGAGATAGCTTCCAGTGTTTCCTGGAGGTATTTACCGACGCCTCTTCTTGCTTTTAGTACGGGGATCTTCAAACCGTACCTTCAGTGACTTTTCGCCACAAGTTTTGCCATCAAGACCGGCGATTGCTGCCCGTGCTTCATGTCCTTCCATCTCAATGAAACCAAAACCTCTGCATTTCCCGCTAAAAACATCCGAAATTATCTGTATTGAGCGCACTGTACCAAATTCTGAAAACATTGCTGTTACAGAATCTTCAGATGCATCAGAAGGCAGGTTACCGACAAACATCTTCTTCAAGTTATATCACCTCTGGAAAACAAACTTCCAACAAACATTTCTTTCACAGCACATCCTCTCACTATAACAAGTAATTAACAGAACCCAATACAGGTTGGATAAAGAGAGATTAAAAAACCCCGCAATCAGCTGCGAGGTATTTTAATTTGATACAGCAGGTGAAAACAGTGGCCTTAATCAGCCAGGCTTTACCTGGGTCGCCTGTGGGCCCTTGGGGCCACTTTCAACCTCAAAACTTACTGATTGGCCTTCAGCAAGCGTCTTGAAACCATCGCCTTGTATGGCAGAAAAATGTACAAAAACATCTGCACTACCATCAGAAGGAGCAATAAAACCGAATCCCTTGGATTCGTTAAACCATTTAACTGTACCTGTAGCCATGAATATTACCTCAATAAATCAATGTGTTAGTATTAAATTGCTAATCATGCGAGGTAATTTAACAGGAGGAACCACAAGAAAACCGCTGAAATAACCTGAATAATCTGCAACAAATCGTAGTGTACCCGAATTCAAGAGCGAATTACTACTTTTCAATCCTATTTCCCAAAAAATTCAAAGGAATCTGTAAGCACTTCTTTTAATTTCGTAATTACAATTGCCATCTGCGCTTCAGTATAGGGTTCTACTGGCACTTTTCCCCAAACAGGCGCTGGCCAGGCCGCATCGTCCCGATAACGGACAACATGATGGATATGTAATTGTGATACGATATTTCCGATCGCCGCAATATTCATCTTGTCTGCCTGAAAGGTTTTCATAAGAATTGAAGCAAGATACGAAGATTCCTCTATCAATTGATGCTGATCTTCCTTTGATAACTGATAAATCTCGGTAATGCCTTCTCGATCAGGAACCAGGACAAACCAGGGGTAGTTTGCATCGCGCATCAGCAACAAATAACACATCTTGAACCGGCCAATAGTCAGACAGTCTTGCTGTAATTGTGGATGAATCTCAGCCATATCTACGATATTTCAGTAATTTTTCGTCAAACTCAACGACAATGCAGGCCAATAGGTAATGATCAATACAGTTATTAATAAAATAACAAAGAACGGCAGTGTTGCGCGGTAAAGTTGCATGACCGGTTTCTTGAACCGGTAACTGGCGATAAACAGGTTCATGCCCACAGGCGGGGTGAAATAACCAATTTGCATGTTGGCCAGAAAAATGATGCCCAGATGCACCGGATTAATGTCATAACCAAGCGCAATGGGTAGTAACAATGGCACCATAATGACAAGCGCGGAAAAAATATCGAGCATCGTGCCCAGTACCAGTAAAAATATATTGAGCAGTATCAGAAAAGTCAGTTTATCACTGACATGAACCTTGATAATCGCAAATAATTTTACTGGCACTTCAGCATCAATAAGATAATTAGTCGAAGCCAGGGAAAGTCCAAGTATAATCAGAATGGCACCGACCAGTACCATGGCCTCACGCATGATTTTTGGCAACTGTTTTATGGGGATCTCCCGATAGATCAAAACCTCAACGACCAACACATATAATGCAGTAACCGCAGCTGCCTCGGAGATGGCAAAGTAGCCGCTATAGATTCCGCCAAGAACGATGAATGGCAGAGGAAGTTCCCAGCGCGCCTCGTATAATGCGGATCGTGTTTGCAACCACGAAAAGGCCTTCAACGGTTGTGCGCGGTTAACCCAGAATACCCATACCGACAATAATCCCAACATTAATAGACCCGGCAGGATGCCGGCAAGGAACATGTCATCGACGGTCACTGGCGTGCCGATACCGAGTTGTTGGGCAATGACCGCATACAGGATCAATGGCACTGACGGTGCAAATAACAAACCAAGACTGCCTGACGTCGTGACCAGACCCAGATTAAAATTTTCACGATACCCCGCTTGCGCCAACGCGGGCACTAACAATGCGCCCAGAGCAACAATGGTGACGCCCGAAGCGCCGGTAAGTGCGGTGAAAAAAGCGCACGCCAGCAGCGCTACGATCGCCAGGCCACCCGGTAACCAGCCCAACAGTGCCTGGGTTATTCGCACCAGCCGTGCTGCCGCCCGGCTTTCACTGAGCACATAACCGGCAAACGTAAATAAGGGGATGGCAAGTAATAAGGGCGTCTCGGCCAGCCGATAGAATTCGATGGCAACCGCGGATAAATCGATATCTGATTGGTAAAACCCCAGTAGCGCCGCGGCGGCAATAATGGCAAACAACGGCGCACCAAGCAATGCCAACACTATTAACACGGCTGTCGTTAACATCATGGCATCATTCCACGAATGCCGGACGCTAATCGTACGAGATAACGCAGACTGATCACACCAAAACCGACGGGGATAATCAATTCAAAAAACCATGCAGGAATATCGGCAAATGCAATGACATTGGCCTCATGATCCTGCATCACAAAACGTGCGCCATGATAGGCAAGTAATGCACATACAAAGCTTGTGAATAAATCAGTTATCAACTGACTGGCGATGTTTACACGCCGTGATAAATAACGAGACAGAATATCAATACTGATGTGGTTATTTTCACGGGTAGCGACCATTGCGCCGAGCAAGCCCACCCATAACACCATCATCCGCAGCAAGGGATCACCCCAGGTAATGCTGGTCTCAAAAACATTGCGCAGTAGTATTTGGGTTGCTGAGACGATGATCATCGTCGATAGCAGGATGGCCAGCAGGCCACCCTCAAGCAAATTCAAGAATCGCAACAGGCGTGGCAGGAAATGACTATTTGGTTCTGGTGCCGTTTCGGAATTCACGCAGATGTCCTTTAAGTGTCTTCAACATTTCATCTGTAAACACACCTTGTTCTACGAGCTCATCAACTGCCTTTGTTATCTGGTGATTCCATTGGCCAAGTCTCTCATCCTGGGGTAAAACGAATTTAATACCTTGATGTTGCAAAGCCTGACGGGCGCCCTGATTATCCTTGCGGTTTTGCTTACTGATAATACGGAACGTTTTCCCCATTATTTCCTTCATTACCTTTTGATCTTTCAGGCTCAGTTTTTCAAAGGTCTTGCGCTGAACGACCAGTGTACCGTAGAGGTAAAGCAAAGGCACATCTGTCAAGTACCGAACCCGGGTATGCCATTGTAATGCGATAGCACCGATAGGTGATGTGCCGACGGTATTGATAAGACCCGTCTGCAATCCCGTAAGCACATCGGTTAAAGGCAATGGAATTGGTGAAACCCCGATGGCTTCAAACGCTGTCCGGCTGATGCGATCACCCTCAGGCACCCACACTTTCTGGCTTCTGAGCTCATCAATAGTCCGCAGCGGTTCATCAGACATCAAGTAGGCAAAGCCACCTTCACTAAGGCCGAAACTGATAAAACCCTTTTTCTTTATTCCCTCAAGAATAAGACGGTCCATTTTTTTGCGAACATAATCCACTTCTTCATAGGATTTAAAAGCAAACGGCAGGCTGTAAATCTGACCATCAGGGTAGATTTGCGAGACACCGCCGCCAGTAATGGCGCCGCCATGCAATTGTCCAATACGAATTTTGCGTAGAACACTTGCATCATTACCCATTACACCGCCGGGATAAAAACGAAATTTAACCCTCCCTTCTGTGCGTTGCGTAATCTCTTTGGCGCCCTTGCGGATTTCCTTCATCCACTTGGTGCCGTCCGGGACAACAGTGGCAATCTTGAAAGATTGCCCATGAGCATATGAAAAGATAAACAACATCAATATGAATGAAAATAATCGTGCCATTCCCTACTCCAGAAAATAATCCTTCGAGGTCGATAATAACTGCTGTGCTTGTTGTTTAGCCAGGGTATTACTCAAGGTAAGTCCCGGTTCGACTGCATCTGCCTGTAACACTTCATTCAACAAACGATCATGCAGCGCACGATCGAACATCATTCGTGCATAGCGCCTGGCCAATTCTACCTTGGCGAATAAATTACGCCCGCCAGAAAGTTTAATCGCGCGTTCAAAATGCGTGCGTCCCTGCTCGGGTCGTCCGCCCAGGGCCGCAGGTAACTGGGTTTGCATAACTCCCAGATACAAGTGTGCCTGACCTCGCTCATAGGTTTCATCCAGTGCCACGATCTTTTTCATCATTGCCTCGACCTTGGGCACGTCAGCTATCGCATTCCATTCCCCACTGTTGGTTATAATCCAGCCCGCCCACGTGGCTGCATAAGCGTACAGCACAGGAACATCCGCTTTATCCAGTGAATTTATAATGGCAACAAACTCGTCATAGGATTGGTGTGACTGAGTACACAACGCCGCCCTGCTCTGACACATGGCACGGCGGGCATAGTCAAGAGCCTTGTCTGACAGGCGCCGGGCACGCGCCTTGTCTTCGACAAATATCGTGGCGTAGATACCGTACAGTCGAGCACCCGCAATCAGCAATCCCTGATCTTCCGGGTCTCCCTGAATGAGCCCGTCGATCATGAGCATATAGGCCGGTGCACCCGCCTTTACGGTGGCAGGATCATCCTGATTGATAATGGCTTGATTGAGGTTACGGGCAAGGCCCTCGGTGACCATGGAAGCACAACTCATCAGCGCGAGGCACAGGAGACAAAGGCTGATGATTCGGATGAGAATTCTGTGCGGCAAAATACTCGACTCGTGTGTTTTTATATGAGATGAAACCGTTTATAACAGCATCATAAATAAATATACACCATATTCGAGGGAAGTGAGCCCGGGAAAGCGAGATTCAGCCAAAAACCGGACAGCCTCACTTTTAAACAGTCTCATGCAGTATGCGGGTCAACTATAGATGTTTTCAAAAATCGGGAACCGAGAGCATGCACTCAGACAGCTTCTGCGCGGGCGGCGCGTTTACGCTCGTGGGCTTTGAGAAGTTTCTTGCGTAAGCGGATATTGAGAGGAGTCACTTCAACGAGCTCATCATCGTCAATAAATTCCAGCGCTTGTTCGAGCGTCAGCTTGATGCACGGCGTCAGGGTAACAGCTTCATCGGTTCCGGAGGCCCGCACATTGGTCAGTTGCTTTGCCTTGAGCGGGTTGACGACAAGATCATTATCGCGCGAGTGAATGCCAATAATCATACCTTCATAGACTTGTGTACCTGCATCAATGATCAAACGGCCTCGTTCCTGAAGATTGAATAAGGCAAATGGCAAGGCTTTTCCCTTGTCGTTGGCAATGAGCACACCATTGATACGTTGACCATACTCACCTTTCTTCTCTGGACCGTAATGGTCAAAAACATTATATAAAAGCCCGGTCCCCTGGGTTGCCGTCAGAAATTCAGTTCTGAAACCGATTAATCCGCGCGAAGGCATAATGTAATCCAGTCTCACGCGGCCTTTGCCATCCGGCATCATGTTCTTGAGATCACCACCTCGTTCGCCAAGTCTCTCAATGATGGTGCCCTGATGATTATCCTCCACATCAACTGTTACTTGTTCAAACGGTTCCATCTTGACGCCATCGACCACCTTGATAATCACTTCAGGGCGAGACACTCCCAGCTCGTAACCTTCGCGGCGCATGTTCTCTATTAATACGGAAAGATGCAGCTCACCACGACCGGATACCTTGAATTTATCCGGGTCACCGGTTTCCTCAACACGTAAAGCGACGTTGTGTACCAGTTCGCGCATCAAACGATCACGAACCTGACGTGAGGTGACATATTTGCCATCATTACCGGCGAATGGGGAATTATTGACCTGGAAAGTCATAGACACGGTAGGTTCATCCACTGATAACGGTGGCAACATCTCAATATTATCAGGGTCACACAGCGTGTCTGAAATATTCAGGTTATCAATACCGGTAAAAGCAATAATGTCGCCGGCTTGCGCTTCAGACACTTCAATGCGCTCAAGCCCCAGAAATCCGAACACTTGTAACACACGGCCATTACGTTTATTTTCATCACGATCGATGACAGTCACTGGCGTATTGTTTTTAATGCGTCCGCGTTTGATACGTGCAATACCGATAACACCGACATAGCTGTTGTAATCCAGCGAACTCACCTGCAACTGCAAGGGCCCATCGGGATCGACATCCGGTGGACTGACATGTTTAACAATGGTTTCAAACAAGGGTGTCATATCGCCTGACTGAACATCATGGTCAAGACCGGCAAAACCGTTTAAAGCGGAAGCATAGACAACCGGGAAATCCAGTTGCTCATCGGTGGCGCCAAGCCGATCGAATAAATCAAAGGTTTGATCGAGCACCCAATCCGGACGCGCACTGGGGCGGTCAACCTTGTTAATCACAACGATGGGTTTTAATCCAAGGGCAAACGCTTTTTGTGTGACGAACCGTGTTTGTGGCATGGGACCGTCGACGGCATCGACCAGCAACAATACGGAATCAACCATCGACAATACACGTTCAACTTCTCCACCGAAGTCGGCGTGACCAGGAGTGTCAACAATATTAATATGGAACCCTTGCCAATCAAGCGCGGTGTTCTTGGCCAGAATGGTAATACCGCGCTCTTTTTCCAGTTCATTAGAATCCATCACGCGCCTGGGCGCTTCCGCACGCTCGTCCAGTGTGCCCGACTGCTGCAACAACTGGTCAACCAGCGTGGTTTTGCCATGGTCAACGTGCGCAATAATTGCGATATTACGAACCTTTTCGATGGAATACATACACAACCGCCCTGCTCTGAAATGGCGCGCAGTATACAGGAATCAGTGCGTTATGGGAGTGGTAATCGGTGTGGTTTGACCTTATTGATTCTGTTAGGAATTATTGGTCTTGGTGGCCCGCTCTTTTTCAAACAGGGGGCATATTTGCCTAAATTTTATCAGGCAACTCGGCCAGACGTTCCTCTATCCGCTGTAGCTCCTCAGAAGCTGACCTGGCAATACCTTCAAGAACCTCTGCATTTTCCAGCTGAACAGCCCGCTCTTCTGAATCGGAATCGAGGCCTTGCTGATAATCCTTCTCGATAGCTTCGATCCGTGCCTGTAATTCATTCCGTTTCTCAATTAACTGTGCTTTTTCTGATTCAATCTGCTCTTTTGACATATCTCGCCACCGTTTATAAAAATGAGCTAGAACGCATTCTAATACACCCATCAACAAAAATGGGCCATCAGTCGGGATATTTATTTATTCGGGATTTTTCATTATAAATCCACTACCATAGCCCCCCTTTTTTCTGGAGCTAAAGAGATTATTGTGTCTGTGTTCAAACCTGGCCAACGCTGGATCAGTGATGCCGCACCGGAAATGGGGCTTGGCACAGTCATCGACGTCGACCACCGCACGGTAACCATCAGCTTTGGCACCACCGGTGAATCCAAAACCTATGCCAAGGAAAC
>Ga0114931_10003958_pt1 | contig 18600 bp, 17 predicted proteins | sample 2SBtaG_FD_89579 | JGI IMG/M metagenome (GOLD analysis project Ga0114931, IMG submission 89579) | Deep subsurface microbial communities from Kolumbo volcano to uncover new lineages of life (NeLLi) - 2SBTROV14_V59a metaG | ecosystem: Environmental > Aquatic > Marine > Volcanic | place: Kolumbo...
ACCGGCTCCGGGTGCGAGGGGGGTGGCGACCCGCAGACCTTCTACGCCGATCGGGACGGCGACGGCTACGGCGACCCCGCCGTGACGGTGTCCGCATGCACGCAGCCGGACGGGTACGCCGACAACGGCGAAGACTGCAACGACGGCGACGGGGCCATCTCGCCCGCCGCGACGGACATTCCCGAGGACGGCATCGACCAGAACTGCAGCGGGTACGACGCGATCACCTGCTACGCCGACCAGGACCAGGACGGCTACGGCGACCTGGGCACCACGGCCATCACGGACGGGCCCGACTGCGCCAGCGCCGAGTGGGTCGACAACCCCGACGACTGCGACGACAACCACGCGACGGTCCATCCCGGCGCCCCCCCGCAGTGCGACGGCCTGCAGAACGACTGCGACGACTGGGCGAGCCCCACCGATCCAGGCACGCTGCCCGCCGCGGAGAGCGACCAGGACCACGACGGCTACGTCCCGTGCACCTTCGCCGCCAGCGGATGGCAGGGCGACAGCGCGGTCATCGGAGACGGGGACTGCGACGACACCGACGCCGACGTGCACCCGACCGCCCCCGAGATCTGCGACGGCAAGGTCGACGGGTGCGACGGGACGGTCCTGCCGCCGGACGAGGTCGACGACGACCACGACCGCTACGTCGACTGCGACTTCGCCTCGGGCGTGACCACCGCGACCTGGGGCGACCCCTCGGTCAGCCTGCTCGGCGGCGGGGACTGCGACGACACCCGGCGCTCCGTCCACCCGAACGCCCCGGAGCTGTGCGACGGCATCGACACCGACTGCGACAGCTCGACCAGCGACGACGGCACCAGCTCCCTCGAGTGGCCGGACGGCACCTAGTACCCCTACCCCGACGCCTCCGCGCAGGACGCGCTGCAGCTCGACGACCCCGGCACCTACTGGTTCTGCGCGGGGACCTTCCACAGCAGCTACAACGTGATGGCCGACGACGTCACCCTCCAGGGGCGGTACGGCCCCGGACTCACCTCGATCACGGGCGACGACAATCACATCGTCGTGTCGATCTACTCGAACAACGTGGCGGTGAAGAGCCTCACCCTGGAGCACGGCTCCACCTCCACCTCCACCGGCGCCGCGCTCGCCGTCCAGGGCAACGGCACCGTGACCATCGACGGCTGCACGCTGCAGGCGTCCAGCGCCACCTACGGGGGCGGCCTGTACGTGAACGGCGCCACCGTGACGGTCAAGAACAGCTTCATCCAGGCCAACACCGCGAACCGCGGGGCCGGAGCCTACGTCGCCAGCGGCGAGCTCGACCTGGCCACGACGACCGTGCGTGGCAACACCTCGAGCTCGGACGGCGGCGCGATGTACCTGGCCAAGGGTACCCTGACCGACGCCGACGGGAGTTGGTCGAACAACACCGCCGCCCAGCACGGTGGCGGCCTGTACGTGCAGGACGGCACGGTCACCCTCCAGGGCACGATCTTCCAGGGAAACACGGCCGTGGACGGAGGCGGGGCGTACATGAACGCCGGCATGCTGACGACCACGAGCGCCCAGCTCCTGTCCAACGTCGCCAGCGCCTCCGGCGGCGGTCTGTACCTGGCGGGAGGGAGCTCGACGCACAGCGACCTGTTCGCCAAATCCAACGTGGCACGCGGTGGCTCGGGACAGGTCGGGGGCGCCGTCGCACTCGACGGGGGCAGCATCTCCGCGGACAACTCGGAGCTCACAGCCAACGAGGCCCACGCCGAAGACGCCAACGGCAACCCCGTCGGCAACGACGGGGGGGCGCTGCTCGTCCTCGGCTCGGGGAACGCGTCGTTCGGAAACTCGACGATCGACGCGAACGTCGCCGACCTGAACGGCGGCGCCTTCTCCTGCAACGGCGTGTGCGCCATCGACATCACCGACACCGTGGTCACCGGCAACGTGGGGGCGACCAGCGGCGTGATCAACTTCCCGGAGGCCGGGGCCGGGCCGGCCGAGCTCCACTGCACCTCGTCCACCACGGGTGCCGGACGGGTGGTGGGGAACAAGGCCGTGGGCTCGGCCACGGGGCTCCAGTCCGCGGGAGCCGCACGGATCGGAAGCTCCCAGGCCACCGTCACCTCGAACGCGTGCGACTGGGGCCGCGGCGCCGAGGACAATCCGCCCGTCGACATCGTCACCGGCTCCGGGACCTGGAACTATCCCGACGGCTCCAGCTTCACCTGCACCAATCGAGGGTGCTCGTCGAACTGACCGCGGCGCCGCTCAGGCGGGCTCGGGGCCGTCCTCGGCCGGCTCGGGACCGAACAGATCGAGCTGGTTGCGCTCCTCCTCCTCGACCGGGACCACGGGCCACTGGCCGCTGAAGCAGCCGTCGCACCACTGGCGGTGGCCGTCGGCGCGCCGGCCGACGATAGCGTGCAGGCTGCCCGCCGAGAGGTAGCCCAGCGAGTCGGCGCCGAGCCAGCGACTCACGTCGACCGGGGTGCCGAGGCGCTGGGAGGCCAGCTCGTCGGTGGTCGGGCTGGTGACGCCGTAGGGGCACGCGTGGTGTAGCGGCGGCGAGGCGACGCGGACGTGGATCTCCTTTGCACCCGCGTTCTCGAGCAGGCGGACCGCCTTGTGCACGATGTCACCCTGGGCGACGGCGGCGACCACGAGCGCGACCACCTGGCCGTCGACCACCGCGGGGACCGGCGTCCACTGCAGGCGCGCACCGAAGTCGCGGATCTCCCGGGGAGGCTCCACGTAACGCCGGCCGGCGGCGTAGATGGCCGGCACGAGGCCCTCGCGCACCGGCTTGTCGGCCACCCGCCCGTAGCCGGTGGCGATGGCCGCGCCCGCACCGGGCAGCCCGACGACGACATCGGCCTGCGGGCACGGCGCCTCGCGGGCCAGGCGCTCTCCGAGGGCGACCCGGATCGGGTAGGTCGCCTGCCCGAACACGTGCGCGTCGACCCCGGCGAGGTGCAGGGGCTCCTGGATGCACGCCGCGCGGTCGCGCCGCGCGAAGGGCATCAGCGCCGACTCCCCCAGCGCGTCGACCACCACCATCTGCCCAGGCTGCACCTCGCCGCGGATCTCCCCGCCGAGGAACCGCACCGGGCCGTCCTCGCTGGCGAGCACCGTGCTCCCCTGCAGGCGCCCGCGGACCAGCGGACGGAACCCGTGCGGATCCCGTACCGCGATCAGCTTGTCCTCGGAGAGCACGAGCAGGGCGAAGCCGCCCTCGACCCGCCACAGGGCGTCGACGAGGCGGTTGACCAGCGTCTTCTGGCCGCTGCGGGCGATCAGATGCAGCAGCACCTCGGCGTCGCCGACGGTGGTGAAGACCGCGCCCTGCTCCTTCAGCTCCCGGCGGAGGATGGGCCCGTTGGTGAACCGGCCCGCCATGGCCACCGCGAGCTGCCCGCCGCGGTAGCGGGCGAGCAGCGGCAGGTGGATCGCCGGGGTGCCGACCCGCGGCCCGGGCAGCGGCCCGACCCCGACGACCTGCCCGATGGCGTGCTGGCCGTGCAGGGCCTGCAGGTGCGTGCCGCCGAAGGCCTCCTGCACCAGCCCGTTGCCGTGAAGGAGCGGAGCAGGTCGCCGTCCGAGGTGACGATGCCCGCGCCGTCCCGCCCGCGGGCCTGCAGCGCGTGCAGGCCGACGTAGGACAGGTGTGCCGCCTGCCGGTGGTTGTAGACGCCGAAGAGCCCGGCTTCGTCCCGAAAGCCTTCCACTGGCGCTACCCGTCCAGGTCCTCGCCGAAAACCCGGCGGTAGATCTCGTGGTAGGTCGCCGACAGGTCGCCCATGTCGCGGCGGAACACGTCCTTGTCGAGGTGGCGGCCGGAGCCGCGCTCCCACATCCGGGCACCGTCGGGGGTGATCTCGTCGGCGAGCACGATGCGCCCGTCGGCGGTCCGCCCGAACTCGAGCTTGAAGTCGAGGAGGTCGACGCGGTGACCGGCCCAGAAGTCGCGGAGCAGGTCGTTGATCTGGAGCGCCTGCTCGGTCATCAGCACCATCTCCCACTTCTTCGCCCATCCGAGCACGATGGGGACGTCCTCGCCCATCAGCGGATCGTTCAGCTCGTCGGACTTGTAGAAGTACTCGACGAGCGAGCGCCGCAGCGGCTCGCCCTCGACGAGGCCGTAGCGCTTGGCGAAGGACCCGGCGACCACGTTGCGAACGACCACCTCGACCGGGATGATCCGCACCCGCTCGCAGAGGATCGAGGTGTCGGAGACGCGGCTCACCATGTGGTGGGCGATCCCCACCTCGGCGAGCCGGTCGAAGAGGTAGGTGCTGATCGCGCAGTTGATCCGCGCCTTGTCGTCGATGAGCGCGTGCTTGACCCCGTTGAACGCCGTCGCGTCGTCCTTGAACTCGAGGAGCACGTAGCGGTCGTCCTCCGTGGACCAGACCCGCTTGGACTTGCCGTCGTACAGCAGATCGCGACGCTCGAGATCCATGCGTTGCTCCGGGGGCTCGGGGTGGGTGGGCCCTATTCCTTCCCGGGGCCCGAGGCCAGCCCCCGGAAATTCACAGGCGGTGGACGGGAATCTCCCCACGAGGGCGCCCCGGTCGTGCATCATCCGGGCCGTGAGACGCCCCTCCCCGATCCTGTTCACCCTGCTGGTCGCGGCCTGCACCGCACCCACCGGTCCGACCGCGCTGTACGACCCGAGCGGCGCCGGCTTCTTCGACACCCCCTGGCCCGCGGACGCGCGCACGAACGCCGACGGGACCGCCGACATGACCGGGTTCCCGAACCCGAGCGACAGCCCGCTGGTCCAGCGCTACCTCGACATCGCGCAGCAGACGGTCGGATTCGGCGCGAACAGCCCGATCTATCTCCGCTTCGACGGCCCGATCGACACGGGCGCCCTGCCTACGCCCGAGACCTCGGTCACCGACGACTCGCCGGTCCTGCTGATCGATGTCGATCCGGACTCGCCCGACTACGGCCGCCTCGTGCCGGTCACCTGGAACTGGCAGGCCGAGCAGACCTCGGAGCAGCCCGCCGACCTGCTCGCGGTGGTGCCGCTGTTCGGGTTCCCGCTGCACCCGCGCACGACCTACGCGCTCGTGGTCACCACCGCGCTCGCGCAGCCGTCGGACGCCTTGCGCGGCGTGTGGTACGCCGATCGCCCCGACCACGCCGAGTGGGACGCACTCGCGGACGCGCTGTTCTTCCACCACCTCGGCAAGCGCGACGTCGCCTTGGCCACCGTGTTCACCGTGGGCGACCCGCTCGACGAGATGGCGCGGATCACGAGCTTCCTCGACCACAAGGTCACCGCGACCGCGCTCACGCAGTCCGTCGCGGAGCTCCGCGACAACAACTATTTCCGCCTGTACCAGGGCACCTACCCGGGGCCGGTCTTCCAGGCGGGCCAGCGGCCCTACGCCACCGAGGGCGGAAACTTCGAGTTCCGTGCCGACGGCGAGCCGATCATCCAGTCCTGGGACGACATGCGGCTCGCGATCTCGACCCCGCCCGATCCCACCGAGGCGCCGCCGACCGGCTGGCCGGTGGTGATCTACCAGCACGGCACGGGCGGGTCCTACCTCTCCTTCGCCTCGGGCAACGACGCGATGGAGCCCACGAGCCAGTTCGCGATGGCCGGCATGGTGGGGGTGAGCATCGACCAGCCCCTACACGGCCCGCGCGGCGGCGGCCCGAACACCGATCTGTTCACCTTCAACTACCTCAACCCCGACGCCGGGCGGGCCAACTTTCGGCAGGGCGCCATCGACGCGATCTACCTGGCGATGACCCTCGCCAAGCAGGGCCCGGTCTTCACCACCGACGACGGGTACACGATCCCCATCGACCCGAACCGGATCTACTTCATGGGCCACAGCCAGGGCGGGCTCACCGGCAGCCTCGCCCTGCCCTTCCTCGGCCAGTGGGTGCACGCCGCCGTGCTCTCCGGGGCCGGCGGCGACCTGTCGATCACCATCGTCGAGCGCAAGGACCCCTTCGACATCGCCCAGCTGATCGGCGAGACCCTGGACTTCTCCAGCAACGAGACGGTCACCGAGTACCACCCGGCGATCGGCATGATCCAGTGGCTCGTCGACGTGACCGACCCGATCAACTACGCGCCCTTCTGGGCCACCGAGCAGGGCGGCTGGCAGGAGCAGGCGCCCGCCTCGGTGCTGATGTTCTCGGGGATGGACGATGCAGACACCCCCTACCGTGCCGCCGAGGCGCTCGCGTCAGCCGGTCACCTCCCGTGGCTCGCGCCCGGGGTCACCTCGCCCGACGCCCAGACCCTGCGCGGCCTGCAGCCGGTGATCGGCCCCCTGTCGGGCAACGTGGCCGCCTACGACGGGCAGGTCACCGGCGCCTTCTCCCAGTGGCCGAACGTCGGGCACTTCGTCGTGTTCGACGACCCGAACGCCGCGCGGATCTACCGCGAGTTCCTGCGCTCGGCGGCGGCGGGGGACCCGACCATCGACCGCTACCCGGCGGTGCGATGAGCCTGCGCCACCGCGCGCGCGGTTGGCTGGTGCGCCTCGCCGGAGTCTCGGTCAGCCTGGAGCTTCCGGGGGTGCGGCTGGCCTGGTCGGGCCCGCGGGTCGACCCGCTTACCGGGCTGCCCGATCGGCGCGCCCTGGAGGTCTCGCTCGAGGCGGCGTGCCGGCGCGGCGCCGCCCTGCTCTTCGTCGACCTCGATCGGTTCAAGCGGGTCAACGACGCTCGCGGCCACGCCGCGGGCGACGCGGTGCTCGTCGAGGTGGGCGCCCGCCTGCGCGCGTGGCGGCGGCCCGGCGAGCAGGTGGGCCGCTGGGGAGGCGACGAGTTCCTCGCGGTGCTCCCGGGGGCCGACCTCGAGCACGCGCGATCCCGAGCCGACGACCTCCTCGTGCGCATGCGCGCCCCCGTGCCCTTCGAGCGCCGCCCCCTCGAGGTCACCGCGAGCGCCGGGCTGGCCGCCATCGCCACCGGCGGCGCGGTGGACGCGCTCCTGCACGACGCCGACCGCGCCCTGTACGCGGCGAAGGCCCGCGGCGGCGACCGCGCGGCCCACGCGCCCCCGCGCCTCGTCCGCGTCCTTCCCGTGCTGGATTGACCGCATGGAGCAACGCCTTCGCGAAGTCCCTGCTGATCGCCGACCAGGAAGCCGCTGGGGTGCGACGGGGTATGGTACGCCCTCCCACGCAAGACAGTCGGAGTCCGATCGAATGCGCCCGCTGCTGATCCTGCTCGTCCTCACCCCCACCCTCGCCGCCTGCCCCAACAAGGACGCGGACCTCACGGCCCGCGTGGAGGCGCTCGAAGCGCAGTACCACAGCCAGGCCCGCCGCCTGAAGGCGCTGGAGGCCGAGGTCGGTGCGCTGAAGACCGACAAGGGCACGGCAACGGTGGTGGACCTCACGAAGTCCGACGGCGACAAGCCGGCGCCGGAGCCCCCGAAGGGGCAATAGGGGCCTCCGGGCTCCAGCATTCACATGACGGTGCCGAGACAGCTCCGGCCTTCAGGCTCCGAGTTCCGGCGCGGAGGCACGCACGTTCCGCCCGGTGAGCCGCCACCCGGGCCAGACCGAGCGCTCCGCGGGCACTTTTCGGTCCGCTCACTGGGAGTCATCCACGCCAAAGCCTGGAGCCCAGAGCCTGCTTCGAGCCTGCGTTCTACGCCTTCTCGGGCTCGCCGCGCGGTCGCGTGCCGCCCTCCGACAGGGGCTCTCGCGGCAGGCGCGGACCGGGCTCCCCGCCGTCGAGCGCCACCTCGGTGTCGGCCGCCTCGGGCAGGTCGCTCTCGGAGCGCGCACTCTCCACGGCCGAGCTCAGTAGGTCGGCAGGCTCGGGTCGATGTCCCGGGCCCAGGCGAGGATCCCGCCCTCGAGGTTGTACAGCCGGCGCCCGTCGAACCCGTTGCGGATCAGCGTCTCGATGGCGTGGGCGGAGCGCGCGCCGTAGCGGCAGTAGACCAGCAGGTCGCGGTCGTGGGGCAGCGAGGTGGCGATGTCGAGCACCTCGTCGTGGGGCTGCAGCCGGTCCGAGAAGTCGAGGTTCGCGATCTGCTCCTCGTGGGGCCGCCGCACGTCCAGCACGTAGGGCTTCCAGCCCTCGTCCAGCCGCGCCTTGGCGTCGCGCGCGCCGATGTGGTGAAAGGCGTCGTCGGCGGTGTCGATCGGGGTCTCGAGGTGGTCGTGGCCCGGGACGCCGCAGAACTCCTCGTAGTCGATCAGCTCGGTGATCGGCTTCGCCTCGGGGTCGCGGCGGAGCTTCAGCTCGCGGAACCGCATGTTCAGCGCGTCGTAGAGCAGCAGCCGGCCCGAGAGCGTGTGGCCGCGGCCCAGCAGGATCTTCACCGTCTCGGTGGCCTGGATCGTGCCGATCACGCCAGGCAGGATGCCGAGCACGCCGCCCTCGGCGCAGGAGGGCACGAGCCCCGGCGGAGGCGGCTCGGGGTACAGGTCGCGGTAGTTCGGGCCGTCCTGGTAGTTGAACACCGACGCCTGGCCCTCGAACTTGAAGATCGAGCCGTAGACGTTGGGCTTGCCGAGGAGCACGCAGGCGTCGTTGACGAGGTACCGCGTGGGGAAGTTGTCGGTGCCGTCGACGATCACGTCGTAGGGCGCCAGGATCCGCATCGCGTTCTCGCTGGTCAGCGGCTCGTTGTACACGTCGACCCGGACGTTCGGGTTGATGTCGAGCACCCGCTTGCGCGCCGACTCCGTCTTGTTCTCCCCCAGGGCCGAGGTGCCGTGGATCACCTGGCGCTGGAGGTTCGACGCGTCGACCACGTCGTAGTCGACGATGCCGATCCGCCCGACGCCGGCCGCCGCAAGGTAGAGCAGCAGCGGCGAGCCGAGGCCGCCGGTGCCGACGCAGAGCACGCTGCTCGCCTTGAGCTTGCGCTGCCCATCCATCCCGACCTCGTCGAGGATCAGGTGGCGGCTGTAGCGGGCGATCTCCTCGTGGGACAGCTCGGGGAGCGTGTCCTGGCCGCCCGCGATGGACGGCACGATGGTGAGCTCGGAGCCCTCGGGCACCGCGGTGTCCTCGCCTTCGAGGAACCGGATGTCCTCGTCGCCGAGGTAGATGTTCACGAAGCTGCGGAGCTTGCCGCTGTCGTCGCGCAGGTGCCTGGCCAGCCCGGCGTGCTCGGTGGTCAGCGCGGAGAGCGCCTCGCCGACCGTGCCGCCGTCGACGGCCACGGACGCCTGCCCGCTAGTGTACGGCCGCAGCGGCGTCGGGATGTGGATGGTGGTGCTCATCGGTTCTCCACGATGTGGATGGCTTCGGCGTCCATGGCGGATCGGTCTTCCCTCAGACGCCAGGAGAGGGTCTCGGCGACCTCGCCCTGCTGCACGCCCACGATGACGTAGGACATGTTGGGCAGCGCGTGATCCCGGTCGTAGTCGCTGTATCGCGCGGGATGGTCGGGGTGGCTGTGGTAGTATCCGACGATCTGCAGCCCTTCGGCCTCGAGCGCCTGCTCGGCGCGGGCCAGGACGAGGGCGGAGACCTTGTACCGGTTGGCCGGCGAGTCGGCGCGCTCGTTGCGCAGTGGGTGCGCGCGGGTGACCGCGTTGTCACCGCGCCGCCCCGCGAGGATGCCGACCACCTCGTGGGGGTAGCCCTCGCGGGCGTGGGCGTGCACGCGCTCCAGCTCGTCCTCGGCGATGGCGAGGGTCATGGGCCCTCCCACAAGTGGGTGTCGGACATGTAGCGACTGCCCGAGTCCGCCAAGATGCACACGATCACGCCTTCGTCCAGCCCCTGGGCCACCTGGAGCGCTGCCCAGAGCGCCGCGCCGCCCGAGGGACCCACCAGCAGCCCATCCGTGCGGGCCAGCTCGTGAACCAGCTCGTAGGCGACCTCGGTGGGCGCGCCGAGGTGCCGGTCGGCCAGGTCGCTATCGTAGATCGGCGGCACGATCGCCGACTCCATGTGCTTGAGCCCCTCCAGCCCGTGAAAGGGCGACTCGGGCTGCACCGCGACGCACTGCACGTGCAGCTGATGGTCGCGGAACCAGCGGGTGCATCCCATGAAGGTGCCGCTCGTGCCCAGGGTGGACACGAAGTGGGTCACCCGCCCCTCGGTCTGCCGGAAGATCTCCGGCGCCGTGCTCCCGTAGTGGGCGCGCCAGTTCGCGTCGTTGCCGTACTGGTCGAGGTACACGAGGCTCCGGTCCGCCGCGGCCAGCTCCCGCGCCTTGCGGATCGCCCCGTCGCTGCCCTCCAGCGGCGAGGTCGAGACGGTCTCGGCGCCGTAGGCCTGCAGCAATCGCTTGCGCTCGACGTTCGCGTTGGTCGGCAGGCACAGCTTCAGGTGGTAGCCCCGCGCCGCGGCGATCAGCGCGTAGGCGATGCCCGTGTTGCCGCTGGATGCGTCGAGGATGGTGTCGCCGGGCTTCAGCACGCCCCGCCGCTCGGCGTCGAGGACCATCGCGAGCGCCGGCCGGTCCTTGACCGACCCGCCCGGGTTGAACCACTCCGCCTTTCCCCAGATCTCCACGCCGTCCGGTACGACGCCACGGACGGCCTCGCGGATCCGGATCAGCGGGGTGTCGCCGACCTCCGCGAGGATGCCCGTCGCGCCCTCGAACGGCCCGGGCTGCTCTCCCTCGAGAGCGTACATGCGGACCTCCTGCGCATTCGGTCCTCCACGACCTCTGGACGCCTCGTCGGTCATAGCGTGCCCCCTGCGGTTCGTGAAGGAAGAGGGGTGGATGTGCCCGCGGTCGGCCAGGTTTCACCCGCGTCGTGCTACAACCCGCGTCACAGGGAGGCCCCCATGCGCGTGCTCCTCGGAGTGACCGGCGGGATCGCCGCCTACAAGGCCGCAGACCTCACGAGCCTCCTCGTGAAGGTGGGCCACGAGATGCACGTCGTGATGACCGAGGCGGCGACGCGCTTCGTCGGGTCGATCACCTTCGAGGCCCTGTGCGGGCACCCGGTGATGGTCGACCTGTGGGAGGCCGGCGGCTCGGTGGACGGCGCCACCTCGGTGCGGCACATCTCCTGGGCGAAGTGGGCCGACGTCGCGGTGCTCACACCGCTCTCCGCCTCGACCCTCGGCAAGCTCTACGCGGGGATCGCCGACAACGCGCTCACCACGGTGTGGCTCGCCCTGCCTGCCGACGTGCCGCAGGTGCTGTGCCCGGCGATGAACACCCGGATGTGGGAGCACGCCGCCACCCAGCGCAACGTCGCCTGGCTCGAGGAGAACACGAACGCGCAGGTCGTCAGCCCCGTCGTGAAGCGCCTCGCCGAGGGCGAGGTCGGGATGGGCGCCATGGCCGAGCCGGCCGACATCCTCGCCGCCATCGAGGCCCGGGGCCGCTGAGCCCTCGACTCCAGGGGACCCACCGGATGCGTCGTGCCTCGATCGTGCTGTTCGTGGTGACCCTGGTCGCCTTCCACGCCGTGATGGTGTCCACGATGTGGACCCGAGCGAAGGCCACACCGGGGGCAGCGGACTTCGCCTCCTTCTACTACGCCGAGCAGGTCGCGGCGGCCGGCGAGAACCCCTACGACACGGCCCGCCTCGACGCGGCGGCCCAGCAGCAGGGCACCCGACCGCACGTCTACCCGTTCTTCTATCCGCCGCCCTTCCTGCTCACGACGGCGTGGACCTTCCCCCTGGCGCTGCACCCGGCCTACCTGGCGTGGTTCTGGCTGGACGAGCTCGTCGCGGTCCTGTGCGGGCTCGTGCTCTGGCGCTGGTGGCGACAGCTCGGACCGTCGGTCGGGTGGTTCGCGGCGGTCGCCGTCGCCACCACCGCCTCGATCCCGGACAACCACTACATGGGGCAGATGAACCTGCTGGTGCTGCTGATCGCGCTCGGCGGGCTGTGGGCCGAGGAACGCGATCGACACGCCCTCGGCGGACTCCTGGTCGGGCTCGCGGCGATGCTCAAGATGAGCCCGGCGCTGTTCGTGGGGTGGTGGCTCCTGCGCCGCCGGTGGCGTGCCGCAGCGTGGGCGTGCGGCACCGCCGTCGTCCTCGACCTCCTGGCGCTCCCGCTCGCCGGGCCTGCGGTGCAGGCCGACTTCTACCTTCGGGTGCTCCCGAGCTTCGGGAGCGGGGACTACAACAACCTGCGGGTGTGGATCGCAGTCTTCGAGAACTACAGCCTGCCCGCGTACTACGCGCGTCTGTTTCCCGGCGACACGGGGGGCGTCGGGCTGTCCGGTCCCGCCCACCTGCTCTCGGTGCTCACCGCCCTGGGGCTCGTGGTGGGCCTCGGCGCGCTGTTCTGGCGCGCCTCCGAGGACCGCTGGGCCCGTGCCGGACAGGCCGGCGCCGTCTGCATCGCGACGCTGCTCCTGCCCGTGTTCACCTTCGAGCACCACCTCGTGTGGGGGCTGCCCGCCGTCGTGGTGCTCGGAGCGGCGCTGGCCCGCGGCATCCTTCCCGCCCGGGCCGCCCTCGCCGTCGCGCCGGCGTGGGTGGGCTGGGCCTGGTCCTTCCCCCAGCTGTTCATCGCCGCGCAAGGCTCGCCGGCCGTCGCGAACCTCCTGCACGACGTGAAGACCTGGTCGCTGCTGGTGCTCTTCGCCGCGTGCGCCTATCTCGGCGCCCACGGGGCCCCCGAGCGCTCCGCGGGAGCGGAGCCCGCCGCTTGACCGATCGATAAAGTCGGGTGAGAGAGCCCGTGGAGGTTCACCATGCCCGACACGGAACGAGTGGTGCTGGTCACCGGCGGTGCGGGCGGGATCGGACGCGCCACCGCGCAGGCCTTCGGGGCCCGGGGCGCCAGGGTCGTCCTGCTCGACATCGACGGCCCCGCGACCGAGGCGGTCGCGACCGATCTGGGCGTCGCGGGTATCGAGGCGCTGCCCCTGGCGTGCGACCTCACGGATCCGGCGGCCTGCGCGGGGGCGGTCGCCACGGTGCTCGAGCGCTGGGGCCGGATCGACGTGCTGGTGAACAACGCCGGGATCTCCCACCGCAGCCTGTTCCGGGACACCGACCCGGCGGTGCTCCGCCAGGTGATGGAGGTCAACTTCTTCGGCACGGTGAACATCACCCGCGCGGCCCTGGACGCGCTGATCGCGCAACGCGGTCACGTGGTGGCGGTCACGAGCGTGGCCGGCTTCGCCCCGCTGCTCGGACGCACCGCCTACGCCGCGAGCAAGCACGCCCTGCACGGGTTCTTCGACACCCTGCGCGAAGAGCTGCGCCCCTCCGGCGTCGGCGTGAGCCTGGTGTGCCCCTCCTTCGTCGACACGCCGCTGCGCCACACCGCGATGGCCGGCGACGGCACCCCGGTGACCGCCGAAAAGGCCGAGGTCGGGCGCGTGCTCTCCCCGAGCGAGGTCGCCGAGGCCATCGTGCTGGCCACCGAGCGGCGCACCCGGCAGGTCGTGCTCTCGCCCGTCGGCAAGGCCACCTGGTGGCTCTCGCGCCTCGTCCCGGCCACCTACGCCCGGCTGATGCGCCGCACGCAGCTCCGCGAGTTCGCCGGCCAGTCGGGCTAGAAGTCCGCGCTGACGCCCACGGTCATGATCACCGGGAAGGGGATGCCGAAGCTGGCGTCCGAGGGCGCCTCGACGATGGGCAGCCATGCGCCGCCCTGGAGCTCCACCTTCACGTTGGGCGCGCCGGCGCGGACCATGAGCAGCGGCTCGACCTGGAACACGTCGGCCGTGCCCTGCCCGTCGCTCTCGGGGCTGTTCCAGAACCGGACGTAGATCGGGCGCACCGCGAGGCCCGCCGCGAAGTAGGGCGACTCCCACCCGAAGTCCACCTGGGGCTTCATCGTGAGCAGGGGGCCGACGTAGCGCAGCGTGCTCGCGGTGCCGCCCACGGTCACGGTGCTGCTCCCGTCGCCCATGCCACCGCCGACGTCCAGGCTGATGCCCAGCCGCAGGCCCTGGGCGTCCTCGCCGGTGCCCGCCCCGGTGGGCCACGCGCCCCACCAGCCGAATCCCAGGGCCAGGTTGTAGTAGCTCCCGTTGGTGCTGTCCTGGTTCCGGTCGACCATGCCCTGCGCGGTCGCGCGCAGCGCGAGGTGGTCCGCCGCGGCCCACCCGACGTCCACCTGACCGCCGTTGGTGCCGCCGAGGGCCTGCAGGTGCACGTCTCCCTTGTCCTCGAGCATCGAGAAGTTCGCCGCTCCGGGGATGTACACGGGGGAGCAACCCGCGAGGGCGACGGCGACGAGCGAGGCGAACCGAGCACGCAAGACGACCTCCATCGTGGGCACCGGGGCCATTGTAGACCGCTCCACCGAATGACCGATTCCCCCCGGCAGGCTAGGTATGGCGACCGATGCCAAGGAGTCGACCATGGGTACGGAAACCACGGTGCAGCGCGTCCCTTCCTTCGAGTCGCACCCGGACCGCTACAAGCACTGGAGCCTGTCCGTCGACGGGCCCGTGGCCACGCTCACCCTGGACATCGACGAGAACGCCGGCCTGCGCCCCGACGACTACGTGCTCAAGCTGAACAGCTACGATCTCGGCGTCGACATGGAGTTGCAGGATGCGGCCGACCGCATCCGCTACGGGCACCCCGAGGTGCGCGCGGTGGTCCTCACCTCCGGGCAGCCGCGGGTGTTCAGCGCGGGCGCGAACATCCGGATGCTCGCGAGCAGCACCCACGGGTTCAAGGTGAACTTCTGCAAGTACACCAACGAGACCCGGTGCCACCTCGAAGACGCGAGCGCCCAGGCCGGGCAGGTCTACATGGCCGCGCTCAACGGCACCGCGTCGGGCGGCGGCTACGAGCTGGCGCTCGCCTGCGACGAGATCTACCTGATCGACGACGGCTCCTCGGCCGCCTCGCTCCCCGAGGTGCCGCTGCTCGGCGTGCTCCCGGGCACCGGCGGGCTCACGCGCCTGGTCGACAAGCGCAAGGTGCGCCGCGACGTTGCCGACGTGTTCTGCACCAAGGCCGAGGGCTTCCGCGCCCGCGACGCGGTGAAGTACGGCATCGTCGACGGCTCCTGGCCGCGGAGCAAGTGGGAGGACGGCGTGGCCGGCGCGGCGAAGCAGGCGGCGGCAAAGCACCCGGCGGCCTCCGAGCGCGGCATCGCCTGGCTCCCGCTCCAGGTCGACGTCTCGGACGACGAGCTGACCCGCACCTACACGACGGTCACCCTGTCGGTCGACCCCGAGCAGCGGGTGGCGACGCTCACGGTGAAGGGCCCCGACGAGGCGCCACCCGAGAGCCCCGAGGGCCTGCACGAGCAGGGCGTGGGGGCGTGGTGGTGGCGCGCGTGGCGGGAGCTCGAGAACGCCCTGCTCCACCTGCGCTTCAACCACGACACCATCGGCGTCATCCTGCTGCGCACCGAGGGCGACGCCGAGAAGGTCCTGGCCTGGGACGCGCTCCTGCTCGACCACCCCGACGCCTGGATCACCCGCGAGGCGATGTACTTCGCCGCGCGCGTCCTGCGCCGGGTCGACAACACCGCGCGCTCGCTGTTCGCGGTGATCGACCAGGGGAGCTGCTTCGTGGGCTCGCTCTTCGAGCTGACCCTGGCCGCCGACCGCTCCTACATGCTCGAGGACGAGGACGGCGAGGTCACCGTACAGGTCACCGCCGCCTCCGCCGGCCCACTGCCGATGGCCACCAGGCTCACCCGCCTGCAGACCCGCTACTACGGCACCCCCGGCCAGGTGGGCGAGGTCCTGTCCGTCGGCGAGCCCGTCGCCGCGCCGACCGCCTTCGACCTCGGGCTCGTCACCCTCGCCCCGGACGACCTCGACTGGGAGGACGAGCTGCGCATCGCCATCGAGGAACGCGCCAGCATCTCGCCCGACGCGCTCACCGCCATGGAGCAGAATCTGCGCTTCGTCGGCGCCGAGAACTGCGACACCAAGATCTTCGGGCGGCTGTCCGCGTGGCAGAACTGGATCTTCCAGCGGCCCAACGCCGTCGGAGAACGCGGCGCCCTCACCCTGTACGGCCACCCCGAGCGTCCCCAGTTCGACTGGCGTAGAACCTGATCGCCAGCCCAAAGGGACCGGCGCGTTAGATCGCCGGTGGACCCGCGCCACCCCTCGGAGGAAACCGGATGAGCATCGACTATCAAGAGCGCATCCCGAACAACGTCGGCCTGTCCTCGGACAGGCGGCTCCAGCGCGCGCTCGAGAAGTGGCAGCCCGAGTACCTCGAGTGGTGGCAGGACGTGGGCCCCTTGGGGTTCCAGGCGTCCGATGTCTACCTGCGCACCGCCATCTCCACCGAGCCCGGCGGGTGGGCGAACTTCGGCTACGTGCGGATGCCCGAGTACCGGTGGGGCATCTTCCTCGCCGACGCCGAGCCCGACCGCCGCGTCGGCTTCGGCGACCACTACGGCGAGCCCGCCTGGCAGGAGGTCCCCGGCGAGTACCGCAACATGCTCCGCCGAGTCATCGTGACCCAGGGAGACACCGAGCCCGCGAGCGTCGAGCAGCAGCGGTGGCTCGGCAAGACCGCCCCGAGCGTGTACGACCTGCGCAACCTGTTCCAGGTCAACGTCGAGGAGGGCCGGCACCTGTGGGCCATGGTCTACCTGCTCCACGGCTACTTCGGTCGGGACGGCCGCGCCGAGGCCGAGGAGCTGCTCGCCCGCCGCGCTGGCGACGCCGACAAGCCGCGGATCCTCGACGCCTTCAACCAGCCGTGCCCCGACTGGCTGACCTTCTTCTGCTTCACGACCTTCACCGACCGTGACGGCAAGTACCAGCTCGCCTCCTTGGCCGAGTCGGGCTTCGACCCGCTGTCCCGCACCTGCCGGTTCATGCTCACCGAGGAGGCCCACCACATGTTCGTGGGCCAGACGGGCATCGAGCGGGTGCTCGAGCGCGCGGTGGAGCTGATGCGCCGCGACCCGAACGAGGACGCCCGCGCCCAGGGCGGCATCGACCTCGACACGGTGCAGCGGTTCGTGAACTACTGGTTCAGCTACAGCCTCGACCTGTTCGGGAGCGAGGTTTCGAGCAACGCCGCCGACTACTTCGCCGCGGGCCTCAAGGGCCGCTACCGCGAGACCCGGGCCTACGAGGACCACATCGCGCTGGAGGGCATCCGCGGGGTGCCCCACGTCACCGACGGCCGCCTCGTCACCGAGGAGATCCCGCTGCGCAACGCGATGAACGAAGAGCTCCGCGACCAGTACATCGCCGACTGCGAGCGGGTCGTCTCTCGGTGGAACAAACGCCTCGAGCAGCTCGACAGCAGCTTCCGGATCACCCTGCCGAACCGCCGCTTCTTCCGCCGCCAGGGCATCTACGCCGGGCATCACTTCGACCGCGAGGGCCACCTGATCACGGCCGAGGAGTTCGACAAGCACCGGGACGCGTGGCTCCCGTCGGACGCCGACCGCGCCTACGTCGCCTCGCTGATGGCGCCGGTCACCGAGCCCGGGAAGATGGCGAACTGGATCGCCGCCCCCCGCAAGGGCATCGACGGGCAGCCGGTCGAGTTCGAGTACGTCCGCTTCGACTGACCGAGACCGCGACCGTCGCGTACGGGATAGGATCGGGTCCTGGGAGGGGCCCGATGAACGTCTCCGAGCTCATGACGCCCACGCCCGTCGTCGTGAACGAGCAGACCTCGATCGCCGAGTGCGCCCACCTGCTCGCCAAGCACCGGTTCCGACACCTGCCGGTCGTGGACGACAAGGGACGCCTGTCCGGGATCGTGACCGACTTCGGCGTGTTCCGTCTCGGCGGTCTGGCGGGCGCGCACGGCGAGCTGTGGGTCCCCTTCGAGGACGACAACGTCGACCTGTGCGCGGTGGACGTGGCCGAGGCGGCCCAGGTCGTGGCGACGCCCGACGGGAGCCTCGAGGCACTTCTCACCCGCCTGTGCGCGGACCCGCAGGACCTGGCCGTGGTCGTCGACGACGGCCACCGACTCCTCGGGGTGGTCACCGAGCACGACGGCGTGCGCTACGCCCAGGGTCTCGGCGAGGTGCCGGTGACCGTCGGCCAGGCCGCGAGCCGCCCGGTGATCGGGGTGCACGCGAGCCACCCGGCCCAGGCCGCCTGGGCGCTGATGTTGGAGCAGCGGGTCCGCCACGTGGTCGTCCTCGACGACGACGAGCGGCTGGTCGGCGTGATCTCCTACCGCGACCTGATCGAGGACGACGTGGCCCGCGGGCGCGAGCTGACCTGCTTTCAGGTGATCCGGAACGAGGAGACGATGACCATCGCGCCGGACGCCCCCCTGCACGAAGCCGCCCGGCTGATGGCCGAGCGCAAGTATGGGTGCCTGCCGGTGATGTCGGGCCACAGCCTGGCACCCGAGGCGATCCTCACCCGCACGGACCTGATCCTGGCGGCGGTGCAGAGCCTGCAGGACGAAGAGCTGTTCGACCAGATCGAGTAGGCCCGCGCCAGCGCGGTCGCGGCGCGGGCCCTACCGATCAGGGGCAGTCGCCGCCGTCGTAGCTCCAGGTGCTGCAGTTCAGCGAGCTGTCGCAGTAGCCGTCGCCGTACCAGCTCGGGTCCACGCAGGACCCGTCGCAGCCCACCAGCTCGTCGGGGCTACAGGTGTAGCAGTCGCCCCCGTCCCAGCCGGTCGCGCTGCAGTTCAGCGAGGCGTCGCAGTAGTAGTCGCCCACCCAGCTCGCATCGACGCAGGACCCGTCGCAGCCGACCACCTCGTTCGACGCGCAGGTCGACCCACCGCTGCTCCCGCCGCCGCCCGAGGACGCGGTGCAGTCGCCGCCGTCGTTGC
>Ga0114931_10003959_pt1 | contig 18598 bp, 18 predicted proteins | sample 2SBtaG_FD_89579 | JGI IMG/M metagenome (GOLD analysis project Ga0114931, IMG submission 89579) | Deep subsurface microbial communities from Kolumbo volcano to uncover new lineages of life (NeLLi) - 2SBTROV14_V59a metaG | ecosystem: Environmental > Aquatic > Marine > Volcanic | place: Kolumbo...
CTGTGGATCCAGACGCTGAACAAGAACCCGAACGTCATCTACGTCGCCACGGAGGCGAACATGCCGATCTTCAAGGGCGTCGCGGGGGCTAGGAAACGCTGATCGCCGGGCCGGAGGCGAGGCCCTCAGGCGGCCAGCTGAGACTCCACGAAGCGGGCAATGGCGCGACGGGCGGAAGGCGGGGTTTCGGCAAAAACCACGCCCGTCGCCGCCTGCGCGTGGTAGACGCTCTCCGCCAGGGTCATGACGGGCGAACCCTCGGGCAGCTCGAAGCGCAGCTCCAGCTCCAGGCCGAGGGCGACGGGGCAATCGCTCTCGATCTGCAGCAGGCAGCCCCGCTCGGAGAGCGAGCACAGCTGTGCCGGCCACTGCTCGCCGCCCGCGCGCACCTGCGCGGGCAGCGCTGTCGGCACGCGCACGCTGCCGCGCGGGGTGGCCTCGAGGGCCTGCTGGAATAGCCGGAAGAGCTCGTGAAGGCCGGCGGGCCCGCGCACCACCCCGACCAGGGGCGCGCCCTCGGGCGGCGCCTCCCGGCCCTCCTGAATCAAGATGCGAGGCAGGTGGCGCAGGCCGCGCTCGGCCTCCAGCGCGGGCCATCCACGGCTTCCCACCACCACCAGCTCGGGTGTCCTGGCGGCCAGAATGGGCTCCTGGCGCCAGTCGTTCTCCATCACGATGGCGTAGCCGAGACGCCCGAGAATCACCCGCGAATGGGGCACGAAGAGCCGTTCCGGCGCGACGGATAGGATCAAGCGACGATCAGGGGCCAGCTCCGGGAGCATCTCCCTCCATCGGTTGCCCCGGTGCTGGAATTGAGGCGTCGCAGAATCCGCCGTGGCGGCTGAATCCCTGTGAGAAGCGGGTAGAATCCCCGACGTGGGGGCAGATCGGCAACTGGCGACGTGGCTGGTGCGACACCGCGGCGGCATCGAGCGTGCGATGGCGGCGGGCACGGCCCAGCCGGGCGGGGAAGCGGCGCCGGCGCTGCAGGCGGGCCGTCCCGAGGCGGAGGCGCTGCGCCGCTTCCGCTCCTTTGCGGTTTCCAGCCTGGGAATGGATCGCGAGTGCCTGCCCTCCCTCGAAGGGCTGCGCGTCAGCGAGCGGCGTACCGCGCAGCTGCTGGGCGCGTGGATCCGCGCTGCCAGCGAGAGCGCCGGGCCCGATGGATCGGCAGTCCGCGAGGCCCTGCTCCCCCTGGCGGATCGCTTCCGACTGGCCCTGCGCAGCACGCAGGGGGCGCGGCGTGCCAGCGGCGCGCCTCGCACCAGCCGCCGCCGGGCGGTCAGCGCCGCCATCGATCGGGTGGGGGACGCCTTCTTCGCCCTGGACGCGGACACGGGCGCCATCGCCGACGCCAACCCCGCCGCCGGGGCGTTGCTCGGCACCACCCGGGATGCCCTGCTCGGCCGCGATGCCATGAGCTTCGTCCCGGACAGCCAGCGGAACACCTGGTGGGCCGAGCTCGACGCCGTCACCGAAGGGGCCGAGACACGTCGCTTCCGGGCGGCCCTGCGCGACGTTCGGGGCCAGCCGGTGGCAGTGGAGACGCGCATCACGCGCTTTGCCACGCGCCAGCGCACCCTGGCGCTGTGCGTCGCCCGCGCGCTGAACTCAGGCTAAGGCCTCAGACCCGCTCGGGGAATTCCACCAGCCCCAGGGGGGCGCCGTCAAGTCCGTGACGGGCGTCACCGATGAATCCTCCTGTGAGATCGCTCTCCGAGAGCGAGCTCCGCAGGAGAAGAACCGTGCGACGCTCCGTCCGATTTCCCATCGTTGCTGCCGCCCTGCTGGCCCTTTCCGGGCTGGCAGGCAGCCCCGCGAGGGCCCTCAACTTTTCGGTGGGCGACGTCGTCGTGCAGAACCTCTCCTCCTTCGGCTTCGAGAATTCCGCCAGCCGGCTCTACTTCGACGGCGGCACCGACAACCTCATCTACCAGATGATGGGCTTCGTGGGCACGGCCGGAGGCAGTGGGGTCGTGGCTGTGGACGGGGGTGGCTTCCGTACCCTCCCGGGCCAGGGCATCAACGTCACCACCAGTAGCAACACCGCCACCGCCACCTCGGGGCTGCGCATGCGGAACCGGACGGCGAACACCCTTGGCCTGCAGCGGGGCGCCTTCACGACCCAGAACACCTTCACCTTTACGAACGACACGAGCCCGGCAGATGCGGATTCGTTCACGTGGGATGTGACGTTCACGAACCAGACCGCCGCGGTGCTCGATCTGGTCTACTACAGCTACCTCGACCTCGAGGCGGGCGGCACCTTCGCGAACGATGTCGCTACGGGCAGCGTAAACGGCTTCACCATCGCAGACACGGACCCCAGCGTGGCCCCCGTGCGCTGGATGACGAGCCAGGCCGCCGACCACTTCGAACTCCAGGCCTGGCCGAGCGGCCTGACCCTGCTGAACAACATGACGGCGGCCGCCGACCTCGGCGACCCGACCGGGACCTTGACCGGCGACTTCACGGGCATCCTGCAATACAACCTCAGCCTGGCGCCCGGGCAGTCGACCACCCTGTCCACCGCGGTCCCGGAGCCCGCGATGCGGGTGCTGCTCCTGCTGGTCGGCATGGCCCTCTGGAGCCGCCGCCCGGACCCCGCCGACTCACGCTAGGCCAGATGAGTCCCCAGGAAGGGGACCAGCCGCGCCCAGGCGTCCGCCGCCGCCTCGGGCCGGTACATCTCCGGACGGGTCGTGTTCATGAAGGCGTGGCCCGCCCCCGGGTAGAGATGCACCTCCGCCGGCTGCCCGGTCTTGGCCAGGCGCTCCTCCAGGGCGCGCACGTCGGCCACGGGGATGATCGGGTCCTCCTCGCCATAGAAGCCGAGGACGGGGCAGGCAAGATCCGCGAGGGCGTCCAGGGGGGAGCGCGGCTTCCTGGCGGGGTCGAGGCCCTCCTCGTAGCGCAGCATTCCGTAGAAGGGTGCGCAGGCGGACAGCCCCGTGCAGCCACAGGCGGCGAGCAGGGCATACTGCCCCCCCATGCAGAAGCCGATGACGCCTACCTTGTGACCGGCCATGGCCGGATGGAGAAGCATCGCGTCCACAGCCTCCTGCACGGTCTCCTGCACCAGGGGGTCCGAGAGCCCTCGGATCCAGGCCATCGCGGAGGCTACGTCCGTGAGCTGGGGCGACCCGGTCTTGCGGTAGGGGTCGATCGCCAGAACCGCAAAATCGTCTGCCGCCAGGCGCAGGGCGAGCTCCCGGTAGTGATCGGAGAGGCCCCACACGTCCGGAATCATCACCACCCCAGGGCAGGGACGCTCGCCGGGCAACGCCAGGAAGCCAAAGGGATGCTCTTCTCCAGACATGACGCGCACCTCCAAGGTCGGAATCGGCCGCCGTGCAGGGGGCTCAGTACGCCTTGATGGCCTCCACCAGCTGCAAGACCACGCTCTTGGCATCGCCGAAGATCATCATGGTATTGTCGTTGAAGAAGAGCGGGTTCTGCACACCGGCGAAGCCCGGGTTCATGCTGCGCTTGATCACGAAGACGTGCTGGGCACGGTCCACGTCGAGAATCGGCATGCCGTAGATGGGGCTCCCCTCCTCGCTGCGAGCGGAGGGATTCACCACGTCGTTGGCGCCGATCACCAGGGCGACGTCCGTCGCCGGGAACTCCGGATTGATCTCGTCCATCTCCACGAGCCGGTCGTAGGGGACGTTGGCCTCGGCCAGCAGCACGTTCATGTGGCCTGGCATGCGACCCGCCACGGGGTGGATGGCAAAGCGCACGCGGATGCCCTTGGCCTCCAGCAGGTCGCCGAGATCCCGCACCGCGTGCTGGGCCTGCGCCACGGCCATCCCATAGCCAGGGACCACGATACACGAGCTGGCGTTGCTGAAGATCACCGCGGCGTCTTCGGGCGTGTAGCCCTTCACCGTCCCCTGCGGGCCGCTGGAGGCCGCACTCGCGGCCGGCGCGGAGCCAAAGGCCCCGAAGAGCACGTTGGCGAGGGAACGGTTCATCGCGTCGCACATGATCTTGCTCAGGATGATCCCAGAGGCTCCGACCAGGGATCCGCTGATCACCAGGCCGCTGTTGCCCAGCACAAAGCCGGTGGCACACGCCGCGAGGCCGGAGTACGAGTTCAGCAACGCGATTACCACCGGCATGTCGGCGCCCCCGATGGGGATCACGACCAGCACGCCCAGCACGAGGGCTGCCGCCATGAGCCCCCAGTAGAGATCGAGCTGCAAGGGATCGACGGCCAGGATCACACAGAGCACGGTGATCCCGAGGGCGATCAGGGCATTGACCACCTGCTGACCGGGGTAGGTGATGGGCGCCGTGGGCATCCGCTCCGCAAGCTTCGCGAAGGCCACCAGGCTGCCCGTGAAGGTGACCGCGCCGATCAGCGTGCCCAGCACGGTGGCGATTGCCACCACATCGACCGGGGGAACCCCTTTGGCTACGTGATCCTCGAGCACGGCGGCGGCAACCAGGGCGGAGGCGGCCCCGCCAAAGCCGTTCAGCAGCGCCACCATCTCGGGCATGGCGGTCATCTTCACACGCCGCGCCGCCAGCGTGCCGAGGCCAGAGCCCACGATCACCCCGGCAAGCATCCATTCCCAGTCCAGCACACCCGCTGACACCAGGGTGGCGACCACCGCCACCAGCATGCCGATTGCCGCAATGCCGTTGCCCCGGGGTGCTGTACGCGGTGAGGAGAGGTTCTTCAGCCCGACGATGAAGAGCACCGCCGAGGCGAGGTAGGCGATCTGGACCCAGGTCTGGGTCACGACGAACCCTTGTCGCGCTTGAACATGCCAAGCATGCGGTCCGTCACGAGAAAGCCTCCCACGACGTTGATGGTGGCAAAGACGATGGCCAGGAACCCGAAGACCGTGGAGATGACGGGGCCCGGGGTGGCCACCGCGATGAGCGCCCCCACGATGGTGATGCCCGAAATCGCGTTGGAGCCGGACATGAGGGGAGTGTGCAGCAACGGGGGCACCTTCGAGATGACCTCCATCCCCACGAAGAGCGACAGCACCAGGATGGTGAGGGCGACAGCCGGGTCGTCGAGCATCAGGCCCCCTCCCCCGCCAAGGCACTCGCAGCCAGCTTCTCGCGCACCCGCTCGTCCAGGACCTCTCCCTCCCGGGTGATCAGGGAGCCGCGGGTAATCTCGTCCTCCAGGTCGATCACGAGGCTCCCCTCCTTCGTCAGGTGCGAAACGAAGGTCACGACATTCTTGCTGAACATCTGGCTGGCATCCGCCGGGAGCTCACTGGCCAGGTTCGCGCGCCCCATCACGCACACCCCGTTCACGAGGACATCCCGACCGGGCTCGGTAAACGCGCAGTTGCCCCCGTTCGGAGCAGCCAGGTCGACCACCACCGAGCCGGGCTTCATGCCGTGCACCCCCGCCTCATCCAGCAACAGGGGAGCCCGACGGCCGGGGACCAGGGCCGTGGTGATCACGATGTCGCTCGCCGCCGCGCGCTCGCCCATGAACGCGCGCTGGGCCGCATAGAACTCCTCGCTCTGGGCCTTGGCATAGCCGCCGGCGTCTTCGGCGTCTGCACTCTCCACGGAGAAGGAGACGAAGCGGGCACCGAGGCTCTCGACCTGCTCGGCGGCGGCATCGCGCGTGTCGTAGGCCTCCACGACCGCGCCGAGGCGCCGCGCGGTGGCCACCGCCTGGAGGCCGGCCACGCCGGCACCGATCACGAAGACCCGCGCCGGAGAGATCGTGCCGGCTGCGGTCACCAGCATCGGGAACATCTTGGGCAGCTTCTCCGCCGCGACGATCACCGCGCGGTAGCCCGCCACCGTGGCCTGGGAGGAGAGCACATCCATGGACTGGGCCCGGGTGATGCGCGGCAGGAGCTCGAGGGAAAAAGCGGCCAGGCGTCGCTGCGCCAGCTCTCGGACTCGCTCGGGCTCGTCCAGGGGGCGCAGCAGGGCGACCAGGGCGCTGCCCGGCTGCAACAGGCGCAGCTCCTCGGAGTTCGGCCCCTGGACCTTGAGCACCAGCTCCGCCGGGGCCAGCAGGGTCTCCACAGAATCGACCAGCTTGGCACCGGCCGCCTCGTAGACACCGCCGTCGAAGCCAGCCTCCCCCCCAGCGCCCCTTTGCACGCACACCTCGTGGCCCGCCCGCACGAGGGCCTTTACGCCGTCGGGGACAAGGGCCACGCGCCGCTCGCCAACGGCTGTTTCTCGGAGCACTGCAATGATCATGGCTTTCGTTCCGGCCGCGACCATAGCCGCCCGGGCTCGCCTCGGCACCGGCGACGTGGCAATGGGCAGGCGGGGCGATTAAATTTCGCGGGCTGCGGCCCTTCCCCCCCGCAGCCCGCAACGGGAGGTGACTCATGGCCGATGAGACCGGACTCTTCATCGAGGATCTCAAGCCAGGTCTCGAAGTTCAGGGTGGACCCGTGGGAGTCGGGCTGGAGGTCACCCCGCAGGCTTTCGAGGCACGCTTCGGGCGCCTCTTCTGGCGGCCGGAGGGCAGTCTGGACCCGATCTTCTTCAACCTGGCCGCCTTCTGCAAGACGACCGCCGTCTCCGAGAACTCCCCCGCAAACCTCGGGGCAAAAAACGTGCTTTTTCGCCGCCCTCCCACTTCTCTGGAGGACGAGGCGCAGACGACGGTGCTGGGCCGCAAATTCCGGGAAGCGGGCGCCTCCACCGGCGTCTGCCAGGTGCGTAGCCGGATTGGACCCGAGGCAGACCCCTCCCTGGTGTGGACCCGGGAGTGCGTGGTGCATGGCCGTGAAGGCTGGCGCTACCAACCGGGCGAGGCCCCTGCCGACGACCGCGAGAAGATCGAGATCCACTTCGCGACAGACCAGGTCAGCCTCCCCGAGACCCGCCCGGAGCAGCGACCGGAAGGCGCCCTGCTGGCCGGAGATTTCCAGATCGGAGAAACAATCCCCACTGGCCGAATCGCCGTGCTGCGACCGGACGAGATCTTCTGGATCACGCGCGGGCTGGGCAACCGCGCCAAGACCCACTACACCCGCGATTCCGGCTACATCGTCTGGGGCCTGCTCACCCTTCTCTATGGCACCTGGACCTATGCCCGGCAGCTGGCGTGCTCACATCTTCTCGGCCTCGACATCGCCAAGCACGTCGCACCGGTCTACCTGACCGAGCAGCTGCGGGAGGAAGAGTGTGCGAGCGAAACCCCGGAAGCCCCGGAGTTCCTGAGCACTACGCTCACGACCCAAGCGGTGGAACCCCTGCCGGGCTGTGATGATCTGCTGCGGGTCACCGCCGCCCTCGACGTCTACAACAACGTGAACGGCATTGGCCGCGCTGAGTACGCGCGCCAGAACGCGAAGAAGGCCCTCGAAGGCATCGGAGAGGACGGCCGCCTGCTAGTCGGCCAGTACGTCTTCCAACTCGCGGTGCAGAAGTAGCGAAGAGTGGCGGGGACGTTCTTTGCGAACTTGCGTTAGCTCGAGCTCTGCGCCTATCCCGTAGTCGGAGCTAACGCAAGTTCGCAAAGAACGTCCCCAAATCATCGGCCACCTGCACGATGGGGATGCCGGTCTGGGCATTCCGGTGCATCTCGTGATGGGCACGGGGCAGGTCGCTCCAGCGGTAGACCTCCTCGTGGATGGTCGGCTTGAAGACCTTGCCGTAGAGCTCCGTGGCGGCCTTGCAGCCGGGGGGCGTCTCGTAGTGGGTGTGGTCCAGGGTGATCTGCTTCACCGAGGCGAGGGTGGAGTTGTATTCGATGCGCTGGGAGAGCTGCCAGCCCGCGCTCACGTTCACCCCCTCCCTAGAGGCCACTGCGAAGCCCGCCGGAAAGACCGGCCCCCGCAGCATGTCACACACGATGTGCATGCCCCGACCGCCACTCAGCCTGCGGCACTCCTTGGAGAAGACGCGCACATCGTCCTTGCTGGCGAAGCGGTTGAAGGCCTGCTGGTCGATGCCGGCGATCCCCAGCTTCTCGAGAGCCGCGCGGCGGGCGGGGCTGCCGGAGCAGAAGAAGGCCCGGTGGCCCTCGGCCTTCGCCAGCATCAAGAAAAGCTCCGAGACCCCACCGCCAAAGGCCAGCACATTCAGTGTGGCCTGCTGCTCGCGGGACACCTTGAGGCGATAGATGCCAATGGCCCGCCGCCACAGGTGGTAGGCGGTGGGCGCCCGCAGGGGAAGCGCCGCGATCTCGAAGAGGCTGAGCCCACAGTCCATGGGCGCTGGCAGGATCTGCCAGTCGCCCACCACCGCCTCCTTGGCATACCAGCCGATGGAATCATCGGTGTCGTAGGCCCAGATTCGCTGCGCATAGCCGAACTCGTCTGGGTCGCCGTTGCAGTGGGTGATGACGATGTCGCCGGCCTTGAACCTGGCTACGCGCTCTCCCACTTCGAGCACCTCGCCCACGGCGCTGTTGCCCGGAAAGATCCGGACGCCGCGCACGTCCGCGATGTTGACGGTGTCCGCCGTGGCTGCGTGGTCGATGTTGTGCTCGCAGGAGACCGCCAGGATCCTCATATGGACATCGCTCGGGCCCAGCGGCGGCAACTCCAGCGTGTCGAGGCTGAGCACCCGCGACACGTCGAAGCGCGCGAGGTCGCCGCCCACGCGCTCGGACTCCCTGGCGATGGCTTCCTTGGTGATGGAATAGGCGGGGACAGTCGCCATGCTTCTGGAACTCCTTCTTCTGCGCTCCGGCGACGAAGCTTACCACGCCCGGCCGGCGGACCCGAAGTCCGGGCGTGGAGTTGCCCACCACCGGGAAAATCAATAAAGTGCGCGGGCTTGCGGGATCCGCCGAAGCCTCGGCGTGCCCCCACCGCGAGGCTTTCCATGCGCTTCTACGAGTACGAGTCGAAGGCCCTCTTCCGCCGCCACGGGATGCCCCTGGGAGCCGGCCAGGTGGTGAGCAGCGCCGACGAGGCGCATAGGGCTGCCGAAGCCATCGGGGGCCCCGTCGTGGTGAAGAGCCAGGTGCTCTCCGGCGGCCGCATGAAGGCCGGCGCCGTGAAGTTTGCCGACACGCCGGACGAAGCCGCACAGCGCTTCGCAGAAGTGTGGCCCGTAGTGGTCAACGGCGAGAAGGCCCGCTCGGTGCTGGTGGAGGCGAAGAGCCCGGTCGCGCACGAGTATTTCGTCTCGATCACCTGGGATGGGCGGCGCAAGCGCCCGGTGCTGCTCTTCAGCGACATGGGCGGGATCGACATCGAAGAAGTGGCGGAGCGCCATCCGGAGCGCCTCTCGCGCACCCACTTCTCCACGATCCTGCCGCTGACACCGCGTGTGGCCAAGGAGGCGGTATCCAAGGTGGGGGTCAGCGGCAGCGACCTCAACCGGATCACGCCCATCGTCTTCGAGCTGGCCAAGCTCTTCCTCGCCTACGACCTCACCCTGGCCGAGATCAACCCGTTGGCGCGCCTCGACGACGGCCACTTCATGGTCCTGGATGGCCACGTGGACATGGAGGCCGAGGCGCGTGGAAACCACAAGGCCCTGCTCCAGGAACTGGGGATCGGGAATGACGAGACCCGCCTGGCAAGGCCGCCGACCGCGTTCGAGCTGGAAGGCGCTCGCCTCAACGCGGTGGACCATCGCGGAGTCGCGGGCAACGTGGTGGAGTTCGACGGCAACCTCGGCCTGATCATCGGAGCCGGTGGCGGCTCGCTCACGCTCTTCGACGCCGTCCGCAAACACGGCGGCAAGCCAGCCAACTACTGCGAGATCGGCGGCAACCCGAGTGTGGGCAAGGCCAAGAACCTGACGAAGCTGATCCTCGGCAAGCCCGGCGTCGAGAAGATTGCGGTCATGATGAACGTGGTCTCCAACACCCGCGTAGACATCGTCGCGCGTGGTGTGATCAAGGGCTGCATCGAGGAGGGCAAGAACCCCGCCGAAGTCATCACCATCTTCCGCATCCCCGGAGCCTGGGAGGACGAGGGCTTCAAGATCCTCGAAAAGTACGGTGTCGAGTACTGCGATCGCTCCGTCTCCATGGCCGAGGCGGCGAGCCGCGCCGTCGCGAAGCTTCAGGCCTAGGAGCGCGCATGTCGATCCTCATTCGCAAGGACACGAGCTTCATCATCCAGGGCATCACCGGCCGCGAGGCCGTGAACTTGACCCGCGAGAACCTCGACTACGGAGCGCGCATCGTGGGGGGCGTCACGCCGGGCCGCGCGGGCCGCGACGTCTACGGGGTGCCGGTCTACGACTGCGTGCGCGACATCGTCGAGAAGCATGGGCAGCCCGAGGGCAGCATCGTTTCCGTGCCGCCCCGCTTCACCCGCGACGCCGTCTTCGAGGCCCTGGAGAACGGCATCCGGCTCATCGTCATCGTGACTGAGAACATTCCGCGCGGCGAGGTGGCCCAGATGGTGGAGCTGGCCGAGCTGCGCGGGGCGCGCATCATCGGCCCGAACTGTCTGGGGATCATCTCCCCGGAGGAAGCCAAGATGGGCGGCGTCGGCGGGCCGGCGGCCAATACCCGCCAGGCCTACACGAAGGGCCCGATCGGCGTGATGTCCCGCTCGGGCGGTATGACCACCGAGATCGCCTCCACCCTCACGGCGGCGGGCCTCGGTCAGAGCACCTGCGTCTCCATCGGCGGCGACGCCATCGTCGGCACGACCTACGCCGAGCTGATGCCCTTCTTCGAGGCCGATCCCGAGACCCGAGCCATCGCCATCTACTCGGAGCCCGGCGGCCGCATGGAGGCAGAGCTTGCGGAGTGGGTCAAGGAGCACGACTCGCGGTTGCCCATCGTGGCCTTCATGGCCGGTCGTTTCATGGACGAGATGCAGGGCATGCGCTTCGGGCACGCCGGCACGATCGTCGAGGGCAAGGAAGACACCACCGCCGAGAAGATCGCCCGCATGGACGCGGCGGGGATCCGCGTTGCGGAGCGGATCGAACAGATCCCGGTCCTACTCCAGCAACGCCTCGCGGAGGCCCGCTGATGCCCGGCATGTTCATCGACGTGGAAGTAGACGCGGCCGTGGCCAAGGACGCCGCGCTGGCCAAGAAGCTCACGGACGTCTGCGCAGTCGACATTTTCGCGCAGAATGAGGACGGCACCTTGCGCATCATCGAGGAGAACCTCGACGAGTGCGTGCTCTGCGACCTGTGTGTCGAGGCCGCGCCGGGCAAGGTTCGCGTGATCAAACGCTACGAGGCCTAGCGACGCCGAAGCCTGCGCTGGCCTCGGACTCGGGCAACGCATGGCAGCATCGAAGCCCGGCAGGGGGCTTCGAGACGGCCTCGAAGCAGGCGACTGAGCGCTCCGCTAGAGAGCCTCGCATTTCTGCGTGACGATTGTCTCCGTTGGAAGCGCGACAAGGGACGGGGCGCCCGCTTCGTCTTCGACGGTAGGACGCGGCGTCCGGGCCGAGCTCCCGGGCAGGGGTGGAGACTCCGGGCCTTTGCATCGAGACCCCGCGGGACCGGAGACACGCGGGTTCTCCTGGGCGCCTCCGGTGTACGTTCCGATGCCTCTGGGAGGAGGCCGCCGTGGCCTCCTCCCCTCATGGGCAGTTCCCGGCTTGCACCGCGCGCACGCCGGTTCGGGCGGCGGGGCTCCCGAGTGGATCGTGGCCGGGCAGGGGTTGAAGCGCCGGGCCGCATGAACCTCCGCCGCTTCGGCCTTGCCGGGCCGCATGAACCTCCGCCGCTTCGGCCTTGCCGGGCCGCATGAACCTCCGCCGCTTCGGCCTTGCCGGCCGATGCTCCGCCGGCCACGGAAGCCTGCGCGAAACGGGATGCGCGGCCGCGGACGGAAAGCCCCTGCCTCCCTCGCGGCCCGGCGGGGCCGCGAGCCCACCCGCAAAGTCCGTCCGTACCCACCGGCGCGAACCGGCACCCTGCAAAGGCCCGGAGTCTCAACCCCTCGCCCCGGCCCCATGCCTCGGAGCCCCACCTCGCCCCGATCTCCCGGCCGTTCGGCCAGACGCAACCGAAGCGGATCGATCCTGCCGGGCTTCCTTCACAAGAGCACGCTTTCCTTGCCGTGCCTGTCACGGGATTCGGTGGGACTCTCTAGAGGCGGGACTCTGGGCTACTCCTCGCTCACGTGAAGCTGGTCTACACTGCACGCATTCACGAGTTCCACTCCACCCCCAGTCTTCGTCTGGGAGCGAGCGTGCGTCTTCCAGATTTTCTCCGGAGGGGCCCCTGTCATGACACAGACCGAAGCCGGCCGGCAGCGGCACTACAACGAAACCGCAGTGCAGACCGCAGTGGCCCTCCAGGAGGCGAGGCAGGCTGCGCGCAAGCGCCTCGCGGGCGCCGAGCTTCCCCGAGAGAAGCTCTTCCCGCACTTCGAGCGGGCGGGCCTCGGCGTCGCCCTCGAGTACGAGCGCATGGGCAACCGCCAGGTCTCAGAGCAACTCCAGGCCCGCGCCGAGGCTTTCGACTTCGAGTTCGAGCATCTCGGCACGACCATCGGCAGCGTGATCCACGGCATCGATCTCGCCCGGACGGAGTCGCCCGAGCAGATTCAATTTGTTCGGGACAGCTTGCTCGAACGCAAGGTCGTCTTCTTTCGCGATCAGCACCTCAGCGAAGACCAGCAGGTAGCCTTCGGCAGGAAGTTCGGCGATCTCGACGCCTTTCCCTTCGGCCCGGCCGGGCAGAATCCCTGCATTCTCGAGATTCATCATGGTCGCAACAACCCGGGGCGAGAGAACGGTTGGCATACCGACGTGACCTGGATGGAGCGACCATCGCTGGGCTCGATCGCTCAGCTGATCGAGGGGCCGCCCGTGGGCGGCGATACGCTCTTCTCCGATAGTCACGCCTGTTATCTCGGGATGCCGACCGAGCTGAAGCAACGTGTCGAAAACCTCCACGGCATCAACGACTACCGCATGTTCCTCATGGGGCGGGGGCCAGCGAAGCTCGCAGAGGAACTCGTTGAGAAGATCAAGAAGGAGATCCCGTTCGGAGTGGCGCATCCGCTGTTGCGCACCCATCCGGAGACAGGCAAGACAGCGCTCTACATTCACGGTGGCTTTCTGCGCCACGACTCCCTCTACGACCGGCGAACCGGCAAATCCCTCGAACGCGAGGAATCCGAAATGGTCGTTCGCGCGCTGCTGGTTCAACACGGCCGCCCGGAGTACACCTGCCGTTTCAACTGGAGGCCGGGATCGATCGCCTTCTGGGACAACCGCGCCGTGCAGCACTATGCGGCCAGCGATTATTATCCCCACAAGCGCGTCCTACGACGCGTCACCGTGAGTGGCGACAAGCCGTACTACGATCCGGCGAAGCAAGGCCAGAGCTGAAGACAGCGTTACGCTGGAAGCCCGACGGAAGATTCGACTCCGCTGGTGGAGCCGGCTCAGGATCCATCGCGCTCACCTGTGATGAGCCGCGTTCCCCGGTTGCGGGTCACGTAATTCCACAGCCAGCGAATCGAAACGAGCACCCGGTTCTCGTATTCGATCAAGAAGAAGATGTGGACCACGGACCAGAGAATCCAGGCCGCCAGGCCCGAGAACCGGACGCGTCCGAAATCCGCTACGGCCGCGCGCCGGCCGATCGTTGCGAGGCGCCCCCTGTCGCGGTAGCAGAAGGGTGCACCTCCCTTGCCAGAGAGCCTTCGCGCGATCGCGCGCGCGACGTAGCGGCCCTGCTGCATGGCGACGGGCGCAACCCCCGGAAGCGGCGTCTGCAAGCCGTGGCAGAAGCTCGCGATGTCCCCGATCGCGAAGATCTCGGAGTGGCGCGGGAGCGAGCAGTCGGACTCGACGACCACGCGGCCGGCGCGATCGAGGGCGGCCCCGGCCTGCTTCTCGAGCACCTTGGCCAGCGACGAGGCGCGGACGCCAGCGGCCCACAGCACACAACGCGTGTCCATGCGCTCGCGCTGCCCCCCCGCCTCGAGGACCACGCTCTCATCGTCCATCTCCGCCACCAGCGTCCCCGGCCGGACTTCCGCCCCGAGGCACTCCAGGGAGCGTTTCGCTTTTGTCGACAGATCCGGCGGATAGCCGGGCAGCACCCGCTCGGCACCCTCGACCAGCAGGACTCGCGCCTCCCTGGGATCGACGGAGCGAAAATCGTCCCGCAGGGTGTCGCGAGCCAGCTCGCAGATTGCGCCAGCCAGCTCTACACCCGTCGGCCCGGCGCCGACGATCACGAATTGGAGAAGCGCGCGGCGGCGGGCGGGATCTGGCTCGCGCTCTGCTCTCTCGAACGCAAGCAGGATGCGCCGGCGGATCTCGGTGGCATCCTCGATCGTCTTGAGTCCGGGCGCCCGCGCCGCCCACGCGTCGTTTCCGAAGTAGTGGTGCGTTCCGCCGGTAGCCACGACGAGCGTGTCGTAGACAAGGCTCTCGCCGTCCGCGAGGCGGGCGCGCCGCTCGCTGATGTCGAGCCCGACCACCTCTCCGAGCAGCACGCGCGCGTTGCGCTGCTTGCGGAGCGCGCGCCGGATGGGCGACGAGATGTCGCCGGGCGACAGACCCCCGGTCGCCACCTGGTAGAGCAGGGGCTGGAAGAGATGGAAGTTGCGGCGGTCGACGAGCGTGACGTCCACCGGTGCGCGCCGTAGCGACTGGGCTGCGTAGAGACCACCGAAGCCGCCTCCCACGATCAGCACCCGTGGGCGCGCGGGCAGATCCCGTCGTGCTACCTCCCTTTGTCCCCGGACGTTCACGGCGAGAGCTCGTTGGGATGGAGCGGGAGAAACGCAAGGAGTGGCTGGCAGCCACCGAAGCCGAGACGCAGGATGCAGGACTTCAAGGCATCCTCCTGCGCGGCAACCGGGCGAGCGCTGCCTGGATCGCGGGCAGCAGGGCTTCCGCCACAAGACGGTTCCCTTCGGCGGAGTAGTGCCGGTTGGGAAGGTACAGGCGCTCCCCGGCACCGCTCTTCCAGCGCGCCTCAAAGAACGGGCGCAGCGCCACGCATGGAATGCCGAGGGTGTGCCCGAGCTGCTGCATCCAGGGGCCGAGGTCCGGCTCGTCGCCGAGCAGCTCGCTACGAGAGGGGAGATGGACCAGGAGCAGCCCCGTTCCCCGGGCACGCGCCTGCTCCGCGAGCGTCGCAAAGATGGCCCGTGCCACCGGCTCGAATTTCTTCGGACGCGAATCCGGACGCGCTGCGACACCAGCGGTCAGAGGCCGCAGCAGCAGACGCAGCGCCTTCATGACATCCAGACGCCAGCCGAGCTGACGCGCGAACTTCGCCGCCCTCTCCCAGCCGTCGGTCCTGGGGACAGGGACCCCGTGCACCTGGAGCTTGCCCTCCGTCGCAGCCAGGATCGGTTTCGGAGCCATGTAGTAGGAGAGGGTCATCCGCACGAAGTCGTGGCTGATCAACGCGAAAACCAGCAGATCCCCGTGGAGGACGCGCCCGTCGCGCTGGTACCACAGGTAGTCCTGCCCGACACCGTAGGCGCCCATCCCCATGTTGATCGCCTGGATCGAGGGCTCCAGACGCTCGACGACGGACGGGAACGTCTCGTCGTCACCGACTCCATAGCCCATGGTGAAGGAGTCACCGAGGAAGACCACGCGGCGGAAGCCGGGCGGAGCCGTCTCCGCGTACTCCCCTTGCGCACGGAATCCGCGCGCGTTCGTCGTGAAGTCTTTCCCAGGGCCGTAGAGATCCGAGACGTGTACGCCGGGCTGGTTCACCCAGCCGAGCTCGGAATCGTACTGGGAGTGGGCCCGCTCGGGCCGCTCCGGCTGGCTGGCCGCCCAGGCCTTCTCCAGCGAGTACGTCCAGCTCGCCAGGCCTTCCACGAGGATGAGAACGAGGCCGGTGGCTGCGATGGATACCAGGAAAAGCGCGCCCCGCTTGGATCTCACGCTCTCAGCTCCTCGAGCAACGCCTTCGCCACCTTCAGGTCTTGCGTGTCGAAGCCTTGGGTGAACGAGTCGTAGACGGGCTGGAGGAAGTCACGGGCTTCGGCGCTCTTTTTCTGGCGCTGCGAGATCCCGGCGAGGGAGGTGGCGGCTCGGAGCTCGAGGGACCTGGCCTCCTGGCCCTCCGCGACCTCGATCGCGCTACGGAACCGCCTCTCGGCCTCCTCCTCGCTGTGGTCAGCGAGCCGGAGGAACGCCTCGCCCTTGAGGCGAAGGAGCTCGGGGCGCCAGAAATGCTGCTGCGTGCGTTCGCCGACGGCGAGGCCCAGGTCGGCTGCGGAGACTGCCTCGGCGTCGCGGCCCGCGGCACGGCAGCTGTCGGCGAAAACACCCAGGATCATGGGCATCAGCGCCTGGTTCCCAGTCTCCCCCGCGACCGCCATGCCCGCCCGGACCTCCTCGACGGCTCCGCGCTCAGCCCAGCCGGACACCATGCGACCGACGCCGAACCAGAGGCGGAACCCGTGCCTCTCCGCAATCTGCGTCGCCTCCGCGGTATAGGCTCGGCAATGTTCCCACTCCCGTCTCATGCCGTAGAGCACCGCTCCGAAAGAGCCTGTGAAAGCGAGCGTCAAGGGGTGCCCCACGATCCGCGCGGCCTCGACCGCGGCTCGGCCCTCCGCTCCGGCGGCGTCGATCTCACCGCGGACCCACAGCATCCACGCGCGGTAGACGCGCGCGACGATGCCACGTCCTGGCCGATTCCCGTGATGAGAAGAGGCGAGAATGAAGCGTCGTAGGCAACGAGCGCCTGCTCCAAGTGCTCTAGCGCAGAAGCTTCTCCGCAGCACACGAGAACGTTGCCGAGCATCTGGTGGCCCATGAAATGGTGGAGTCGCTCGCCACTTGCCTGACCGTGGGCACAGAGCCTCTCGCCGAGCTCGGTTGCCGCATCCATCTCGCCGCGCGTCTGATGCATGCTGGCGAGCCCCCAGAGATTGAACGCCAGACGATCCGGATCCTCGACGACGTCGCAGAGCGCGCGGGTGCGCTCGGTGGCGGCCCGGGCGTCGGCACCGGTGAAACCCTCCATCGCTTGGAGCGAGACACGCCCATGCTCGCGCAAGTAGGCCTTGGCCCTGGCCACGCTGTCGAGGAAGCTCAGCTGGAGTTACCCCTCTCGGTCTTCCGGTGGCAGGATGGGCCATCGACAAATGAGCGACAAGGTCATCCTGGCGAGGCTCGAGCAGCGGTGTGTTCACCGTCAGCAATGCGGCAATGCGAAGCGCGCATCTCCGCCCCGGGGGGCTGCGCTCACCGGGCGGTGTCCGGCGGGACCTCGAAGACGGAGACGTGCACCCAGCTGTCGCCGTAGAACGGTACGGTGCGAACCACGCGGGCGCCCAGGCGCCGGTGGAAGTCGTTCGCAGCGGGGTTGTCCACGTCCACGCTTCCGACCTTGAAGGCTCGGACCCCGCGCCAGCGGGCCTGCTCGTGGAGATCCTCGATCAGCGCGCGGCCGATCCCGCCACCCGCCTCGCCGGGGCGCACGACGATGCGGAGGAGGTCCTCGCGCGGATCACTCGCATCCTGCTCGGGGAAGTAGCGAAGGCCTCTCCAGATGACCTGGAGTCTCCCGGGTTCTAGAAGCCTCGACAAGAGGAGCCGGCCGGCCCGGATTCCCCGACGCAGCAGAAACTCGCGGTGAAAGCGCCCGGTGTCCGTCGCCACCAGCGCGTAGCCGCCGTCTCGCCGCCCCTCTCGGCCACCCGACAGATCGCGTATCTCGACGCGTCCTGTGTTCGTGCAGCAACGGCACGAAGTGGCGGCCGAGCTCCCCGAGGCGCCCCCACGAGATCGCCTCGGTCATGAGCCGGCCGAGCCGGTGTCCGCCACGGAGGCGATACTCAGCCGACGGGGTCTCCCGAAGCAGCCGGGCCACTTAGCGACTGGCTTGAGAGCCGGTCGAGGACAGCTCCGAGCTCATCCAGGCGGAACGGCTTGGACATACTCGTCACGTGACGGTACCGCTCCATGCGCTGATCGCTTTCGGGGTTGAAGCCACTGCATAGGACGACAGGCATATCGGAGTTCTCAACTCTGATCTCATCCAATACCTGCCAGCCGTCCTTGCCAGGCATCTTGAGATCGAGGATGACAGCACGAAGTTCACGCCTGTGCTGCTTGAACAGGGCCACGCCCTGGTCGCCGTCCGGCGCGACCAATGTATCGAAACCCAGTCTTCGAAGAAGCCGCTGAAGCAGAGAGCGAATCTGCGCCTCATCGTCGATTACCAATACACATCCGCCTTCCTGTGCGCCGCTTGGCAACTGGTGACTCACTTCATCCGGGGTGGCTGACGGTTCCTCGGCGGCCGGAAATACCAGGTTCACGTGTGTCCCGGCTCCAACTTCGCTTTCAACGCGAATCGTTCCGCCATGATCGTCCATGATACGCTGCGCACTGGCCAGCCCCAGCCCATGTCCACGAGCTTTGGTGGTGATAAAGGGCTCAAAGAGCCGAGGGAGCAATTCCGGCGAGATTCCGGGACCCGGATCGGAAATCTCGAGCGCCAGCTTGGGGATTTCTGCCTTCTCGCTCTCGCGGAAAGACAGTTCTCCCGTCGGTGACTCCAGACCAAGGGTAATGCGGATGCTGGCCGGAGTTTCCGTGATGGCTTCGGCAGCGTTCATCAAGACGTTCATGATCACCTGCTGAATCTGGGAACGATCGCCCTGAATCGCTGGGAGGTCCGGCTGGATTTCCAGATCGAGAGATATTCCTTTCGCAATGGCCGAACGCATCAGCGATACGGTGAGAGATAGCTCCTTCGCCAGATC
>Ga0114931_10003960_pt1 | contig 18597 bp, 35 predicted proteins | sample 2SBtaG_FD_89579 | JGI IMG/M metagenome (GOLD analysis project Ga0114931, IMG submission 89579) | Deep subsurface microbial communities from Kolumbo volcano to uncover new lineages of life (NeLLi) - 2SBTROV14_V59a metaG | ecosystem: Environmental > Aquatic > Marine > Volcanic | place: Kolumbo...
CTGCACTGAGAGAATAGTGGTCAACCATCTCGTTCCAACAGGCATTGAGCGACCAATCAACATCCAATAAACGCGCACCTGATTTAATCTGCCAAGGTGTCAGAGGTTTAACTATACCAATTAAGTCATGCATCAATGCATAGCGGTGTAGTAAATTTGCTGAAGGCGTACAAAATACAGGACCAACATTGGTCTTGAAATACGTGCGCAATTCTTCTAACCTTTTGTTTCTCGTCATATTGTATACGCCCAATTCGACGGGTCTTCAGGCCCATTGTCTTTTGGTGTTTCTTTTTTTGGTTTAGTCATTTCGTCGTGTTTAAATCTGCCTAGAACAACCTTGTCTTTTACGATATCAAGTAGTCTTCCCGCAAAAGCAATATCCGCCCACCTATTGCTTCTATCAGGGTCATATGGCGGCACCAACAAGCCCGGATACTTCTTCAACCATTCATTGTTGCAAGAAATAACCAAGTTGGGGAAATGAGGAATTTCGCCATTTTTTGGAAATGACCCCATAATATATTGGTCTTTTCCGCCCTCTTGTTCTTGTAACCAATCTATTACTTTTTTGACATTCTCAGTAGAACCTGATAGGTAAACCCGAACTTTGCTCACATAGCAATATCCAAGTACATCTATCATAAATGGACGAACCCTGCCATCTTTCGATAACAGGGTTTCACTATCTACGTCGAAGAATACAAATTTCATGTTTGTTGTTTTACTCTCTCTCTTGCTTTGAGGAGCTTTTGCCGATGTTTTTCAAGTCGCGTTTGTTTGAGAAATTCGTGTGCCTCTTTTGTAAGCGCATCAACTTTGTCTTGTGCCCTTTGGTCAACACTCAATTTTCGTTTAGCAGGGGCATTTTGTCCCAGATTGAGAGACGTTGATTGTCCGCGGTCAATTATACTACATACTCGTTCATCGAAACCGGACCAATCTTTTCCTGTTACCTTTTTATACTGTTCAAGTTTTTCTTCTACAGTCCCTTCGAGATGAATAATGGTAGTATCTACCATACTCAGTCCTTTGTTTTCACCTACAAGTAAAATGGTAGTTACATCTTTAATACTTTCAGGTGAATGGTCAGCAGGAAATCTTTTTGTAATTGTCTTTTTCATGATTGTCTCCCCATCTATAGTACACATTGGCGTTGTTTATCCTACGAAGAAGTTGGTTCTAAAGTTCCACATGAAGGACATGACTTAACATTATTTAAATGCTTGATAGTCTTTAGGTCAATGTCTGCTATAGTTGCACCACAACCAATACAAACAACGTATTCACCTTCGGGTTCAAAGTTAGGATTGCAACGTGCTATTTCATCGACACACTCACGAATTTCACGCCCTTCTTTGTTACGTAAAAGGACATTGCAAATGTATTGATTATGTCTACGACCATCATATTCAACGTTTTGCACTATAAATACTTTGCCAATATCTCGGTCTTGTACGCTACTTAGTTGAGATTGTGTTTTTCTCCAAACTATAACTATGTTATTGCGTTGCAATGTTGTAAATGGTTTCATTTCTCTTCCGTTAGAAGTTCAACTCTAATATCAGAGTCTTTTATATCGAATTCACCACAGATACATCTGAGGTTTGGTTCTCGATTGATTATTTTGATTGCCATTGCTCGAATTTTTGGAATATCAAGCACGCTGGCAGATTGTTCTTTCATCAAAACGCGCGGTTGGACAGGACACCTTGGGTTTTTTACATCCCCTAAGATAGTGAAGTGAAACTTCCCATCCGACCACACCATTAGTTCTGCCGGAATTACATGCTTACAATATACACACGTCACAGCATCACCTACCGGCCTTATCTTCTTTATGATAGGCACAGTTTTCCCACATTGCGGACAATTCATGCTTTCTCCATAGCCCATTCACCTTGTTTGTTGGTGAAGTAAATTCTGCGAATACCCGCCATAGTGAGCATCCTCATGCATACTCTGCACGGTCTACTCATTCCCAATGGTTCGCCCTTGCTACGCATAATACGCGCAACGTAAATATCCAGCCCAGACAAGTCTTTGTTATCAAGCTGAATAATGGCGGCTAATTCGGCATGAATACACTTTGAGTAGTATACGACAGCTGCTGGATGTGTCTTATTTTTATTCCATCCATATGTACACAGGTGTCCTCGTTTGGCTAGAATAGCCCCATGCCTATTAGGTTCGATGCTTTGATGTGCTGCCCAAATAGCAGCCTTCATCATGGCTTCTTCGCGGTTTGACCAGTTACTCATTCATTTCCACTTCGTCAATCCATTGCGCGAGCCACATATAGTTCTCAGTTCCATCGAGTAGCCAGTCTACCCCACAACGGTTAACGATGGCGACAATAGTCATGACCTTACCTGCGCATTTCGAGACCATATCTTCGTTAACGCCCGTACGGTCATCATCTTCATCTTGGTCAATCGAGAAATCAGCCTTCGGGATAAAGCTTTCTCCGATTTTCCATACAGTTTTGATTTTTCCATTGAGCCTTTTGGGTACAAACTTTTCCACCAACTTCAAATGTGCGCTGGCGCAGTACATGAACGGACCAGAGCCGGGCTCACCACCATCATCATTATGACCGAGATTGATGGGCTTACCATCAGTATCTTGCAGTTTAACTTTGAATGGGTGACCACTATTTCTGTTGGCACGCAGAATGATACCCGGTACATCAACGATGTCAAACCATTTGGTTCGATACGTTACTAGCACCCTATCGCGTGCGGTGTAGTCTTCAATCTTTGTAGTTGCTTTTTCTTCCATGGTTTCCTCTATAATAGAGATGACATGTCGATTCCATCAAGGAAATCGTCGTCTTTACTTGCATCAGCTTCATCGAAATCAATAGGTGGTTTACCCACATCTTCGAGTAATTCGTTTATGATTTTTTCCATACGCTTCATTTGTTCGCTGATTTCACCCAGTACACTTTCCTGTGCTTTTTCGGGCGTCATATCATTAAGCGTTTTGTAGCGTTGTCGTAAATATTCTCTGCCCTGATACACTTCAGAGACGGCACCTGCTACAGCAACCTTCTTTCGATTATCCGGGTCTTGGTAGTGTTCCTGAGCTTCTTCTAAAGTTCCAAAGCACGATTTGCCTTCCTTGTTGACAAAGAAGTATTCATCGAATTCTTCCGCCAAAGCTTTCATGAATTTTCCACGTTGTAGACGTAGATTACTCACGTCTTTGTGGTCATATGCTTTTAGGGCTAATCCGATTTGTTTTGTATAGTGCCGGATGTTTTTACGTAATTCCTTTTGTCTATCGAGCATTTAATGCCTCCACATACTTCTGAATGGTTGTGAACATTGGGTCGCCATCTCTAAAGACTTTTGCAGATGTACCTTGTTCCCAACTGGGTAAGTCGTCGAAATGGCCTCGGTAATTTTGCAGCTTGCGCTTCATTCGCCAGTTGGTATAGATACCACCGCCGAGTGCTCCAACGCCATTATCGAACAACATCTCTAAGATTGCACAAGGTCTGGTCGCAAATGGGTTAGCACTTGAATTGTATCCTGTTTCTTGAATTCGTTTCTTCATCAAGTGCCAAATTTCCATGCCAGTTTCATAACTGCTATGATGAATGGCATTTTTGATATCCCCAGACTCAAATCCTTCCCAAATTTCTTCTTCGAAATTATTCTGAGTGAGGAAATATGCCCATCGTGCCGCACCTAACATTAGATGAGCAAGCACCGGACTATACAACCAAAAGTTAGTCGGTGTCTGGTAGGTTAGTGCATGGTCTGTTTTACGAAACTCTTTCCCGCTGAATGGACCATATTGTTGTCTGCGATATTCGGCAGACTCGCGTCGGTCTAACAATAAAGAGATTAGTCCTATTGTGATTCTCAGATTATCCAAGAGACGCATATGACTTTCACTATCATACTTATAGGTCATATCGCGTAATTCACGTTGAAGGTCAGAATCATAGATTCCGTCACAATGTACGCTCAACTTTATATGACCTGCGGCAGTCCACGCCTTTCCATCTTCCAATCCTTCGAAATCTTCTCCAAAGATAGCTGGGATGTACGAGATATGCGCTCGTTTTTTGAGGTGCATCACTAAATACTTGAGCATATACCAGATATTATCGGTAGAATATGCACGACAATATGAACTCATACTGTACATACGAATCATACCATTATGTACTTTGAAGTGGTTATGACCTTTGCCGCCGCCTTGTTCTTCGCCGCCACCACTTCTATCGACTTCGACGGTTCCTTTCAAGAAATCAGCAGCATTGACAGGTTCACTGTTCTCATTTGTGAGAACAACATCCACCTCAGAACCTAGCTTGAGTCCTGTGTTGTACGGGTAAACTCGATTACCCCTTGGTCGGTAAGTCATACTTTGCGCCTAAAAACTAACCTGATGTTGTCGCGTCTGCGATTGTATTTGAGTTGGTCTGTGCTCACGATTTCGAGCGTTTTTTTATCTAGTCGTAAGTTGAACATTTCGTTACCCTTACTAACTAATACACTGAACATGGACGAAAGTGGCGTCACCGCATATTCTTCATCATATCCTGCTTCGCGGATGATTCCACGAATGCGATAAATGAGAGCGGTGGTTGCTCTACTGCGTTTCCACGGCTTTTTACGTTTAGTAGCCATGTTTTACCTTAACGAGTAGCAAAGTGACTCGTATTTTGTAGCGGAAATACGTTCAGGATTACCGACACGGTTTCCTTTATTGTATCCCTGTTTGTAGAAATGTTCTTCTCCTGTCACCACGTCAATTTCTGAGAAAACCCCTACGCTATCTCTCGAACGAATTGACGGCCCATTCTTTATCCTAAAAATTCCAATGCAATCTGTGTGACGATATACTTGCATAAGTACCTCATCATACATAGCATCTTCTCCCACCGGTTTATCAGGATTATGTGTTCGAAGGAACGCGTCTGTTGTGAATTGGCAGCCAAACCAATCATTATAGATAATGGCGAGTTTAGCACTCAAGTCGCGCCAAGACATCCAAACACTTCCGTTATTGAACCTGACGCGTTTGGAAGCGAATACTGTCCAGATATATTCAAATACTTTCTTGCAGTCGCTTGGAGTTTCGCTTTTTAGTTCAGCAAAACATTCTTCAATTATTTTTCTAAACATGGTAGTAAATAACCCATTATCTGACATTCATCAATTTGTAATGACCGTGTGGGACATCTGGTAAATGCGATAGGTATTTCTTTGGCTTCGTAGGTTAAGTCGTGTAACTTAGATAACCTTAAGTGACACAAGACTATTTCGTTCCCTTTATTTAACATCACTAAACAATATAGTCCGTCATAACTAAGGTTGTGTTCGGCTAAGTTATCATAACGAACTTGACAGAGCATCCCTATACTGCTAATGTAGATTTTAGCAGGGTCTTCAGAGAATACTCGAACGAATAATGGCTGTAAACGCTCACGCATATGAGCGCGTACCGCTGCCATCGAACTTGTTAGTGGTGACATAGAAAATGGTTGCCGATTGTTTTTAAGTTCTAGCTAGGCTAGTCCTTAACCGCCAACCGGCAAAGCGGGGTTTCTGTGTACTCACAAATACTCACCAGTAGTGACTAGTAAATACATTCGAGCTTAGGTCATCACAGAGATAAACCACATGCCAATCTCACCGTAATGTGTTAATGGGCAAGACATCAACACCGGCTGATAGTTCTTTTAGCTTTATTGAGCCGTTACGCCTCCAAAACTATCCGAGTTTTTGTAGTCGGGGGTTTGGAATCCCGAGCTACTGGTGGAACGGGGCTACGCCGCACCGTCCCGAGTTAGCAGCGGCAGGTCTTACAGAGGTGCCCGCAATGCACTAGGGCATTATGTTTTTCACCGCTAAAAAGAAAATCGTGGATAACACCGTGCTACCCACGGTTGAGACGAGGAGCAATGTTGTCAAGATAATACTTGTACAAATCATCATCCCGACCATATTTACGAACTTGGATGCCTGACGCCCACATGAATTTGACCATCTCGATGCACGTTTCGGCATATCGTTTCTGGTCATAACGGGCTTTGATTCTTCGTCCGTTAGCGTTCTTCTTCCCGTAGTTTCGGGAAGGCGCGCCAATCTTCTCAGCCGGAATACCGAACTTTTTCCATTCGTTGGTTTTGACGCCAAACACTCTCTGGGCATAGAGGGCTGATTCCATGAAAGCTTTGTCGTTCTCAGGAAGATAAAAGTAATGTCCGCGTAGTTTCAGGCCATTACGGTCAATAACCCATAACGCTTTACTCTTGGGGTCTTCCCAAACCAACACGAAATCTTCCCAATTTCCTTTTTTGGGCATCCATTTGGTAGTCCACTTGTTCTCTTTTTTGAGATATCTGCGTGCTACATTGGAACCTTTATCCATGTCGGACTGAACAGCACGAAGTGCATCGCGTTCTTCTCGCAATCCCTTAATGTGCTGTTCTAGCATAGGATTAGTGTTCCATTTACGTTGCATTCGTGTGTAGCTGTGAATTTCGTCACCGAGGTCACGAATCGCATCTACCACACCCCGTCTATCTTTACGGGTTCGAATGAAGTTATCACCGATACCATCCAACTCATCGTTGTTGTACTTCGGCGGTCTGCACGTGGGAGTTGAGCGTCCCGGGCGCATAACATGACGTTTGTATGGTTCGTGAACCTTTTTGCCGGGTTTCCACGTTTCCATTGCTTTTTGCGCTTGGCCCGTTAGCCATGCCTGCATATCGAATACTCGCCCCTTACCGTAAGTATGCATTTGCACAACACTACCGGTGAGTTCGTGATACCACATGTGCGTTTTTTCGTGCCAGAAAACCTTACAGGGATTTAGGGCGTCAAACGGAACCGGCTCCATATCGTGTGCGTGACAGTCGCGCATGTTGCACAGTTTGAACGTTTGGAACATGACTACTCCTACTAGCGAGAATTTAATTTTCCGTGTCTATTTCTACGCTTTAGAAAAGGATGGGTGACATTAAGTATATGAGCTGTTGGTGGTGGTGATGGTTCCCAATCACACTCCAATGTACCCATTGTATACTGGAAGAGAGCGAGGTGTTTGCTACGGTCGGTTGCCCGTCTCATCATACGTTCCGGATGATACTGGACACCCGCTACTCTGATACCATCAACCATCATTCCGAATGCTTCCAGAACGCGGGCTGATTCACGTGAGCGCGCCCAGCAAAAGATATCTTCACATTGGCGAATCCAACCATGGTCTGCTGTTGTGCTTCCCATTACAAAGCCTTGGTGGTGGAACGAGTTTACATCGAGTTTTTTACCAACGAGTTTTTCCATAACTCCTCGGCACTCGATTGTGTGAACGGGATTGTCCCCCGTAATGTCCGCACTCCCCTGTTGGTGTAATTGGGTTACTGATTTGAGCTTATTGATATCTTGCTCAAATACTTTACTCAACCTATCATTGCTAAACAACGCTACAAGCTGAAACCCTCGGCAAATACCAAAGACTGGCTTGCCAACTGCCAAGAATGCGTTATACAAGTTATGTTCAAATGTATCACGCACCAAGTTACACTTTTGGGCTCCATTCCAACCTAAGTCTTCACCATACATCAATGGAGAGACATCTTTGCCGCCAGACAAGAGAAGCCCATCCATATCGGCGGCGATGGTATGTACGTCCATCCCCACACATACGATGTAAGGAGAATAACCCGCAATCTTCACAAAGTCCATATAGTCTTGGTTCAGAATGGAGCGACACATTTGGGGATTACCAAGGTAATCCATTTCGGTACTAATAGCAATTTTCATTGTTTCTTTCTTTTTCAGGGATTATTTCGCAAAGAATAGCGGCTTTTTGAATACGAGCCTTTGGTAGCCAATTTACGTGGTGCATCGGGTCGTGGTCTTTAGGTCTAAGAATACAGTCAACGTCGTAACAACGGTATCCTTCTTTGGTTTTTCCAACGTGTTTCACTACTCCTATGTAAAAATAGTTTTGACTTATTTGTGCTGCTTCAAAGGCTACAATGTCTCCTTCCATATAGCCAGTAACATCGTACATTGGTACAAAGATTTGAGTGTCGCCCGGAAGTTGCAACCTAAATGGTTGTCGCTTATGAATCTTTTGGGCTAACTCTGTGATACTTGTACTATAACGTTCAATTGTCATTATGTGTTTGGTCGGGAAGGTCGGATTCGAACCGACGAATCTCCTGCTTCCAAGGCAGGCGTGATGGGCCAAGCTTCACTACTTCCCGATGTTGTTGGTTATACCGCAGGGGCTTCTTCGTTCAATTTGAATGTCCACACGGTAACTTCATTGGTTGTCCGGGTGTTTATGAATGTCTCACCTTTTGTCCACTGGCTCTTTAGCAAGACATGATTCTCAATAAAGTTGGAAGTTCTTACTGTTGCAAGCAATAGGGAAAACCCCAAATGAACCGCCAGATGACATTTGATGACAGTCATTAGTTGAGCAATTTTTTTGCCACGATGCTGCTCTTGAACTTCTGTGTCAATTGAATCAGCAATTCCAGCGCATTTCGGGTGTGATTCCAGTGTGAACCGAGCTACTTCGCCTTCTTTGTCGATTATCGTGACTCGAATTGAAGCACGAGAATCCTTGAACCGCTCGATATCTACACGGAATGCAGACATCCCCATTGCAGTAATCTTCCATTGGAAGTGTTTGTGAAGATAGGCAGTTAATCCTACTTCGGTGAAATGTGTGTGCCAAGGCATATTATTTTTTGGTAGTACCGGCTGGACTTGAACCAGCGACTTCCACTTTATAAGAATGGTGCTCTAACCAACTGAGCTACGGTACTGTGTGGTGTCGAATGAAAGAAAGTGGGTGGCACCCGCGGCTAAGACCACCCACTATTTACCCTATCAAAGCTTTGGGTGTAATGGACACCTGATTTGCCCATTATTGGTAGCGGGGATAGGATTTGAACCTATGACTTTCAGCTTATGAGGCTGACGAGCTAACCAGACTGCTCTACCCCGCCATCACGTTTATGTGGATATATTTCTGTGTATTTTTTTGGAACAGTGTAATATATAGTAGAGGTCTTAAAATGAAACATATTTATATTTATACAGCAGGTTTATTTGATGGAGAAGGAAGCGTAATGCTTCTTAAATCCTATAAATCAAAATTTCGAGTTCCTACAGTATCTATTACTAGTACTAGTAAATCTATTATTGATTTTTTAACCAAGAATTTTGGTGGTATAGTCTGTAATCAAAAAGTATACAAATCACACCACAAACAATCATGGTCTTGGCGTATTAATTATGATGCTGCCCTAAACTTTCTCTCCAAGATATACCCATATCTTATTGAAGAAGAAAAAGTTCGTAGAACTAAATTACTATTAGAACAATATAAACAAGTAACAGTTCGGAATGGCAAATACTCTCCTGAGTTACTTGCTAAAAAAAAAGCTTTTGAAGTTGAATTTTATAGTTAAGGTTACCACGGGGGAATATTGTCTTCCCCCGTAGTTTTGGTGGAGGTGCCGGGCTTCGAAACCCGGGTGCTGTCTAAGTGTCGGTGTAGTCTCTACGTGCGTAGTTGCTATTGTCCACTAACGCAGGAGTAGTCGCAACCACTAAATCGTTTGCCGTATCGTTGGCTCTACGCTCGTCTATTTCCGAGTGCCATCTGTACTTTCCAGCGTCATCCCTGTTTGGTTCGGTAGGCCGTTGGGCGTGCCTACTGCTGAAATCTCCTAAGCAAGCTTAGGCAACAGCGAGAACGTCCGAACCGAGGAGTGCCTCGGCGTCGTCCATGCTCAGTGAGTTGGGAATGCCAACTATTTTTTGGGTTCTTTTTACCGGGCCTGAAACCCATCCCGGACACGCTACTACTTCTTCTACTTATCAGTCGATGCCGTTCACCCCCTTATTTTGATTTGTGATTTATCCAAACTCTAATTTGATTGTTAGTTTTTGGATTGGTGAATGTTGATGTATGCGGTACCCAGCCGAACTTTTCCAGCAAATGATTTTCTGCTTCATTATGGCCAGCAACCGTACACATCAAACTTCCGTATCCCATTCTATCTCGTAACCAAATCTTGATTTCTTGTAGAAGCGACCCAAAGCCACGCCTATGCCTAATAGGCAAAACACTATTGTTTCGTGATACTAGGATGGCACAACACCCGGGCATTTCTTGTAACCAAGAGGTTGCTATGATTTGTGGACAACCAAAATCTGGATGGTCCTCGCGAATATGAACCATCAATGTGTTATCGTTTTGCCAATTCAATAGTAATATGTGACGTTTAGATAACCTATCAGCAAATTTTGCTAAACATTCTTCTTTTATTGTATCCCTACGTTTTTCTGTACGCTCCTGTACCGTTTCTTCTGTAGTACCATCGTGATGGATTCTTCTACCGAATTTCCAACATTGGCCACCACAACGCTCGGGTGCTGTACAAATGAGGTCGATGTCATTACACATTTTTCTGTCTTTCTAGGATTCTGGTTGAAAAATACAAATTAGTCTGTCTTTATGGAATGCCGTACGTACCCCTGCTGTTTGTTTTCTTGTAAGCAACGTAACCATTACGTTCTCACCTTTCACTGTTGCGACACACCCAAATTTCAAAATTCCTCCCCACATCCAAGCCACTAAATCTCCATAAGAGACTGTATTAGCGCACTTATAGTAATTTGGATAAAAGATGTGTTCTCCACCATCATATTGTCGAAACTTGATTTTGAATTGACGCTTACCCATCAACAGTTTGGTAAGATGTAATGTTAGGCTTTGCATTTACTCTATATCGTTGAACTTGGTGGGCAACTGAATCCATGAAGTACCCGCCTTTGACAAAGTAGGACGGCCTTCGGGTATTAGAGCATATCGAGTGTTAATTCCACGTCTTCGACCGAGTTTAATGAATAGACCCAACGCATTGTCCTTCAAAATAACATCTAAACGAATTTCTTTCGCTTCTTTGATGCGCCACATAAAACGTAAGGCCTCATTGATTTTTTTGAAGGTTTTTCTTCTTTCTTGTCCGTTTTTCTTTATTCCGTGGACGCGGAAAGTATACTCCGGCTTACTACTCATAGTATCTTATCCAACCTTGTTTGGCTAATGTCACTTCGGACGGTATTTTGACGAACATATCCTGTGCTAGTACTCGGCCATTTTTCTCTACACTAGAGAAGACTCGTCCGTATGCATCTATGCCGACAGTCAGGATTGCGTTGTTTTGTGTGTACTTGTATATCCTTGGTGCTGAATGACTCATGTGTTTAATAGTACCCAAAACTACGCCTTTTGTTCAACCAAAATGCGCGTAACTCCGAGAATTTTCGCACCGGTTGCGTTCCACCTATACTTAAGTAGATGGATGCTGCGAAGACTCATGTCGTCATTTAGCTTGATGTTGAAATGTCTGTCATCCAAAATGGCTACAACTGAGTAACCCTTGTAAAGAGGAATGAAGCTGACAGGGTGAAAACCTAGTTCCGTGACCTTTTCACGGACATCAGCGGGGATTAGATGGTCGTTCATCAATCATATATCCCATACCCGTAACCATAATTATCGTCCCAACCCGTAATGGTATGCCCACAACGGGAACACCTTGTTTTACGAGCATCTGAGACGCGCCGGTTGCAACCAGCGGCAGCACAAATAGGCATATGACTATCGTCGGGTTTAGCGACTGGCATATGCGGATGAACCGTATCCTTTTTGTGCTTTTTCTTATGCTTGTTTCTTTTCTTTGACATTGTATCAATCTCTCATTCCTCGCGCGTTAGCTTGCGGGGAATGTAATAAACGAGGGAAAGTACTCCGGCTCTACCTAGCGATGACGTTACGGTCATGACTAAGGTCCTCCCTTGCCCAAGGGGAGCAAAGCACTTTCCTAAAGGCAGGTTTGCATCGGTGGGATTCGAACCCACACCGGGTAGCGTTTCACGGCTACCCACACCGAGAAAACCTCTCGGCGCAATCCCTTGGCATTCGTTCAGCGGCAATCTGCGGTTCTTCACCACACGATTACTTGAGCCGACTACCTTTTTCTGCCACGATGCCTTATGTGTAATAATATCGAGCGATGTGTAGTTCTCCACAGAATAAATCTGCATGGTGGAACGATGACGGTTGACCATGTACAAGCTCACGCTTCATAGGACGAATAATGAGCCTAAACATACCGGGATGCACTTGGCTGAAGTATTCAAACTTACCTTGGTGCATGTTGATACGTTTCAAAATGCCGTCAGCTTCCTCTACTACCTGTTCCCACATATTGTTTTCGGTTTTGAGTTCTGTTCTCATGATGACATATTCCTATTTCCAAAGTCACGAAAACCTTCCAGTCTAATAGGAGGCGCTTGCCTGGATTCTTTTATCCACTCTATTACTTGAGTTTCAAGGGGTCGTGAAAATAAAGCTTTCCACGATTTTTTCTGCCATCTATACCATTGTTTGATATTCATGGTGTACCTCGTATGTCGGCCCAATATCTCCATCGGTCGTCGTGGTTCCATCGGTTGATTTTTTCAAGAAAGTCAAGGCGACTTAAAAATTCTCGTGTTTTGGTTCCAGTCTTTCCGGTCGGGATATGGAGCCATTTATAGGTAAATTTCATGTGTTTTTATGGAGGAGCCCGCCTTTTGACAGACGGGCTCCATGAGAAAGGGGGCGCATTTAGCGCCATCCACCACTCGGTTTGATAGTCCGAGAACTATGTTTCGTGATTTTTCTTTCTTTTTGTGGATTCAATAAGTGTTGTGAATCTACGTTTGAACGCACGAAGTTCTGTTAGTTCGCGCATCATATCACAGTATGCCACCCTAAGTTCTTGATGACTGTCAGACTCATCTCGCCATAGTTTTTTCCAAAACTTCGTACTTAAATGTCTATACAACTTTACGATGGCATAGACAGTGATACATACAATTAAGGTGCTAAGAACGATTTTCATGAGTTTCTTTTTTGAATAGACAATCAATCATTGTGGGGGTTAACGTAAACTCCTTCACAGATAAGTCAGACACATCCCTATCATCGTTATTATGTAAGACAGGAATAGTTTTAACTTTCCATGTATTATTTCCCATCCAAATTGTGTGGACTCTTGACATAACTAAATGAGGTTTATCATCTATATCTGTCACAAATCCTACAAAAGTTCCGATGTCTACATCGTCCTCATCCCACCTGTACAGGGGACGATATATCCCTTTCATTTTCGGAATCCATACTCGAAAATTCTGAAACCTACGTACTGCATATCCGAGGACTTCTTGTGTTTTTTCGCTTTCGTTATTCATGATGGAATTTGAATATGCAACATATACTAGAGTATGGTACATTATGTGTGTCGTAGATTGACTTTTCGCCAATCCTATCTATTGGTCTAACGCTTGCTCCGTAATCTTTGGTTTGTGTTACTCTTCCAATGAAAAACAGACCAGTCATAGTTGATACGTAACCAACTACAGTACCTATCCGTATGTTGGCAGAATCATACTTGGCATACATTACAGTCTTGTATACCTGCCCACCTTCCCCTGTTATTTGAACTAAAATGTCCCTACCCAATTTTATGTAATACTTAAGAGCATTTCTACTCTCAGTACATACCGCGCAAAGCACATGTTTTTTATCTACAGAAGTAGTAAACGGCTTTCCGCAGAATTTGCAAGTTTTTTGAATTAGTTGTCTTGGCATAATAAATTACGTGCTCGCCCCCAAGTGTAGGGGATTCAAAAATAAATAATCGAACTGCCTACACACCGCTGCACATCAACCCAATCTTCATTGCAACCTTACAACCACTAAAATTGGGCTCCCACAAGCTCTAATATATAATTGGACACTATTGGGCTGTGTCCCTAGCCGTCTATTGTTATCGTGGCACCGCAGACAGGACTCGAACCTGTATTTTCAGTTCCATTTACGGGTGAGTGTTTAGAAGACACCTCCGACTACTGCGGCTTCATTTCGGTATAATGCGAAAGATACAACTGATTTCCTCAAACATGATACGCATCTGTTGCATACCATGGCTGCATGTTAAGCGTTGTATCACATTGACATAGTAAACTAGTTGTTTAGCACTATTGTTCCATACGGGGTCCTTAGAGATTTGTCCCACTTCAAACCAATTGTCATTAGCGAAGCCCACTAATGCTCCGGGTGTTAAGATGGCGTGTGTAAAATAGTAGTCTACCCGTACCATTACACCTACACTCGGTAGCTTCATTAGGAATGGTTTTTTAGCTAGAACAAGTTTGGCTAATTGCTTGCGTGATGGACTAAGCGTGATATTCATACGTTGTTTCGTTATCAACTTCCTTGATAGTTAGCGCGCCAGTTGGCTGACTAGGACGTTCATGATACGAACCATTTACCACATACATCTGAGCCTTGACGAGTTCAACTGAATCACCATCCCCAGTTTCAACTTCCACGTCCGTCCGGACGTAAAAGTTGGGATGCCCCTCAATTCTATCAAAGTCAGCTACGGTATCGTCATCAACGAAGATAAGCTCACCAATGATAGCTCCCTTATTGTGTGGAATGGCGGCAGGAAAGCAGCCCATATCTATCAGTCTGAAGTTGTGAACTCTGGCGGATTGGGCATTGGCATACTGATGTTTTAGAATGCCATAAACAAATATCGGGTTCATTTATCCATATCCTTGGGTAACTCTAGTGTTTCTGCGGGAACACCCATTTCAATTAGTTGGTTGCGAAGTTGAACGATGAGTGTTTTGTCTTTTCCAACCCACTGCCTCACTGTGTTGGGAAATTCTTTGTGGTATTCATATTCTTCGTCCAGACGTTGTAATTCCGCCAAAGCCGCAGATAGTTGTTTCTTATGAGTCTGTAGGGTCCTACAATGTTCACGGAAATCCTTGGTCAAATGGTCAATTATGATTTTTTTGATGTTCGGTGCGATTTTGATTTGTTTAGTAGTCATGACTTAAGTTTCTTTTTTACGATGGCAAACGTATGATGTCTCCAATCATGGCCATCTAGAATTGAGTACATAATCGGGTGCAATTCCGCCTCGATATTCTTCTGCACCCACACAGCGAAATCTCTCCTCCCCAATCTTCCATTCCTCCCTTGGGTCACCATCTTGGCGTCGGACAATTTACTCCAAGCATCCTGCGCCCTAGTCTCAACGTCCCAGATGGCGGTCCGAATAACCCCATAAAGGTCATCAAAACTCTTTTGAAGTTCCTTCGGTAGCATATCCCAGAAAGCTCTCCACTCCCCAGCCTCAACCAACTCCAAGATACGTTTTAGGTTACGACTGTCTAGTGCCCGATGTATCGCGAGATACCAAGGATTCTTGACTTTTACGCGCAACCCGGATTCAAACCGAATCACATATCCTTCCATGTTTTCTGACATAGGCAAGGATTCTAGGTGTCTGTGATGCGGATATGACTGTCTACACTCCATACCTAGATGGTCTGCAATGATAGGGATTCTTCCAGCAGGTTGTTCAGACCCAGTAGTAGTATGACGTACAGCAATTAGCTTTAACCCAGTCCAATCACCGTAATCTACCACAATTCGGTTTTCTGGATAGATAATCTCTGTTAGGTATGTGTATCGTTTGTCTGCTCCACCTTTCATCCTTCTTGTATTGTACCAATCATAGCGAAGGAGCAGATTTTCGCGGGCATAATCCGCTTGTTCACTACATAAGGAACCTTTTGTGGAGATATCCCAAGATTTCGTCAAAGGATTCCAAAAGACAGTACCAAGGCTCCCATCCATCTTCTCTTCCACCGTGTAAGGTTCATCAGGGAAATTCTTGGGTTCGGTCTCCGGTCTCTCGAACATATTGAAAAATTTGTCGAAAGGACGAGCAACGATTCTTCCCTCGCCATCTAGGATTAGGCCACGTGCCGCTCTCGTAGTCTTATTCCACACACGTTCACGTACAGCCCGCGGGGTGTATGTGTATATAAAGAGGCCGTCGAACTCTCGTTCGTAAACAAGGTCTTCGTCTGCCGCTTTACGGAGTTGGCGTTGCAGGGGTGTTGTCATTTATCACTTCGTTATCTACGGAACCCAAATGCGTGACGTAATCACACCTTGCGGGCGTCGTTCTTGTACGCAACGAATGCCATCTTTCCAATGTGAATAAGCCTTTTGAAATTTTCCAATGGCTGCTTCCTCAGTTTCTTCCATGACATAGAAGACACCTCGTTTGTCGTCTTCGTCACGCTTAAAAACTTCAGGTTCATTGACTGCTACGATTTTGAATAGTTTCACAACTAACTCCATTTATCCTAACGCATATCCAATATCAATGTAGAATTGAAGCAAGCGCTGATTGATAACATCACTTTTATCATCATCCGTAATAACGCACTGGGTCTGCCCAATTTCTTGAACAATGGTGAGTTCTCGGGCGAATTCTTCTCGTACACTTACCAATAGGCGTTCGCCATTTCGAATCTTGAGAAGGTGGTCAATCATGGATTGCGGATAAGGATATTCGATATATCCATCCTGCAACAATTGACGACACTGATATACTAACCTAATAGCGTGGGCTGCATACTTCGTGTCGTATCCATACTTATCGAATAGAGCCGTCCTGCGAGGGCCCGCATATTTTGCTTTAGCGGGCAGCATCTTACCCGATTGTTGAATGGCAAATCCAAGATGGGCCTTAACTACACTTGTCTTGCGTAGAATGGCGGCCACACCACTCATCGTTTGTTCTTCCCCAGCAATCAAACGACGAAAAGAAGGATGTATGTATTCTATCCTATTTTCAGGACAGAACATAGTCTCTAAGGCATTAGGGTTTCCTCTAGCTAACAGTCTCATGAATTGGTTAACACCAAATCTAGAGATATCCTCTTCACCCAAAGTTTGTTTGAAGCTAGCGTATTTATCACCCAATCCAAAGATTTGAGCTAAGGTGGGTAGATGTACTTCTATATAGTCTATGTCGGACTCAGGAGTTGCGGTGCCATAGAGTTGAGAACCAGCGAGTCCTCGATAGATTAGCATAGCCGCCTTCGTAATGCTACGCGCGCCATGACATCGTTTCTTTTCCACAGAGCCATCGCATTTACAATGTGGTCGAAAACTTCATCCATTTGCCGACGAAATTTAGGGTCTACCTCATCAACTTCCTCAATCATACTTCTCATCTGTTTGATAAGAGGTAATCTTTCCATTCGAGCACTATCTTTGATGATACGGGCTTCGTCTTCTGCTACCTCTTCTGCAGACATCACCCTTAACATCTCTTTCATTCTACGTTCATGATGATTCACGGTAAATCCTTATTCTTTTTGGTTGGGACTATGTAGACCCATTCCCCTTTGCAGCGAAAACGCGGTAGGAAATCAGGGGTTACCACCCGATGCATCTTGCCGCATGTTTCACAACGAATGAGTTTAGGCAGTTTTCGTAATTGTTGCATCATCAAATCCTTCGGAGATGAGCTTCTCTTTCAAAACTTCTTCTCTCCAATCCTTACCCAATCCGCTCACCAAGTCACCCCAAAATTGCCTGAGCACTTTCTCGGGGATGAGAACTCTGTGTCGGTTAGGATTACCGTGTTCATCTTTGTTGCGCCTGATGCACTCTTCCAGCGGAGCATACACCAAGTGAGCCTCTACGATGAGGCCGGGAAACTCTTCTCGCAACCACTCCAAAATATCCCTGCGCCGTTTGATAGTATTGTGGCAGTTATCAATCACAACACCCTGTCCTCGACCAAGGGCCATCCTGATTGCTTTACGCTGAATGTCGTGAATACAGTTTTCTTGATGTCTGTATGCACCCGGACCTGCACCAAACAGCAGTCGCAGGTCATCTTTACTGGTTCTCTCGAAACTAGGTTTCCACCAAGCACCGGGGTCACGACTGGCATCCACAATAGCATTGGAGACAGTAGACTTCCCTGAAGCCTGAATGCCAATCATCACGATGGCCCGATTCTCCCTCGGGTCTTCAGTATCCAAGGTGGCATAGATGTCATCCCACGGCATGTGAATACCGTCTGCCTTGCGCCCATCGGTGTCGCAGCCGTGCAACTGCATCAATTCATCGAACCACGGCTGTTTTTCCATTGCCGCACGTTTGTGCGCACGCATCCTCCCGCTGGAATACTCGATAGCACGCATATGCTGTTCAACCAACCATCGCACTTTGTCTGTGACATCAGGAGAGATAAGCAAAGCACCACGATAAGCGTGCTGTGCCCACTTCTTCTGATTGGTGGTGTTCTTACCGATGTCGTGCAGCAATGCCGCATAGCACACAGACCAGCTATGACCTCGCTCAAGAGCCAAAGTAGCCACCTGTCCCAAGTGGTTATGCACATTGGGTTCAGGATGGTACTCAACCTTAATATCTTTGTAGTTCTTGGTGTCAGCGACCAATCGACGAATTCTTGTCGGAATCATGACTCTTCTTTTTCGAGAATGACAATTGCCTTATTGGGAACGTTAACAGTGGCAGAAAATCCGTGGTTTGCCACATAAAGTACATCTATTGAATTTAGCAGGCTCACATCGTCTACAAACATGCTCGAAAGGCCCACAAGTCATAGGACCACCACACTTTTTACATGGTTTTAGC
>Ga0114931_10003961_pt1 | contig 18596 bp, 18 predicted proteins | sample 2SBtaG_FD_89579 | JGI IMG/M metagenome (GOLD analysis project Ga0114931, IMG submission 89579) | Deep subsurface microbial communities from Kolumbo volcano to uncover new lineages of life (NeLLi) - 2SBTROV14_V59a metaG | ecosystem: Environmental > Aquatic > Marine > Volcanic | place: Kolumbo...
GTGCAGCACCTGGATCGTCATCACTTCCTCCTGTCGAAGCCGGCGGCCCATCGCGACATCCCCCCTCTGGGAATGCTGCAACAACCACCTCAACACGAGGTGCGGAAAACTTGCTGTCCTCTTAGGTCGGAAATATCACGTCCCGCGACATATATAAGTAAACCTATTACGGATCACTCTTTGGCTGAATCCTGAAGGTCCAAATCTCGGATGATCAACACGCAAGAGGGTTTGGAAAACGGTCTGGATTGACCCGTATTTTCGATCAAATCGGGAATTCCTCAATGTTTCCGCCATTTAGATCACGCTTCGAACCTGCGTGGGGAGCGTTGGCCGATCAGCCCAACGCGAGTCCGACCGAAGGTCGGGAGTCGCCGGCGATCAGCGAGTGACGAATGTGAGCGAAGCGAGCTATGGGGGAAGCAGCCGTAGGCTGCGCGTCGCGAAGCGTCGAATCCCTCCCGGCGTACCATTTGATTTCGGTCCATACCGGACACATGGTTTACAGACTATTCAGGGACATGATCAACACTTTCTCCGCCGACGACACCGTTCGCAACGTCGTTAGGTACGGCACCCGATTCATCCGACGATTCTTCGTCTGGATTCGGCGCTCGCCTTTGATGGCCCAAGACGATGAAGACCGTCGTGGGATAGCTGGATGATCCGAACTCGGTAGAATCGGGCGACAGGCATTTCAGGCTCGGCGACCTCCGCGGCGCTATCCCGCGCGGCGTATCGTCGATCCGTTTGCCAGCGGAGTTTTCCGACGAGTGGCCGAATCCGATTTCCTGAGCCTCATCGCAGAGCTTGCCGCTGCCTTCATGGGTTTCTCCCTTGTCGTCGGATTACTCCAGCCCGACGATCCCGCTGCCGGCGTAAAGCTCGCGGCGATGCGGGGCGTCGCGGAGCTTGCTCTCGTTGCCGCCCTCGCCGCCCTGCTCCCATTGCTCCTCGAAAAGTTCGAGCTAGCAAGCTCGACGATTTGGCGTTCGGCGGGAGGTATTGCGGGCATGTCGTGGCTCGTAGCCCATCTGTTGGCCGCGCGTCGGTTTAGCCGGCTTGGGGGCCGTATGATTTCGAGCAAGTCTACGCTCATGATCGCGGTCGTCGCGACGGTCGGGATTCTATTCTTCTTCTCGGCGTCCCTTCTTCTCGGAAATCATGCCGGCGCCTTCTACTGCGCGGCAACAGCCTGCGCTCTTGTGTGCTCCGCCTTCCTGTTCGTTGCAGCTGCCTTTCCCGACGACGCAGGGTAAGAGACAGCTGGGCGTTCCTGAATTCTGTAGCATCCCAGCGTCGGGACCCTGCGGCATGGCGCTGAAGGTCAGCTCTGTTCGTTGCAGCTGAAGCCTGATCCGCCCCGCATGGCTTGAGCGCGGCCGGGGGCGCTACGGTGACGAGAGGCTATGACTGAAGCCGAGGCATTCGAACTCACGCTCCTGGCAAGCGCCAATTCCGTTGCAAGTTTCACGGTGTATATCACGTTCACGTTCGGGTACTTGGCGGCCGCCTTCTTCGTCGGTAAGGATCTTTCCCGCACGCAAGCCGTGATCGTTAGCGCTCTCTACGTATTCGCCGCTTTGAGCGCCCTCCTGAACCTCTGGAGTGATCTCGAATTTTACTCCTTGGCGCTTTCGAATCTTCCCGACGCCGTTTCTCAAAGCGGCCTCAACTCCCCAACTTTCTGGCGAACTTATATGGGCCTTCTCTTGAGCTTGGGAATCGGAGCCAGCTTGTATTTCATGTGGAGCATTCGGGTCGCCCGTAGTGACGAGTGACCTCTCCTTCGGCGAGAGTCTGGGTCGATCGACCTTCCGCACCTGTCGCGGAGGAACCGCGAGAGTCCGTTTTGCTGTCCGGCGACGGGGCTATGTCTTTTCGAAGAACCCTTTGAGGCGGACCTCGAAGGTTGTGGCCAGGTCCGTTGGACAGTCAATGAGTCGCCGGAATCGTCGGGGACCCATATTGTGACCCAGTTCGAGTTCTTGATGGCCTTCGCCTCTGTCATCCTCACATCGTTACTACCGAAACGTTGGTAACGAACGATCGAGGTCGCGGAACGGAATGACTCTTGCGCTGATTCTAGGAGACGGACTCGCCGTTGTTCTCCTGGGCCTGAACGCTGTCGGGTGGATATTCGATTCTCCTGTGGCCCTGTATTCCCTTTCCGCAGTCTTCTGGAACATATTCGGAGCCGCGATGTCCTTCCGACTCGTCATCGATATTGCCTGGTCAGGCTCGAGCGAGTAATCGTGTATGCGGAGAGATGGAACGCCGCATAACGACGATGCAGACCGTCGTGGAATAGCGACCTGAATCGAAAGCGGTAGAGTCCGGCGACAACTTTTTCAGGTTCGACGATCTTCGCAGCGTCATCCCGCGTGATAGATCGTCGGACTATTGGACGGCGCGAGGATTGCCAGTGAATTGGGATGCGATGGCGGCGATCGGCGAGATCCTCGGCGCGTCTGCTGTGCTTGTAACCCTGGTGTACCTATCGGTTCAGGTTTCGCAGAACACGAAGCAGCTGTCGGAGAGCGCGAAAGCACTGCGCCGGAACGAGCTGAACGTTCTTATGCAGAACTGGTCCGATCTCCGCCGGCTCGAGATATCGGACCCTTTGTTGGCCGAGATTCTCGTACGGGCCGAGAAGGACTTCAAATCACTCAATGAGATTGAGGTCGCGCGCTACTCGGCTCACGTCGGAGAGAGGCTCTGGATCAATTATCACCTCTGGGAAAGAGTTCAAGAAGGGATCATTCCCTCAGACCACTGGGAGCGCTCGCGTGCAATTGTGACTTCGCTCGTTCAGTCCGGCGGCGCGGAGACCGTTTGGGCACGCATGAGGTCATATTTCGACCCGGGTTTCGTAAGCGAGATCGAGAGCGACACTCGTTCCGAGCAACGCGAGCCGCATAACAGCGCCTGAACCAGATAGAGCGTTTGACTGGGCGGTTGAGTGCCGCCCGGCGCCAAAGGTGTATGCTGATGGCCAACCCTTAGTGCGGACCCTGCAGGTATGTGGGTCTTCGTTGAGCGGCGAGGAGTGAGTGTCTTGCTTGCAGATGACGTCTTTCTCACGTTGGCTGAGTTTTCGATCGCACTTGCAGGATTCACGAGCATCGTCGTGGTCTTCACGAGAGATGCAGACGGCTTCTCCTCGATCGACCGATTTCGAATTCAGAATGCACTCTGGACAAGTCTAGGGCCTGCCATGATCGCCTTCTGCCCCTTCGCCTTCGATTCCTTCGGCCTTTCTGGCACGAGTCTTTGGCGCGCGTCGAGCGCGGTTTTCAGCCTCTATTTGATCGCATTCGTGCTTGTCGGACGGTCGACGATTGCGGCGCTCAGCAAATCCGACAGAGCCGTTCTTGGAGGTCGCGGTAGAGAAGCGATTGTTGCGAGTGGGTCTTTCGTGAATCTGGTACTGCAGCCGCTGAACGTGCTCGGCATTCTGTATCCGCCCCAAGCTGGCGTCTTTCTCGTTGGCCTCCTCCTCGTACTCTTACAATCAATCACGATGTTCGTCAGAATCGTCTTCATCAGGCCACCCTCGGCCAACTAGCCACTCAGCATAACGATGATGACCGTCGTGTCGCCGGAGGCATATGGAACCTGTTAGTTTTCTCCAAAGCTATGCTGAGCTTGCGATTGCAGTCGTCGGATTCTCTGGCGTTGTACTTGTGATACAGGATGGGAACGACGCTTCTTCCGCCTTCAAGAAGATCAATATGAGTATGTTGATCTGGTTTGGAGGATCCGGAATCGTTTGGGCTGTCTTGCCACAGATATTGATTTCTGTGAACCTGCCGGCCGATGTCGTTTGGCGCTCGGCGAGCGCCATTTTCATGACAGTGTCCGTCGCATTCGCCTTTATCCGCCGAAAGCACGCTGCTCGTGTCCCGCGGCGGGGGGCGTGAACCCCTCAGGTCCCTGCTTGACATAGCGTGGAGTTATCGGACCTCGAACGGAAAACGGGGCTAGAAATTCCTATCCGCCACGGGCAGTGTGGTCGAGGTGTACGACGTCACCTCGGCGGGCGTGGTGCTTTCGGTGACGCTTCCCTAGAGCCTGCGGCAAGAGACGGTAGCCGCCCGCCCGAGGACAGACCTACTCGGGAGTGTCGAGCGTGTCCAGGGCATCGCGTGCAGCCTGCACGACCTCTGGGTCTGACGCGAACAACAGACGTTCGATCTCCGAGACGGCGCGAGCATCATCCCGCCACTCCAGGCTCTGCAATGCGGCAACGACGACCTCGGTCGCCGGGTCCCGAAGTGCTGCAACCAGCGTGTCGGAGGCGAGGCGGCCCTCCTGCTCGCCCAGTGCTCTGACGGCCTGGGCCCGAACCGCTGGATCCGGATGCCTCAGCGCGAGGTCGGCCGTACGAACGGCCTCGGCTTCATCAAGGAACTCGCGATCGAAGAGGTCGTCCAGGGGCTCCACAGGCTCGGCGGCTGCATCGGGTTCCGTCGCATCCGCGGATTCGATCGCATTCGGAGTCGGCGCCGGCGTGACCTCGGCCGCCGATGGGGGCGGCGGCTCGCGGTCTTCGCTGGACGGGTGGCCAGTGCCCTCGTCCTCTCCCGCACACGCCGCCAACAAGGCGAGCGTGAGCACGAGGGTCCGCAAGGTGATCGGTTTCCTCATGCGTCGCGGACCCGGGTGGTCGGGTCGGTCCCGCCGCGCGTCACGCCATGCAACTGCGAGGATGGTCTCCAAGAACTCCTCCCCCCAGGGCATATGGACAATCGGTGGCGGTGCAACGGGGCTCCTACGCTTCCGGCCAGTCCGCCAGTATAGGCAGCTCACGGGAAGCTCCCGAAAGACCTGTTGACCTGGAGGGCAGCGTCGTTTTCCACGGCCAGAGAGTCCGACCACGCATCCTGCCGGAAGGTCGCGGGCGTGGTTGCCCACGATTGCAATGACCAGGGCAGAGAAAACCAGTGCGGCTTTGGGAAGGTCCAGAGCCAAGGTGACGGCCCGGCGGCCCCAAGATCCGGCCCCCTCATCGCGCGGGAGCCCGGCTCGTGGACGCGACCGGGCGTAGCCCGCTTTTGGCCCCCGGGGAATCTGACACCTTGTCGAGTCTGGAACCACGTACGTGCATAGACTTGCTGAGGTTGGAAATGCGGATCCTGCTCCTAGTGCTCGCCGTCGTTCTCGCTGCGCCAGTAGCCGCCATCGCCACTACCAGTGGCAGGCTCAAGGTTTCGGTCAATGGATTCAGTGATTCATCGACCGGGTGCGGCACGCTTGACCAGGGCGTGGGTCCCTATTCGCAGACGATTTCGGGAGCCGACGGCGTCCCCACGACGGGCCCCCCTTGCACCGGTGGCTTCGTCCCTACTGGTGATTGGTTGCTCTCGGGATCCACCTCCGCCGGCGCTTGGGCCGCAGGTGCCACCGCTTTCGTGTCGGGGACTGGTCGGTCGGCGGACGGGGCCACCGACTTGCTCACCGTCGAAGCGGGCAGCTCCTTCAGCGACGAGATGACGATTACCGTGGTGGGTCTTTCGTTCCTCGACCCCATCAAGGTGGCGTTCGACTATCAATTCAGCGGGTCCTGCGGAGCGGGCGCCGGATACACCTGTCGGGGCGAGATGACGGTCAGGGCGAATTCGGAGCAGATTCTCAGGATCTTCGCAGCCGGCTCCGGAACGACGGCCCAGTCCAACCAACTCAACGGCAACCTGTTCATCGCGAACGTAGGGGTCTTTGCACTCGCCCGAGGCGACGGCAGCGGCAGCGCGTCGGGAAGTTGGGGGAGCACGGCGCGGATCGTGGGGTTCCACGTCTACGATGCGGCCGGTATCGAGTTCGATCCATCGATGTACTCGGTGACGACGGCTTCGGGAACCTTCCCGGTCCCCGAGACCTCTGTCCTGGGGCTGCTCTCCATTGCAGGCGTTGTCGCACGACGCCGAAACGCGGTGCGGACCGCGGACTGAACGGCCAGGAGCTGGCGCCGCCACATCGCTGCTACTTCCGGGGGTTCCGGAGCGCGTCGAGTCGACTAGCAGCGGATTCGCCCGACATCGCTCGCGTTCCCATGGCGCCCCGAGCAGGACTCGAACCTGCGACCCGTGATGTCGGTGCGGTGAGGCCCGGGCGCGGCCGGAAGATGGACGCGAAGGGCCGACCACCAGATCGCCACGCGACGCTGGGCACGAGCCGAGCCGTCGTAGTACGTTCCGAGGGTGAGCACGTCCAAGTGATCGAGCCAGTGCGCGTTCGCACGGGATGCGCCTGACGTGAGCGAGCCGGCGCCCGCCGCGGGGCCCGCCGCGGGGCCTGAACCCGCGGCGGGGGGCGTGAACCCCTCAGGTCCCTGCTTGACATAGCGTGGAGTACTCGGACATCGAGCCAAGACCCAGCTTCTTCGTCCTATGCCCGATCGCGCGACACCTCACCGCGTCGAAGCGGATCACCCGGCGCCTGTCCGTTCAGGTGCTGCGCCGTCCCTGGAAGCGGCAGTTGATGGAGAACCTCGACGCGGGTTGGTCCACCGAGATGTGGGCCTACCTCGCCGACCGCCCGAAGCACCGGGCAAGGCCGGCGCCGGATCGCTGAGTCCCTCCACGGGACCCTCGAACCATCGACGTGCGGCCGGAGTCGTGCGACAGCGGCCGGCCGCAACCCCGAGACGATCCCGGTCTTGCAGGACCTAGTGGAGCGCGTGCCCGGGATGAGCTTCCGGGTCTCGAGCCCGTTGCGGGCGTACACCTTCGAGGAAGACGGGTCAGACGTCGACAGGCTGCTCGAGCTGTCGCGCAGACGTCAGCCCCGGAACGGACGTCCACACGCAGGGGATCCGGAGCCCCCCTCCGCCGGGCGTTCGCCGCGTTTCAGTTCGGACCGAAGCCGAAGCGCCTCCTCAGGCGTTCGATGCGTTCGAAGAGCATCGGCACCGCCAGCATCGTCAAGAAGGTGCCGGTCAACAGGCCACCGATCGCCACGAAGGCCAGTGGCGACAGCCGCTCGATCCCCACCGCCCATTCCATCGCTAGCGGAACCATCCCGACCGCCGAAGCCATAGCGGTCATCAGGATCGGACGCGCCCGCATGCGCACAGCGCCGACCAGGGCGTCGTCCAGGCTGGCGTTGTCGCGCATCGCCTGCTTGGCGAAGTCCACCAGCAGGATGCCGTTGTTCACGACGATGCCCATCAACAGGATCATCCCCATGAAGGCCGGCATGGAACCGAACTTCCCCCCGAGGATCAGTCCGAGTGCGGCCCCGATCAACGCCAACGGCAGGGTGATCATCACCGCCAGGGGGTCGAGGAAAGACCGGAACGTCACCACCAGCATGAAGTACAACAACACCAGGCCGATCGAGAAGGCAGCCCCCAGGCGCGAGAACGACTCGCTCAGCTGCTTGTTCTCCCCCTCGTAGCGGATGTGGTAGTTCCGCGGGAGTTGCAGGTCCGCCAGGGCCCTTTCGGCCTCCTCGTGCAGCGCGGTGATGGCCACGTTCCTCCGATAGCCGAGGACGTCCACGGTGGGCAACAGGTCCTGATGGGTTTCCGCGGTGGGCGCCGTGACCAGCGCGGGGCTTGCGATGGCGGACAGAGGGACCAGTTCGCCGCCAGCGGTGTGGATGTTGATCCCGCGCAGGGCCTCGATGCTGGTTCGTTGGTCGCGTTGCAGCCGGACCCAGACCGGAATCGGGTCGTCTCCGGTCAGCCGCACCCGGCTGGCCGGTTCCCCCCCGACCGCCCGGGCCACCTGCGCCGCGACGGCGTTCGCGGTGAGGCCATACAGACGGGCCAACGCCGGATCGATGTTCAACTCGAGGTGTTCGGAACGACCCTGCCAGCTCCGCTCGATCCCGGTCAACCCGGGAACCCGCTTCAACCGGGCCATGACCCGATCCGCCAGCCGGTCCAGCACCGCCGGGTCCGGGCCCACGATCATCACGTCCATGCTGGAGCGGATCGAGGACAGCGGCGTCGCGCCGAACACCGAGACATTGACGGAGAGCAGGCCCGGGATCTTTCGCAGGCGACTGCGAATCCCGCTATTGATCGCGTAGATCGTACGCTCGCGATGGAACCGGTCCACCACGTTGAGAGTGGACTCGCCCTGTTGCAGCAAGCGCGCCGCGCCGAACGACTTCACCCCGGGCTCGGACCCGACCACGGTTGAGAGCGACACCAACTGCTCGCGGGGAACTTCGGCCCGGATGGCTCGCTCTACGCGCTCGACCAGGCGGCCCATCTGTTCGGCGCCGGTGTTGGGATTCGCCTCGAAACCGATTCGGACGATACCGGTATCCATCAAGGGCATGAGTTCGCGCCCCTGCAATCTCAGTTGCGAGGCGGTCGCAACGAACAGGCCGATGAACAGCATCGCGACGATGGCCTGGTGCTTCAGCCCCCAGCGGACCAGCGCCACGTAGGTCTCCTTGAGAGGATCCAGCAGATACCGCGTGAACGGCTCCAGCAACCAGGCCAACGGGTCCCTCGCGCCGGGGCGCAACATCAACGGCGCCAGCAATGGAATCATCGTGACCGACACCACCAGGGAGGACAGCAAGGCCACCGCCAGCGTCACCGTCAGCGGCCGCAGGACGGTCTCGACGAACCCGCCGATCAGCATGATGGGAACCAGCACGATGATGGTGCTGACCGTGCCGGCCGAGTCGGCCAACAAGATCTCGTCGAGTCCGTTGATCGCCGCGTCCTGGCCGGATTCGCCGAACTCGCGCATGCGACGTTCGATGTTCTCCATCACGACGACCACATCATCCGCCAACAGACCCACCGCGATGATGATGGCGGACAGGGTAACCATGTCGAACTCGAAGCCGATCCACCACAGCACGGCGAAGGTCAACAGATACGAAATCGGCAGGGACAGCGCGACGACTGTCGCCGCTCGCGTATTACCGAGGAAGAAGAGGATGACGATCACGGTCATGATCACTGCGTCGCGCAGCGAACCCAACATGTTGTCGACGGTGAGGTCGATGATCCGGCCCTGGGAGTCGGCGACGTCGATGCTCAGATTGGGGAATCTCGCACGCACGTCGCCCAGGGCCCGGTCGACCGTTTCGATCACGGTCTTGGCAAAACCATGGTCTGCGCGCAGAAGCGAGATCGCCACCGCCTCCTCGCCGTTCCCGTGATAGAGCGAGGTCGGGTCGGCAGAGCCCCACGCGACCTGGCCGAGGTCGCGGACCCGGACGAAGCTGCCGCCCGGCAGGGGAACGAGCACACCGCCCAGATCTTCCGGGGTCCTTGCCAGGGCCTGGGCCGTCAGCTGGAACCGGGTTTTGGTCCGCCGGACCAGGCCCGCCGGAACCGACAGGTTGGAACCGACCAGGGCAGCGATCACCTGGGAGATCTCCAAATGGTTGGCAGCCAGCCGATCCCGATCCAGGTCGACGGCCAGTTGGCGCACCGGACCGCCAAAGACCTCGGCTTCGGCGACCCCCTCCAGACCTAGCAGGGCGTCGCGCAGATCGTGGCCGGCAACCGCTCTCACCTGGGCCAGACTCAGGTCCGAGCCCGGCGCCGGGCGCACCGACAAGACCATGACCGGGCGGGCCGCATCGGTGATCTTGAACACCAACGGTTCGCTGATTCCCCGGGGCAGTTCGCCCTTGACCCGGGACAACTCCGTGGTGACCGCGTTCGCCGCGGCGACGATTCCCACCCCGTATTCGAACTCCACCTGCACCGAGGCGACCTCGTCCCGCGAGGTCGAGGTGACTCGATGCACCCCGTCGACGGCCTTCAACCTGACCTCCAGCAGGTGGGTGACCTCGTTGGCGACATCGGTCGAGAGCGCACCGCGCCAGGGCACGACCACGGAGACCACCGGCCTGTTGGTGTCCGGGAACAGATTGGTGGGAATCGCGAAGAAACCCATCGCCCCCAGCATCACGGCGCCCATCAGGGTCGAGGTGATCGCGTGGGGTTGGGACAGCAGTGCGCGGGCGAAGCTCATGGCGAGGTGCGCTCGGTCAAGACCGCATCCCCGTCGTGAAGCAACAGCAGGGTATTCCCGCTGGCGGTCACTACCCGGTCGCCGGGTTCCAGGCCCCGGCTGATCGCACAGCCCTCGCCGCCACACAACACCACAGCGACCGGCGTGCGTTGCAACCGCTCTGGTTGGCCGGCGACCACCTTGAACACGGTGCGCTCTCCGATGCGGCTGGCGGGAACCAGCGCACTGCGCGGCACCACCACCGCGGTCTCGCTCTGGCGCGTGATCACCCGGGCGGCCACATGCGCGCCCTCCGGCAGCCCGAATGGACGTTCGGGGAGATCGATCTCCAGCCGCCCCATGGACAGTGCATCGAGCGCCGGGCGGACGCGGGTGACCTTCGTAAGCAGGGTCCCCTCGGCGCTTCTGAGTTCGACCGGGGTTCCGGGACGGGCGGAGGTTGCCGTGTTCTGTGGCACCGGTACGACGACGCGCCCCCCCTGTTCCGAGGTGAGCTGATAGAGCAGTTGGCCCGGCTTGACCGTATCCCCGGTGTCCACTTCGCGCGCGGCCACCCCGGCGCCGGTCGGCGCCAGGATGCGGCCGTAGGAGATCTTGACCAGCAGGGATCGGCGCTGCAGCTCCAGCGAACGCTCGCTCGCCTGGTCGGCCAGGAAGCGGGTCTCCCACTGCTCGACCGCGGACTCGGACGAACCCCCTTCCTGCAGCAGTTTGCGCTCCCGGTCGAGCTCGTTGTGATCATGGCCGACCGCCGCCTGGACCTGTCGGATCTTGGCGGCAACCGAGGCCGCCTGGGCTTCCAGATCCCGCGTATCCAGCCGGACCAGGAGGTCTCCGGTCGCCACCATGGCGCCGGCCCGCGGGCCGACCTGCTCGACCGTTCCGCCGATCTGTGCGGACAGCCGGACGTCGTTGGCGCTCTCGACCCGCGCCAGCGCCGGGAACCCATCCGTGACCCGCCCCTTCCGGGCGGTGGCAACGGCCAGGGCCCACGGGGTATCGGCGATGGGCGGGCTTTCTTCGATCCGCTGGAGGCGGCTGTGCAACAAGACGAACGTCGACAGGATGATCGCCACGACGATCAGCGGCGTCCGGATCTTCCTCGGATTCACGGTTGGTTCCTCGCCTTACGCGGTCGGGTCGCCGCATCGGTATAGGCGCGGGGTGCCTGGCCGACCGCGATGTGGGCTTGATCATCTGCCAGCCACCACTGGGCCAGCGCGCTGCTGCGGGTGGCACGCGCAGTGGCGAGCGCCGCTTCGGCGTCCACCAGGTCGGCGGCGGAGATTCGCCCCGCCTGGAACCGGTCCGACTGGATGTTCTCGGTCTCCACGGCCGCCACGAGTCCGGCCTCGGCCGCAGCGAACTGTTGCTGCGCGGTGCGCCAGGTCGCCAAGGCCGTGGTCAACTCCCGTTGGGCCTCGTAGCGAACCGCGTCGAGATCGCTGCGTTGCGCCATCACCGCGGCCTCCGCGCCGTCGATGTTCGCATTCCGCCGGCCTCCATCCCAGAACTCCCAGTTCAGCTTGAGCGCGACGCTCCAGGTATCGTTGGTAGGGGTAGCGAAGCCCTGGTTGCGCAACCTACCGGCCTCCAGTCCCAGACCCGGTAGCCACTCTCGTTTGGCTCCCTTGGCTCGTGCGCGCGCCGCCGCGACCCGGCTCTGCGCGGCGAGGATGTCCGGGCGCCCGATCAGGTCGCTCGAGGGGCCGACCCCGAGCACGGGCGGGGGCTCACCCAGCGGGTCGATTCGCCCATCGTACGCGCCCCGCGCCATCAGTGCGCCCAGTGCGGCCCGCAGACCGGTTTCGCGACCATCCAACGCAGCGAGCTGCCCGGTGATGGCCTTCCGTTCGGCGTCGATTCGGAGCTGCTCCACCCGCGGCGACCGGCCGAGTCTGATCCGGCTCTCGACCACTGCCTGGTTCGTCTGCAGGGCCTTCTGTTGGGCCAGCAGAGCGGTCCGGTTTCCGGCCAGTTCCTGCAGTCCGCGCAGCAGGAAGACCGCTTGACCGAACAGCACCAGCCGAACCCTCTGCACGTCGTGACCGGCCGCGTCCCCGAGCCGGGCCTGCTCGTCCACCGCCGCGCCGATGCGTCGGTTGATGTCCAGCGGCAGCGTGAGGGTCGCGCCATAGCCGAACTGCTCGGCGTCGGCCTTCAAGGCCCCCAGGGCGATCGGCGGGGAGATCGGCCCGACCAGCCGGGGATCGTCGAACTCGGTTCCGTCCGCGAACACGCGGGCCGAACCGAAGTATCGGCTGCGCGCGACGCGAACGTTGGCCAGCGCGGCCTGGTTGCGATGGCCGGCAGCCTGCAGGGCGGGAGCATCGGTCTCGATTCGGCGCAGGATGTCGACGAGATCCGCGTGGGCCGCAGGCGCGAAGATCAGGACGATCCACAGCAACGGCGCCCCCCACAAGAAGTGATCCTTCATGGTGTTCCCTCCAGGGTTGCACGAATGCGCTCCGAAGCACGCATCACGGTCTCTCGCTCGATTGGGACTCGGCGGTGCCGTCGAAGGCACCGCGGAACCTGCGTCAGGGCCCCGTCCTTTCGGCCGGTGGCGCGGCTGCGGCCGCGTGGCCCGCGAGCCGGCCGAAGAGGGTGCAGTCGCCCAGCGACATGCCGGAACCGTAGAACCCCGTCGCGGGCTCTCCGGTGGGGCTTGACATAAAACTGCTAGTGCATCGTTCTTTCTGTAACCGAGCTCCCGCCGAAGGGAGTTGAGGTGGCGGGCCAAACCCGCTCTCCTTGGAAGTACCACCTCACCAAGGAGAGAGCAGAGAGATGCCCCACCACGACGATGAACGTACCACGATGCACGAGGTGCTCGACCTCCTGGTCGAGCAGGGGCTGGAAGGCATGGCGGACGCCATGGCCACGATGCTGAACGAGGCGATGAAGATCGAGCGGGCGAGCGTTCTGCGGGCGGAGCTGGGAGAACGCTCGCCCGAGCGCCGCGGCTACGCGAACGGCTTCAAGCCGAAGCGGGTCAAGAGCCGGGTGGGGCTGTCGTTACGTCGCCCGGCCGCCGCTGGCGAGCGAGCGCATCGAGCGGCTCGTCCCATTGATCCCCCCGCCGCGCGCCCACCCCGTTCGATCCCACGGGATCCTGGCTCCAAGTGCGCGCTTGCGCGACCGGGTCGTGCCGGCTCCGCTCTCACGAGTGGGGGACGGCGTGCCGACGGAGACCGCTCCGAGCGGCCCGTCACGGGTGGGTGCCGTCTTCGTTTCAACGAGCAACGAAGAACGTGAGCGGAACGGCGGTCCCGGCGAGCCGGAGACACCCGGGGATTCCGGGCGGATCACTCGTTCTTCGATCCGTCGGCCGGCTGCGACGAGCCGTCGCTCGCGATTGTCACCCCGGAGTCCCGAGGGCCCCCCTGCGCCCGCCGCCCGGCGAGCCCGAAGCGAGTGAGAGCCGATCTCGAGTGGCACGACGCCGCCGCGCGCGTCGAGCTTGAGATCGCCCCGTCGTGGGCTCTCCGGTGGGGCTTGACATAAGACCCGTACTCGGACATCGAACGGAAAACGGGGCTAGAAATTCCTATCCGCCCACCGCGAAGACGAAGGGGCCGCTCATGCAGTAGCCGACGGCACCGACCGGCCCCGTCTTTGCCGCGGGGTCCGCGTCGACGAAGTCGAGCAGCGTCTGCGTGTCTTCGACGACCATGCCGTTCCGGAGCGTCCGCATCAGGCCGAACATCTCCTTCATGCCTTCCTCGCCCGGCTGCATGCGGAAGTCCCGCCGTTCGCGGTAGTAGAGGTTCGGCAGCGCCACGAAATAACCCGCAGTCGCGAGGCGGCGCGCCATGTCGTGCAGTTCCTCGCGCTTTCCGGGCGCGTCCATGTAGAAGAGCACGGCCGGGTGCGGCCCGCCCTCTTCCGGGTGCGTGACGAAGGTGTTCATCTGGCCGTCCGGGGTGGCCAGGTCGATTTGGCGGTCGATCAAGAGGGCTCCGATTCCGTCAGGGGGACCCGAGCGTAGCTCCGACGAGGCGCTACGGGCCGGCGATCCGTCGCGGCGAGGTCGGAAATCCGTCAACCTGTGCGCCCCATGGCCCTCCGCTGCGGAATCGTCGGCATGCCCAACGTGGGCAAGAGCACGCTCTTCAACGCCTTGACCGAGGCGCGGATCGCGGCCGAGAACTATCCGTTCTGCACGATCGAACCGAACTCGGGCATCGTGCCGGTGCCAGACCCGCGGCTCGCCGCCCTGGACGCAATCGTCCATTCGAAGCAGATCGTCCCCGCCACGGTCGAGTTCACCGACATCGCCGGCCTCGTCCGCGGCGCCTCCAAGGGCGAGGGCCTGGGCAACCAGTTCCTGGGCCACATCCGCGAGACCGCCGCGGTGGTGCACGTCGTGCGCTGCTTCGAAGATGCCGACATCAGCCACGTCGACGGCAACATCGATCCGATCCGCGACGTCGAAACCATCGAGACCGAACTCGGTCTCGCAGACCTCGAGACGGTGGAGAAGCGCCACGACCGCGCGGCCCGCGCCGGAAAGCCCGAGGACAAGGCGGAAGCCGCCTTCTTCGAGGCGTTGCTCGCCCACGTCTCCGCTGGCCAGCCCGCGCGATCGTTCGAGGTGCCCGACGTGCTGGCGAAGGCGTTCCGCGAATGCTTCCTGTTGACGGCGAAGCCGACGCTCTACGTTGCGAACGTGGACGAGGACGGACTCGCGGCGGGAAACCCGCACGTCGAGGCGCTCGAGGCCCACGCACGCAAAGTGGGTGCCAGCGTGCTTCGCATCTGCGCCAAGATCGAGATGGACCTGATCGACCTCGACCCCGAGGAACGCGGCATGTTCCTGGAAGAGCTGGGCCTGGAGGAGCCGGGCCTCCACCGCCTGGTCCGCTCCGCCTATCAGCTACTCGACCTCATCACCTTCCTCACGGCGGGCGAGAAGGAGGTGCGCGCCTGGGAGATCCGCCGCGGCTTCAAGGCGCCGCAGGCGGCCGGCACCATCCACACGGATTTCGAGCGCACCTTCATCCGCGCCGAGATCATCCCGTTCGACGCGTACATCGAATGCCAGGGCGAAGCCGGCGCAAAGTCCGCCGGACGGATGCGTGTGGAAGGCAAGGACTACGAGATGCAGGATGGCGACGTGACCAACTTCCGGGTGGGCGCCTGATGCCGGACGAGGCACTCCAGGACGTGCTCGCGCGCTACCACGCGGGACCACGGGCCGGGGTCTTCACCGACGGCTCCTGCGAGGGGAACCCCGGACCCGGTGGTTGGGGCTTCGTGTGGGTGCACGACGACGAGATCCTGCTCGAACGCAGCGGCCACGACCCCGCGACCACGAACAACCGCATGGAACTCCAGGCCCTGATCGAGGCCTACCGCGCGCTGCCGCGCGACGCGGACCTCACGATCCACTCCGACAGCCGGATCTGTGTCGATACCGTGAACCAGTGGGCCGCGGGCTGGGAGCGGCGGGGCTGGAAGCGCAAGGGAGGCCCGATCGCGAACCTGGAACAGGTGAAGGAACTCTGGTCGCTCTCGCAGGCGCGGCCGACCGTGACGCTCCAGTGGATCCGGGCACACGACGGCTCGCGCTGGAACGAATATGCCGATGTCCTGGCTTCCAGCTGGTTGCGCGGCGCCTAACCCCGGGGCCCAAGCAGGTCGGGGGGTCCAATCCGTCCCGGCGTGCTCTCGTCGATTCCGATGGCTCCCACCAGCCGCGCGAAGGCCTCGGGCTCCGGCATCTCGGGTCCAGGACGGATCCCGCCGAGCGTGAAGCCGCTGACGTGGACGGCACCCGGAATGTGGCCATGTAGTTCCGCGCTTCGGGGGACATCTTGGCGCCACATAGCTCCGCCCAGTGTCTCACGCTGGCCTGGTAGTCCGCAGACTTGCGGGGCCCCAGCTGCGGGCGCGGCCCCCGCCGGGTCTCGCCCTGGGGTGGCTCGATCAGCTCGCGGAGGATGACCGGCCGGAAGTCGATCTCGACGTCGAGACCCTCGAAGTACTGCCTGGCTCGGCAACTGCCGAAGTAGGCCCAGGGTCAGGCGTAGTCGAAGTAGAACGGGATGCTGCGCATGGTCGGTCCTCCGGGGGATGGCGGGATTCTAGCTCGAATCCGCTTCCTGGTGGTCGTGGCGCGGGACCAGTCCCCGCTCGGGGACTCCCCGATGTAGAAGGAGGTCTGCGAGCACCTGGCGCCACGCTAGGCTTGCCGGCGGACCGACTTCTCCGCCCGCGTGTTCGGGCGGCCCGAGGACCCATCCCCGCCGATGCCTCTCTCGCACAACAACGGTGTCCGAATCCACTATGAAGAGCGGGGGAGGGGGCGAACCCTCCTACTGCTGATGGGCTTCGCGACGCCGGCGCTCGGTTTCCGGCAGGCGTTCGTGGATGCGCTCACCGGGGAGTTTCGGACGGTCGCGGTCGATGCGCGCGGGACCGGCCGCTCGGACCATCCGGACGAACCCTACTCGATGGGCGACATGGCCACCGACACGCTCGGCGTGATCGACACACTGGGCCTCGAAGATGCCGCCGTCCTCGGGGCGTCGATGGGCGGAATGATCGCCCAGGAGATGGCCCTTGCGGCGCCCGAGCGCGTGAGTCGCCTGATCCTCGTCGGCTCGAGTCCCGGGCGGGCTCCCGACGCCCCGCCGCGGGAGGCGATGCCCCTTCCGCCGTCCGTCACCGACCCGGCCTGGAGGGCCGCGACGCGCGAGGGCTGGCGGCGCTCGTTCAGTGCGAAGTTCGCCGAGGCGAATGGTCCCTACATCGACTCGATCGTGGAGCAGCTCCGCAGCCAGCCGACGCCCCCTCACACCTTTGCGCGACACGGAGAGGCGACCGCAAACTTTTCGACGTACGGGCGGCTCGGCGAGATCGAACAGCCGACGCTGATCATCCAGGGCGCGGAGGACGCGAGCGTGGGTCGAGCGGCCGCAGAGACGCTGGCGAACGGAATCCCCGACGCGCGCCTCGAGATTGTTTCTGGCGCCGGGCACGCGACGATGAACGAACGTCCCATCGAGGTGGCGGAACTCATTCGCGGTTTCCTCGCGTAGGACATCGAGCGCGAACCGACGCGGGCTTGCCGCACTTGCCGCTTCTGGCTCGTGGTGGAGGGGAAGACCGGCGTGCCAGGAGGGAAACGAAGCCGCTGACCCCGGCCAATGGAATTGGCGCAGACGGCCGATAGAATCGGGGCCGGTCAGGTTGATCGCGACGAAGATGCCGACGATCTCGACCGCGAACACATGGTGCGCATACGGCCAGGCCGCGTCCGGTAGGAACGTCGCGGCGTAATTCCCGAAGGTCGCCGAAATCAGGGCGATCGAAACCAACGCGGCGATGTAGAGGACGATGCTCATTCCGCCCGCGAAGGGTCCGGTGCCGTAGCACTGCACCAGGCACTCGACGATCCCGCCCGCCGAGGGATAACGCGCCCCGAGCTTCCCGAGCGAGCAGCCGCTAAAAAGGGCGATCCCGCCGGCCACCATGAAGGACAGGTAGACCGCGCTTCCCGCGATGCTTCCCGCTTCCCCCCAACAGCGCGAAGATCCCGGCACCGATCATGGCGCCCATGCCCAGGGACACGGCCGCCCAGAAGGTCATCGGCTTGCGCGGATCCGGCTCCGGCGCTGCGTTCATCGGGGAGCATCCTGCGACGGATTCCGGGCGGGCACGCGCCGAGCGTGCCCCGGGTCGGACCCTCCCATGGATCCCGCGGTCGCTCAGTGGGAATTCGTCGCTCCGCCGCCGCCGAGGTTTTGGCGGCACAAGGGCTGCGGCGCTTCGATCCACTTCAGGCGGCGTCCCCAAGCGCCTCGAGCAGGCTCACCAGATCGTCCGCGTGCTCCTCCTCCATGGCGAGGATCCCCTCGAGCATGCGGCGCGTGGTCGGATCATCGTTCGCGAGGTAGGCGATCATCTCGCGGTAGCTGTCGATGGCAACGCGCTCCGCGACAAGGTCCTCCTGGATCATGTCGACCAGCGACTCGCCCTCGACGTACTCGGCATGGCTGCGCGAGAGCAGACCGCCGGGCGAGAAGTCGGGCTCGCCGCCCAGTTGCACGATGCGTCCGGCGATCTGGTCGGCGTGCATCTGCTCTTCGATCGCGTGCTGAAGGAACTCCGGCGCTACGCTCTGGGCGTTGATCCCGGAGGCCATGAAGTGATGGCGCCGGTATCTCAGCACGCAGACGATCTCGGTCGCGAGGGCCTCGTTCAAGATGCGCACCACGGTCTCCCGGTGGGCGCGATAGCCCTCCGTCACGGCACCCCGCTCGATGTGCTGCCGGGCGCGCTTGCGCAGGGTCTCGATGTCGGTCAGAAACGGTTTGTCGGTTCCCATCGATCGCTCCTCCTGATCATTCCCCTAGCCTACCGGACTGGCTCGCTCCGCGAGCCGCGCGACGGTCGCCGGTGACTCGCAAGGAGAGGACGGCGCCAGCGGCCCCCGATGTGTCGTCGAAGGCCTGTCGCTCTCCCCCGTACGCGCCTGCGACGGCGCCCTTCGGTTCGAAATCCGCGAGCAGCGGAAACGGGTGATCAACGACAATTATTTCTGCCGGTCCAACGACAACTAGAATTGCCGGTTGCCTCGCCCCCGATGCGACCTGCCACCCTGCGGGGAGGGAGGATCGGCACGGATGGTGA
>Ga0114931_10003962_pt1 | contig 18594 bp, 13 predicted proteins | sample 2SBtaG_FD_89579 | JGI IMG/M metagenome (GOLD analysis project Ga0114931, IMG submission 89579) | Deep subsurface microbial communities from Kolumbo volcano to uncover new lineages of life (NeLLi) - 2SBTROV14_V59a metaG | ecosystem: Environmental > Aquatic > Marine > Volcanic | place: Kolumbo...
ACCGCGATGCAACAGCAGCTCGGCATCTGGGCATTAGCCCGGTACCAGCCAATGGCGCCGGAACAGCTGGGTCCCAGGGACTCAGGTTTCCGCCGCATTCAGGGACGTGTCACCCGTGTCATCCAGGGAAACAAGGGGCTATCGCTGTATCTGGGGCCACGACTCCTGGTGCATATTCGCTCGGCTGACCTGAAACACTTTTCCCTGCCACAACTGCAACAGCTACAGGGAAAAACGATCCGCGTTCGTGGCTGGATTCACCCGGGTAAAAAGCACTTTTTTATGGCACTACGCCATCCCGATGCGCTGGAAAGCCTGAATTAATGGTAAAATTCCCCTCGCACGGAAAATGACATCCACCATAACGCCAACCTAAGAAACACTGATGACCGACAAAATCCGCCAAGACGCCCTGGATTACCACGAGCACCCCATTCCCGGCAAAATTGCCATAGAAATCACCAAATCCACCAATACCCAGAAGGACCTGTCGCTGGCCTATACCCCCGGCGTCGCTGAACCGGTACGGGAAATCAGCAAGAACCCCAATGCCGCCTATCGCTATACCGCCAAAGGTAACCTGGTGGCAGTGATTACCGATGGCACCGCCGTGCTGGGGCTGGGCAATGTTGGTCCTCTGGCTGGCAAACCGATGATGGAAGGTAAAGCGGTACTGTTCAAACGCTTCGCCAATGTGGACGTGTTCGACATCGAAGTGGATGCCGAAACCACTGACCAGTTTATCGAAACCGTGTCCCGTATCGCTTCCACCTTCGGCGGCATTAACCTGGAAGATATCGCCGCGCCGCGCTGCTTCGAAATCGAAAAACGCCTGGACGAAATGCTGGATATCCCGGTATTCCATGACGACCAGCACGGTACCGCCATCATTATCGCTGCCGGACTGATCAATGCGGTCGAGCTACAGGACAAGCAATTGCCGGACTGCAAAATCGTGTGCATGGGTGCTGGCTCTGCCGGCCTGGCATCCATGAAACTGCTGATTGCCCTGGGTGCAAAACAGGAGAATATCTTCCTGCTGGACCGCCAGGGTGTGGTGCATAAGCAACGGGATGACCTGAACCCCTACAAGGCGGAGCTGGCCAATGACACTCCGCTACGCACCCCCATGGAAGCCATCACCGGAGCGGACATTTTTGTCGGCGTATCCGGCCCCAACCTGCTGTCGCCGGAAATGCTGGCAGTCATGGCGCCACGGCCGATCGTGTTTGCCCTGTCCAATCCCAACCCGGAAATCCTGCCGGAACTGGCCCATAGCACCCGGGATGACCTGATCATGGCCACCGGCCGTAGCGATTATCCCAACCAGGTGAATAATGTCCTCGGCTTCCCCTACATATTCCGCGGTGCCCTGGATGTACAGGCCAGCGCCATCACCCAGGAAATGCAGCTGGCCGCGGTGCACGTGATCGCCGCCCTGGCACGTGAGCCCGTGCCGGAAGAAGTGATGAAGGCATTCGAGCTGGAACGCCTGGAATTCGGGCCGGATTACATCATTCCCAAACTGCTGGACCCACGCCTTCTGGAACGGGTGCCCGCCGCTATTTCGGCTGCCGCCATCGAATCGGGCGTGGCACGTAAAACCCTGCAGGACTAAATACCCAGGCCAGTCCCAACTGCTACACTCCTGTGTATGTTGATCATTTCCGCCAGGCGATGATCAACAGGATAAACCACAACAACAAAACCGATTAGCCGGCTATTTCAGGCAAGTCCTGTGACGCGGCCTAATCAAACCGTTTATCAGTCAGGAGGATGGCGATATGCAAAAAATCACCGTAGTTGGTGCAGGACGTGTAGGAGAATCCACCGCGCAGTTTATTGCTTACCATGACCTGTGTCGGGAACTGGTGCTGCTGGATGTAAAAGAAGGCGCTGCCGAAGGTGCGGCGCTGGATATCCAGCAAAATGCGCCTCTGTTTGGCTTTGATACCCGTTTGACGGGCGGCACAAAACCCTCCCTGATAAAAGATTCCAACCTCATCATTATTACCGCCGGTATCCCGCGCAAATCGGGCATGTCCCGCTCCGACGTCATGGGTACCAATGTACGCATCACCGATGAAATCGTGGAGCACACCCTGCAGTACGCACCCAACGCCATGCTACTGTTCGTCTCCAACCCGGTCGATATTCTCACCTACCGTGCCTGGAAAAAAACCGGCTGGGAACGCAACCGGGTATTTGGCCAGGCCGGCGTGCTGGATTCCACCCGCATGGGCAGTTTCATTGCCATGGAAACCGGCTTTTCCACCAAGGACATCACCGCCATGGTCATGGGTGGCCACGGCGATTCCATGGTGCCGATGATGCGCTTCACCACCATCTCCGGCATTCCCGTGAGTAACTTCCTCGAACCCGAAGCCATTGAGCGCATTGTCGAACGAACCCGTCACGGCGGCGCTGAAATCCTGGCCCTGCGCCAGAACTCCAGCGCCTACGATGCGCCCGCCGCCGCGGTACAGGTCATGGTGGATGCCATGATCCATAACCGTAAACGCATCCTGCCGTCGGTCGCTATCCTGGACGATGAATACGGCTGCTCCGACCTGGCTATCGGCGTACCCACAGTACTGGGAGAATTCGGCATGGAGAAAGTGGTGGAACTGGCACTGAATGAGCAGGAACAGGCCGATTTCGACAAGTCCATTTCCATGGTTCGTAAGGATCTGGAGATATTGGCGACACTTTAATCGTTGTTTTGACGCGAAGACGCAAAGATCGCTAAGGTTACTTTGGTAGCAGTCGACCTACCAAATTTCGTAGCTGGACTGAAGTGGTATATTTCTTCTTTTATCGAACGGTGCTGCTTTCGCTTATACCATTCATTCACTTTGCGACCTTTGCCTCTTAGCGTCAAAGAAAAATCCTGAATCCCCCGCCGCCCTAAGGACGCCTGCCAGGCTTCCTGATACAATCCCACCATGCAGAAACCCCGTGCTTACCTGATCGACGCCAGTATTTATATTTTCCGTGCCTGGCATGTTTATGACGACGCTATCGTGGATGCGGATGGCTACCCCAGCAATGCGGTGTACGGGTTTTCCGAATTCCTGTACCAGATCCTGAGCCAGCACAAACCGGCCCATATCGCCTGCGCCTTCGATGCTCACCAGACGGATTCCTACCGTTGCGAAATCTATCCCGACTACAAGGCCAATCGCCCACCGGCACCGGAGGAACTGATACGCCAGTTTGAATATTGCCGGGAATTCTGCCGTGCCATCGGTGTGGCGGAATTCGGTAGCCATCGCTACGAAGCCGATGACATCATCGGCACCCTGGCAAAGCGTTATCGCGACCAGGGCTATGCCATTACCATTCTCAGTGCCGACAAGGACCTGACCCAGCTGGTGGAAGGGGAACACGACATATGGTGGGACTATGCCCGCGGCAACACCCTGGACCGCCGTGGCGTCGAAAAACACTGGGGGGTACGGCCGGAACAGATAGCCGACATGCTGGCCCTGTCCGGTGACAAGGTGGATAACATTCCCGGCATCCCCGGGGTGGGCTACAAGATGGCCTCCAACCTGCTAAAAAAATACCCGGATATCGAAACCCTGCTGCAAAACATCGAACAGATCTCCAGCATGAAATTCCGCGGCTCGGCCCGCATCCAGAATCTGGTGCAGGAACACCAGCATATCCTGCCCACCAACAAACGCCTCACCCGGATCGTCACCGATGCCGCATTTGAACCGGAACACCAGGACCTGAGCTGGCAAGGGGTGGAACAAGGCCGCTTGCACGCCCTGTTCGAGCAGCTGGATGCGGGCCATGGTCGCCGGCAGCGCTGGTTTGATCTATGGCCCGGCTGATCCTGTTCAACAAGCCCTATGGGGTGATCTGCCAGTTCAGCCCCCACGAAAAGCATCCCAGCCTGAAGGATTACCTGCCGATTGCCGACATTTACCCGGCTGGCCGCCTGGACCATGATTCCGAAGGCCTGTTACTGCTCACCGATGATGGCGGCCTGCAGCACCGCATCAGCCACCCGAAAAACAAAATGCCCAAAACCTACTGGGCCCAGCTGGATGACCGCATTACCGACGCAGCCATCCAGCAATTACGCCAGGGGGTGCAACTCAAGGACGGCATGACCAAACCAGCCCGGGTGCAACGACTGGAAGCGCCAGGCAGGCTCTGGCCCAGGGAACCGCCGATCCGGGTACGCCAGCAGATTCCTACCAGCTGGATCGAAATCACCATTCGTGAAGGCCGCAATCGCCAGGTGCGGCGTATGACGGCGGCCGTGGGCTTCCCCACCCTGCGACTGATTCGGGTCCAGGTGGGGGAGTGGCAGCTGGGAGACCTGCAGCCGGGCGAGTATCGCGAGCTCGCTACCGACTAATCCTTATATTATCGCCCACTAAAATTGCGTATAATCCACAGCTCGATTTTTCATGCCCAAAGCAGCCTGCCAGAAACCCTTGTGGTTCGCATTTCTATAATTAAAAACAAGATTCAAAGCTGCTGGGCAATGGCAATAACTTCGTTATAGGAGCAAATTTTGTCCACTCGCAGTGCAACTATTAATCAATCGCTGATGCAATATTTCATGCCCTTTATGAGCTGGCTGCCAAAAGTAAAGGGGCGGGATATTCGCGCGGACTTCATGGCCGGCCTGACCGGCGCTATCGTGGTGCTGCCACAGGGTGTGGCTTTTGCCACCATCGCCGGTATGCCGCCAGAATATGGCCTGTATGCCGGCATGATCCCCGCCATGATTGCTGCCCTGTTTGGCTCATCCCGCCTGCTGGTCTCGGGGCCTACCACCGCCGCCTCCATCGTCCTGTTCTCATCCCTGAGCGTGTATGCAGAGCCCGGCTCGGCGGAGTATGTGAAACTGGCACTGACCCTGACCTTCATGGTGGGTGTCCTGGAAATCATCCTCGGCCTGGCGCGCATGGGTGCCCTGGTTAACTTTATTTCCCATGCGGTCATCGTCGGCTTCACCGCTGGCGCCGCCATCCTGATCGCGGTTAAACAGCTGAAGAACTTCTTCGGCGTTGAAATCCCCCGCGGCGGACACCTGCATGACATTCTAGTACATTTTTTCCACCAGATACCCAATATCAACTGGTATGTCACCAGCGTAAGTATCGCCACCATCGTTTCCGGCATCCTGGTGAAACGCTACATCCCCAAAATCCCGTACATGATTGCAGCCATGATCGTAGGCAGCCTGGCCGCCGCCGAGCTGAATTATATCTACGGTGTGGATATCACCGGCATTAAAACCGTCGGCGCCCTGCCGGATACCCTGCCACCCTTGTCATCACCGGATTTTTCTTTCGATACCATCCGCGACCTGGCCATGTCCGCCCTGGCGATTACCATGTTCGCCCTGACGGAAGCCGTATCCATCGGCCGTTCCCTCGCGGCACGTACCGGTGATCGCATCGACGGCAACCAGGAATTCATTGGCCAGGGCCTCTCCAACCTGGCCGGTAGTTTTTTCTCTGGCTATGTGGCGACTGGATCATTCAACCGCAGTGGACTGAATTTCCATGCCGGCGCACGTACGCCAATTGCTGCGATCTTCGCCGGTTTACTGCTGATGATTATCGTGCTGTTAGTTGCACCGCTGGCGGCCTGGCTGCCGAATGCCGCCATGGCAGGCATCCTGTTCATGGTGGCATATGGACTGATCGACTTTAAGGAAATCAAACATATTATTACCTACGATCGACGCGAGATGTCGATCCTGATGGTCACCTTCCTCAGCGCCCTGTTCCTGGAACTGGAACTGTCCATATTCCTGGGCATAATGCTGTCACTGGTGCTGTACCTGGAGAAGACCTCCAAGCCCTGGATAGCCACCCGTGCGCCGGACCCCCGCCTGGACAAGAGCGCCTTCTCCAGCGATCCCGGCCTGCCCCAGTGTCCGCAGCTGGGTATCATCCGCATCGACGGTTCATTGTTCTTTGGCTCGGTGGACCATGTGCAGAATTACCTGGCCCGCCTGGAAGACCAGGTTCCGGAACAGAAACACCTGGCAATCGTATCCCAGGGTATTAACTTCGCAGATATTTCCGGCTGCTCCCTGATCAAGTCGGAAGCGCTGAAACGCCGCCAGCGTGGTGGTGATCTGTACCTGGTACACACCAAGAAAGGATTATGGGATTCACTGGACAAGTGCCATTACTTCGATGAAATCGGTGTAAAGAACATCTTCCAGTCCAAGACAGCAGCGCTTCGTGCGATCTACCAGAAGCTGGATAAGTCCATCTGTGAGCATTGCGACAAGCGGATTTTCCAGGAATGCCAGGACCAGTTCGGCAAGCCGGAGAAGACGGTTAAATAAACGTTTTTGACACTGAAGCCAGAGAATAACTTTTACCTGAATCCGTGACTTCACTACGGCACAGAGCACAAACTCTTGATTCCACAGCGGTTTAAAAAATACCCGCTTAACCTAAAGTGAAGCTAAGATTTTTTAAAATCCACTGTGAAACCAATATCTTGCACTCTGTTATCCGCATTGAAGTCACGGATTCAGGTTTTATTTTCTGGCGCGAAGGACGCAAAGAGAAGCTGATTGTATAAATCATGTCCGGGTAGACTGTGGTACCCGGTTCCTTCAGTCACCAGCTACAGAAGCCCCTGTCCACCGTAGGTCTGAATTCATTCGGACATTGCGCTCATACATCGGGGTGCGAATGAATTCGCACCTACCGACACCCGGTAACATTTGCGTTTTTTGCGGACTTAATTATTCAATAAAAAAAGGGAGCCAATGGCTCCCTTTTCTGTTACCTGATAATCCGATTGATTACTTGTAGAAATCAACCATGGTTTCCAGTGACTTGGCAGTGATTTTATCCGCATGACCGGCACAGCCGAAGGCTTCAAAGCGAGCCTTACAGATTCCTTTCATACCCTTGGTAGATTCTTTCAGGAATTTACGTGGATCGAAGTTAGCTGGGTTTTCAGCCAGGTGCTTACGAATCGCGCCAGTAGAAGCCATACGCAGGTCAGTATCGATATTCACTTTACGTACACCGTTCTTGATACCTTCCTGAATTTCTTCAACCGGTACACCGAAAGTCTGACCCATGTCACCACCGTATGAGTTGATGATCTTCAACCAGTCCTGAGGCACAGAGGAAGAGCCGTGCATGACCAGGTGAGTGCTGGGGATGCGGGCGTGAATTTCGCGGATGCGGTCGATACGCAGGATTTCACCGGTAGGCTCCTTGGTGAACTTGTACGCACCGTGAGAAGTACCGATAGCGATAGCGAGAGCATCGACACCGGTCTTTTCAACGAAGTCAGCCGCTTCTTCAACACCGGTCAGCAGCTGGTCCATGTCCAGTTTGCCTTCGGCGCCGTGGCCGTATTCTTCGCCCATTTCACCGGTTTCCAGTGAACCCAGGCAACCCAGTTCGCCTTCGACGGATACGCCGCAGTCGTGAGCCATTTCTACCACTTTACGGGTCACTTCAACATTGTATTCGTAGCTGGAGGGGGTTTTCATGTCGGACATCAGGGAGCCGTCCATCATGACGGAGCTGAAACCGGACTGGATGGAGCGCAGACAAACGCCGGGCTCGGAACCATGGTCCTGGTGCATAACCACAGGAATGTGGGGATACATTTCGATGGCCGCCGAAATCAGGTGGCGTAGGAAGGGTTCACCCGCATAAGAGCGAGCACCCGCGGAACCCTGCATGATAACAGGGCTGTTGACTTCGTCCGCAGCTTGCATGATGGCATGGACCTGCTCTATGTTATTCACATTGAATGCAGGCATACCAAAGTCATTTTCTGCTGCGTAATCCAGCAACTGACGCATAGAGATTAATGCCATAGTCTGTTCTCCTTATCGAACACGTTATTTACAAATTTGTTCCAGAGCCCGGTTGTTAGGCACCGGCACTCAGTCTGATACTGGACGTTACCAATATTCACGATTTTCATCGCATTGGTACCACCTTCTTCCTCACCCAGATAGTCACCCCGGGTGATAATAATCCTGTCACCTTCTTCGACAATGCCTTTTTCCGAGAGGATCCGGGCCACGGCGGAACTAATATTGTAGGGGCCGATATTATCGAAATCGATACCGGTGGGATACACTCCCCGATATAAGGTTACTTTACGCCGGGTAACCTCATGCCGGGTCATGGCATATACCGGTATCCCGGAACTGATCCGTGACATCCATAATACGGTGGAGCCGGATTCAGTTAAAGCAGCAATGGCATCCACATTCAGGTGATTGGCGGCATACATGGTAGCCATGGCTATCGCCTCATCCACACGGCTAAAGGTCTTGTCCACCCGGTGGTCCGAGGTGCGGGCCAAGGGATGCTGTTCCGCTGACTCACAGATACGCCCCATGGTTTCCACCACCAGAACCGGGAATTTGCCGGCTGCGGTCTCGCCCGAGAGCATCACTGCATCGGTGCCGTCATGCACCGCATTGGCTACGTCGAAAACTTCCGCACGGCTGGGCACCGGGTTGTTGATCATGGATTCCATCATCTGGGTAGCGGTAATCACCACACAGTCCTTGGCCCGGGTGCGTTTGATCAGGTCTTTCTGGATGGCGGGTAGTTCCGCATCACCCACTTCCACACCCAGGTCGCCCCTGGCAACCATAATAGCATCGGATACATCGATAATTTCATCAATAACCCTGAGTGCTTCAGCCCGTTCAATCTTAGCCACGATGCCAGCATGGCCACCGGCAGCCTGTAACAGTTCCCTGGCCTCGATAATGTCTTCAGGCGACTTGGGGAATGATACCGCCAGGTAATCCGCTTCGATCTCCGCAGCGACCTTGATATCTTCCCGATCCTTGTCTGTCAGGGCAGGTGCCGACAGACCGCCCCCCATCAGGTTAATGCCTTTTTTATTCGAGAGGGGGCCACTGACCATCACTTCACAATGAATTTCGGTGTTACTGACTTCCTGTACTCTTAGCACCATGCGGCCATCGTCCAGAATCAGGGTATTACCGGGCTTTACATCCTTGGGCAAGTCCTTATAGGCTATGCCCACCCGTTCCCGGGTACCGGCATCGGCAGCCAGGGCTGCATCCAGCACGAAATGATCGCCTTTTTTCAGCTCGACACAATCATCGACAAACCGATCAATGCGTATTTTCGGGCCCTGCAAATCCACCAGTACCCCAACAACACGACCCACTCGCTCACTGATTTCCCGTACCAGCCGGGCACGGCGTTTCTGTTCTTCGTGAGTGCCATGAGAAAAGTTGAGACGTACAACATCCGCACCGGCGCGAATCAGCTCTTCAATGACAGTTTCACTGTCTGTAGCAGGCCCCAGGGTGGCAACAATTTTGGTTCTACGCAAACAGGCGTTCCTCAATTAGCTCATACGAACAAGGCCCCAAAATGGGGCCTAAAGTAATATTAATCTTTTGCACGCTCTTCCAGCATGGCGACGGCAGGCAAGGTCTTACCTTCCAGGTACTCCAGGAAAGCACCGCCAGCAGTAGAAATATACGACACCTTATCGTAGATATCGTATTTCTGGATGGCGGCAATCGTGTCACCACCACCGGCCAGGCTAAAACCTGGCGCATTTGCAATCGCCATGGATACGGTTTTAGTGCCTTCACCGAACTGGTCAAATTCAAACACGCCTACCGGACCATTCCAGACAATGGTGCCAGCCTTGGAAATAATATCGGCAAGGACATTGGCACTGTCAGGACCAATATCGAAAATCATATCGTCTTCTTCTACATCAGCGGCATTTTTCAATGTCGCTTCGGCAGTCTCGGAAAACTCCTTGCCACAAACCACGTCAGTGGCAATAGGAATAATCGCACCACGTTTCTGCATTTTTTCCATCAGGCCTTTGGCCGTATCCACCAGGTCGTTTTCACACAGTGATTTACCGACCGGAAAACCAGCCGCTTTCAGGAAGGTATTGGCGATACCGCCACCCACAACCATCTGGTCAACTTTTTCTGACAGGGCTTCCAGTACAGTCAGCTTGGTGGAAACCTTGGAACCACCGACTATAGCGACCATCGGACGCGCCGGGTTTGCCAGTGCCTTGGACAGGGCATCCAGTTCTTCTGCCAGCAGCAAACCGGCACAGGCAATGGGTGCAAATTTACCCACACCATGGGTAGATGCCTGGGCGCGATGCGCGGTACCGAAAGCATCCATTACGAATACATCGCAAAGGGCCGCATATTTTTTCGCCAGGGTTTCCTCGTCTTTCTTCTCGCCGGCATTGAAACGTACATTTTCCAGCAGGACGACTTCGCCAGCAGCCACGTCAGGAGCATTATCCAGATAATCCTTTACCAGGCGCACATCCTTACCCAGCTTGCCAGACATGCATTCAGCAATCGGCTGCATGGAGTTTTCTTCATCCGCCTTACCTTCTTCCGGACGACCACGATGCGACATCACCATAACCGAGGCACCGGCTTTCATGCAGTGCTCAACCGTTGGCATGGATGCAGTGATACGCGCATCGGAAGTAACTTTACCGTCTTTAACCGGTACGTTCAGGTCTGCGCGAATCAGTACACGCTTACCAGCAAGATCAAGATCAGTTAACTTGATGAAAGACATGAGATAGCTCCTAAAGATTTTCAATAATGTAAAAACTGTTTGTTAAATCGATTTGATAATTTAACAAGCAACTCTAACTACTACCATTCTGGAATTTGCAGAATGGCCTCAGTACCTGGCTTCTTTATGCTGCATTCATTAATGCAACGGTGGTATCGATCATACGATTCGAAAAACCCCACTCGTTATCGTACCAGGCGCATACTTTTACCAGGTCGCCGTTGGATACCCGGGTCAAAGTGGCATCGAAATTCGATGTGGTGCTGGTATGGTTAAAATCCACTGACACCAACGGGCCATCTGAATAACCCAGTATTTCACCATCTGCTGCTTCTTTCATGATGGCATTAATCTCTTCCACTGTCGTATCGCGGCTGGCTACGAAGGTAAGGTCCACGATCGAGACATTAATCGTAGGCACGCGAATCGCAAAACCGTCCAGCTTGCCATTCATCTCCGGTAACACCAGACCCAAAGCAGCAGCGGCACCGGTCTTGGTGGGAATCATGGACTGGGTTGCAGATCGCGCGCGCCGCAGGTCCGGATGATACACATCGGTTAACACCTGATCATTGGTATAGGAATGTACTGTCGTCATCAAGCCTTTTTCCACACCAATCTTTTCCATCAATGGCTTGACCAGGGGCGCCAGGCAATTGGTAGTACAGGACGCATTGGAAATAACGGTGTCGGTGGATTTGAGCACCCCCTGATTCACACCATATACAATCGTGGCATCCACATCTTTCCCACCCGGCGCCGAAATAATGACTTTTTTGGCGCCACCCTGCAGGTGCGCCGACGCCTTGTCCTTGCTGGTAAAAAAGCCGGTGCATTCAAGCACCACATCCACGCCAAGTTCGCCCCAGGGCAAACAACTTGGGTCCCGCTCAGATAGCACACGAATCTTGTCACCATTAACGATAATGTCTGCACCGTCAAAAGAAACTTCGCCAGGGAAACGCCCGTGCGCCGTATCAAACTGCGTCAGGTGCGCATTGGTATAAGCGTCACCAAGGTCATTAATTGCAACGATCTGTACTTCGTCTGTACGTCCTGCTTCATAAAGCGCACGCAAAACATTGCGGCCGATACGTCCATAACCATTAATTGCAATTTTAATTGCCATATTTTTTTTCTATAATAAAGCCATCCATGAGTCACGTCATAGCTCCAGCTATGCCGACCAACAATCGATTCCATTCCCTTATGTAATTTAAACCTTTTCTCAAAACAGCCGCAACTGACTTGAGAAAAGGTTTCAAAAGTGTACAGGGCGGGCAATGCCCGCCCTGTAATACTTAACCGCCATACAAACCAATTAGTTTGCAGCAACGTGCTGAACAAAACGCATCATGTTGCAGGTATAGCCGTACTCATTGTCGTACCAGGAAACCACTTTAACGAAAGTGCCGTCCAGTGCGATACCAGCTTCGGCATCGAAGATGGACGAGTAGCCAACACCACGGAAGTCAGTAGAAACCACTTTCTCGTCGGTGTAACCCAGGGTTTTGCTCATATCGCCAGTTTCAGAGGCTTCTTTCATGGCCGCACATATATCGGCATAAGATGCTTCTTTATCCAGTTCAACTGTCAGGTCAACGACAGAAACATCAGAAGTGGGAACACGGAAAGCCATACCGGTCAGTTTGCCATTCAGTTCAGGCAGAACAACACCAACGGCTTTAGCGGCACCAGTGGAAGAAGGAATGATGTTTTCCAGGATACCGCGACCACCGCGCCAGTCTTTCTGGGAAGGACCGTCAACTGTTTTCTGAGTAGCGGTGGCAGCGTGAACAGTAGTCATCAGGCCGCGCTTGATACCCCATTTGTCATTCAGGACCTTGGCAACAGGCGCCAGACAGTTGGTAGTACAGGAAGCAGCAGAAACAATTGCCTGGCCGTCATAAGTTTCGTGGTTTACACCGTATACAAACATCGGTGTGCCATCTTTGGAAGGTGCAGACTGGACAACTTTCTTGGCACCGGCATCGATGTGTTTCTGACAGCCTTCAGCGGTCAGGAAGAAACCAGTTGAATCGATAACAATTTCAGCCCCTACTTCGTCCCATTTCAGGTCAGCAGGATCACGCTCGGCAGTTAAACGAATTTTCTTGCCGTCAACGATCATAGCGCCTGGCTCGGAAGTAACTTCACCTTTGAAACGACCGTGTACTGAATCATATTTCAGCATGTATGCCAGATACTCGGCATCCAGCAGGTCGTTGATACCAACGATTTCAATATCGCTGAACTCGTTGTAAACAGCTCGAAAAACCATGCGGCCGATACGACCGAAACCATTAATACCGACTTTTATCGTCATAAGATTCTCCAGATTAAAGTTTTTTTAATAATTAAATTTTAAAAATAAAGTTCTTCCGGCGTGCCTGAACAGACCGGAAGGAACAGGAATTTAGAGTACGCTGTTGACTGCTTTTACAACATTCTCAACAGTAAAACCGAACTCCTGGAACAACACTTTGTCAGGTGCGGATTCACCGAAACGGTCGATACCTACAACGGCACCCTGGGTGCCTACATACTTGTACCAGCCATCAGTTACCGCTGCTTCAACCGCTACACGGGCAGTCACTTCTGGTGGCAGGATTTTATCTTTGTATTCACCAGGCATGGCATCGAAAGTAGTGGTCGAAGGCATGGAAACCACACGGATTTTCTTGTCAGCCAGCTGTTCCGCTGCGCCCATAGCCAGAGCCACTTCCGAACCAGTGGCAATAATGATGGCGTCGGGTGTACCGTCACAGTCTTTCAGCACATAGGCACCATTTGAGATATCGTGTATCTGCTCGGGAGTTCTGGTCTGATGTGGCAGCCCCTGGCGTGAGAAAATCAGCGCTGACGGGCCGTCTTTGCGCTCAATGGCCTGCTGCCAGGCAACCGCGGACTCAACCGCATCACAGGGACGCCATACGGCCATGTTGGGAATCATGCGCAGGGTCGGGATCTGCTCAACCGGCTGATGGGTCGGACCATCTTCACCCAGACCGATAGAGTCATGGGTATAGACGAAAATGCTCTGGATCTTCATCAGTGCCGCCATGCGCAATGCGTTACGGGCGTACTCGGAGAACATCAGGAAGGTGGCACCGAAAGGCATCAGGCCGCCATGCAGGGCAATACCGTTCATGATGGCGGACATACCAAATTCACGCACGCCATAGTTAACGTAGTTGGCGTGAGGATTGTCGGCACGCATGGGTTTGTAGCCAGACCATTCAGTCAGGTTGGAACAACCCAGGTCGGCAGAACCACCAAAGATTTCCGGCAGGATCGCAGCATAACCTTCAATGGAATTCAGCGAAGCTTTACGTGATGCAATAGTCTCGGCCTTTTCATTCACGGCATCGATAAACTCGGAAGATTTCAGAGCCCACTCGGCAGGCAGCTCGCCGTTCATGCGGCGCTCAAACTCTTCTGCCAGTTCCGGATGCGAGGCATAATAAGTATCAAATCTTTCCTGCCATGCAGCTTCTGCAGCCGTGCCTTTTTCTTTGGCATCCCACTGCTGGTAAATATCTTCCGGCACTTCGAAAGCGTCGTATTCCCAGCCCAGTGCTGCTTTGGCCAGGTTGATTTCATCCTGGCCCAGTGGTGCACCGTGGCTGGCATGGCTACCGGCCTTGTTGGGAGAACCGAAACCGATGGTGGTTTTGCAGCAGATCAGGGTCGGTTTATCGGTCATTGCCTTGGCAAATTCCAGAGCTTTTTCGATAGCAGCCGGATCGTGGCCATCCACATCAGGAATCACGTGCCAGCCATAGGACTCGAAACGCTTCGGTGTGTTATCGGTAAACCAGCCCTCAACGTGACCATCGATAGAAATACCATTGTCGTCCCAGAACGCCACCAGCTTGCCCAGGCCAAGGGTACCGGCCAGTGAACAGGCTTCGTGGGAAATACCTTCCATGAGACAGCCATCGCCCATGAATACATAGGTGTGGTGATCGACAATATCATGTCCATCCTTGTTGAACTCTGCCGCCAGGGCTTTTTCTGCGATAGCCATACCAACAGCATTGGTAATACCCTGGCCCAGGGGACCAGTAGTGGTTTCTACACCGGGGGTATAACCGTATTCAGGATGACCCGGGGTCTTGGAGTGCAGCTGACGGAAATTTTTCAGGTCATCAATGCTGAGGTCGTAACCAGTCAGATGCAGCAGAGAATAAATCAGCATGGAGCTATGACCGTTAGACAGCACGAAACGGTCACGATCGGGCCACTTTGGGTTAGTGGGGTTGTGTTTCATGTGGCCGTTCCACAGAACTTCGGCGATATCAGCCATACCCATAGGGGCACCGGGATGTCCGGAATTGGCTTTCTGAACGGCATCCATACTCAGAGCACGTATGGCATTAGCAAGCTCTCTGCGCGAAGGCATAAGCATTCTCCAGTTAAAGTTCAAAATTCTTAATCACCCCAGCCAGTCGAATTCGCGACACCAGGGATGACCTGCAAATCTGTATCGAAACCGACCTAACAACACCCGGTTTCCAAGGGGGCGTTATTGTCCCTTACTTGGGCGAGTTCAGCAACCAGTGACTGAGGCCAGATTAACCTGACACTGATCTCGATCAAAAAACAACCAATTTCAGTTTCTAGCCTGAACCCCTGCACCTGCCCGAAAATATCTAAAATATCTTTTTAAAAACAATGGTATACACAAATCCTCTGGGCAGAAAAACAGTACCTGACCAGGCATAGCGGCAAGCCTGGTACGATAAAAATGTTGATGCTGTAATAAATAATTCAGATTGACCAGTGAGCCTTATTCATCCTTCCATTTAATCGAACAGCCCATACCGGGGATCTGTTCCTGGGGCCCCTGACCGGTTTCAGCCACCTGTTTCATCGCCAGGAACAGGTCTCGGCGCACACCTGGCGCCGCAGTCTCCTTACGGCTTTCATCCAGGCGCCCCCGGTATTGCAGCTCCAGATCGGCGTTATAGCCAAAGAAATCCGGGGTACAGACGGCGCCATAAGCGCGGGCAATCTCCTGGGTTTCATCCACCAGGTAGGGAAAACTGAAATGATTCGCCTCCGCCAGCGCCTGCATATTCTCGAACGAGTCTTCTTGGTACTGGGCCGGATCATTGGACATAATGGCGACCGAATTCACCCCCAGGGCCCTGAGCTCGGCGGTGTCCCTGACAATCCGCTCCAGCACGGCTTTGACATAGGGGCAATGGTTACAGATAAACATCACCAGCAGGCCGTTTTCACCCCGGCATTGCTGTAACGACCAGTGCCTGCCGTCCACTCCGGGTAGACTGAAATCGATCGCCGGGGCACCAAAATCACATACGGGGGTCTTAAGACTTACCATAGAATTGCACCATTTGGATGTTTGAGGGCGCCTACCATGCCATTGCATACATTTAAATTCAATCAAATACCCCCATCTAAAGCCACACGGTTTTTCTCACTGGATATAGAAAAAACTTATAATTTCACCTAGTTGGACCTTGATATCCATGCTAAAATGGTAAGTTCAGTTTTGAATTTACAAACATTGAAAACAGGCCATTAATGAGCGAACAACAGCAACCCCAGTCCACGGAATTCGACAAGCAGTCCCGCCTTAAGGAACTGATTGCAAAGGGAAAAGAACAGGGCTTCCTGACTTATTCCGAAGTCAACGACCACCTGCCCGAAGACATTGTCGATCCGGAGCAGATCGAAGATATCATTAACATGATTAATGATATGGGTATCCACGTGCACGAAGTGGCGCCGGATACCGAGTCCCTGGTACTGACGGATGCCAGCGCAACCGACGACAATGCTGCCGAAGAAGCAGCTGCCGCATTGGCCTCTATCGAGAACGAATTTGGCCGTACCACCGACCCGGTACGCATGTATATGCGTGAAATGGGTAGTGTCGAACTGCTGACACGGGAAGGCGAAATCGCCATCGCCAAGCGCATTGAAGAAGGCCTGCGCCAGGTGGTTACCGCCCTGGCCACTAATCCGCGCTCGGTTCTGCAGGTACTCAAAACCTATGAATTCATCATCGAGGAAGAAGGCCGTATCACCGACCTGATCACCGGTTTCCACAGTGATGATGACAACACCCCTGAACCCGTCACCCCGGAACAGGCCATTGAGAACCAGGCCGAGTCCGATGACCTGGACGAGGAAGAAACCCCGGTCGAAGACCTGGGCCCGGATCCGGAAGAAACCCGTCTGGTGTTCGAAAAACTCGCCAAGGCCTATGACAAGACCCTCGCTGCGCTGAAAAAGAAGAATTCCAAAGCCTCTTCCAAGGCCCGCGACGAAATGGCGGAAATCTTCATGGAAGTCAAGTTCCTGCCCAATATCATTCTGGCCATGACCCGTGATCTGCGCCGCACCATCGAACGGGTACGCGTACTGGAAAGAATCATCCTCAACCTGTGCGTCAACAAGGCCGCCATGCCACGCAAGGAAATGATTTCCAGTTTCCCGGATAACGAAACCAACCAGGACTGGATCGACCCGTACCTCAAAGGTCACGAGTATTCCCCCAAACTGGCGGAACTGTCACCTGAGATAAAGCAGACCCAGCACAAACTGGCGATCCTGGAAGACGAATTCGGCCTCAAAATTGCCGACATCAAGGAAATCAACCGCAAGATGTCCATCGGCGAAGCCAAGGCACGCCGCGCCAAGAAAGAAATGGTGGAGGCCAACCTGCGCCTGGTTATTTCCATTGCCAAGAAATACACCAACCGCGGCCTGCAGTTCCTGGACCTGATCCAGGAAGGTAATATTGGCCTCATGAAAGCGGTGGACAAATTTGAATACCGTCGCGGTTACAAATTCTCCACCTATGCCACCTGGTGGATTCGTCAGGCCATCACCCGCTCCATCGCGGACCAGGCCCGTACCATCCGTATCCCGGTGCACATGATTGAAACCATCAACAAACTCAACCGCATTTTCCGCCAGATGCTCCAGGAAATGGGTCGTGAACCCACCCCGGAAGAACTGGCCGAAAAAATGGAAATGCCGGAAGACAAGGTGCGCAAGGTACTCAAGATCGCCAAGGAACCCATCTCCATGGAAACACCCATTGGCGATGACGAAGATTCCCACCTGGGAGATTTCATCGAGGACATCAACATCCTCTCACCGGTCGAATCTGCTACCGGAGAGTCCCTGCGCGAATCAACCCGCGAAATTCTCTCCACCCTTACACCGAGAGAAGCCAAGGTACTGCGGATGCGCTTCGGTATCGACATGAACACTGACCACACCCTGGAAGAAGTGGGCAAGCAGTTCGATGTCACCCGTGAACGTATTCGCCAGATCGAAGCCAAGGCCCTGCGTAAACTGCGACACCCGTCCCGGGCCGAACACCTACGCAGTTTTATCGGCGAAGAGTGAAGCCAGTAAAGATTCCCGCATTAGCGGGAAGCTTTTTTTCAAAAAACAGTTGTTGTAAATTTCAGGTTACTTAATAATTTCGCTCTCGAAACTAATGTAGGTTCGACTTTAGTCGAACGATGGCACTTAGAAATAGTTGATCGGCGGGTGGCGTCGATAGCGCAAGGTGGAGTTCCGACTCATAAGTAATTCTGTCGGATGCGCTATTTAAAATATTTCCATCTCACTCGTTTCTACTTTACCTAGATACGGGCCCATAGCTCAGTTGGTTAGAGCGTCCGACTCATAATCGGCAGGTCCCAGGTTCAAGTCCTGGTGGGCCCACCATTTTCCCAGATGTGCAGGTGCTTGTGTTATTGCGACCATATATTGGCCGCTTTGGCCAACTTATGGTCGCATGTGCGACGTTAAATGGCCATTTAGCCATTCGTTAAGACTTTCCTGGCAATATCATCGAAACCTTTGAAACTCCAAACGTAAAAATACAGCATGCTGCTAATAACCAACAAATTTAGGCTCTTCGGAAAAATTAGTGGGTAAAAATATAGCGAAATTGCAGCAAGAGAGATAGTTTTCTGGGAATTAAAGGGTAGAGCATCCTGCTCCGACTCTG
>Ga0114931_10003963_pt1 | contig 18593 bp, 13 predicted proteins | sample 2SBtaG_FD_89579 | JGI IMG/M metagenome (GOLD analysis project Ga0114931, IMG submission 89579) | Deep subsurface microbial communities from Kolumbo volcano to uncover new lineages of life (NeLLi) - 2SBTROV14_V59a metaG | ecosystem: Environmental > Aquatic > Marine > Volcanic | place: Kolumbo...
ACACTTCCAAAGATGATTTTCGATCGATCGACTGGAGACTCTACGCCCGCCTGGATCGTCTCTATATTCGTCTCTACGAAGAAATTCAGGAATTTCATGTCCATGTGGTGATTGATACAAGTGCCTCGATGAGCCAGCCCTTTGCGGAAAAGCGGATCACGGCCTTGAAGCTGGCTGTCTCGCTCGCCTACATGGGGCTGGTGGGGCATCACGGTGTCAGCCTCTACCATTTCGGCGATCAGGTGGGGGAACCCCTTCCCACCATGAAAGGGCAGGGCAGTCTGCAGCGGGTCATTGATTATGCGCGGGGATTGGAATTTGGCGGGATCACCGATCTGGAGAGGTGTTTCCGTGAGTTTCAGCCCTCGCGCCGTCGTTATGGGATTATTTTCCTGATCTCAGACCTCTACGGAAAGGACATTGACGAGGCAGAACAGGCCATCCGACACGCTGCCGGTTGGCCGGGAGAAATCCACTTGATTCAGGTGAATCATCCCTGGGAGGAAAAACCCCATCTTGATGGGGAGATCGAGTTGGTGGATGTGGAAACAAGGGAGCAAAGGCGTCTTTGGTTTACTTCTCGCGATCAAAAAAGATATGAAATGCGTTACCAACAGTTTGTCAGTGACGTGGAAGCCGAATGCAAATTGAGGCACATCGACTACCAGAGATGGCGCACCGATTATCCCTTTGACGAACTGTTTCTGGAACTGTTATCCCGCGGATCGGCTCTGGCGTCCACGAGTTGATTGACCCCGCTGATTGCCGAGCAAGTTGATTTTGTGATGCAGTTTCTTCATCCAGGGAGTTTGTGGCTTTTGCTACTCGGGGTTATACCTGTGATGCTTTATCTGTTCCGGCGAAAAGCCAGGAAAGTGAGAGTCAGTAACCTGGTTTTTTTCAAATCACTGGCCAGGGAACACCAGGAGTCAGCCTGGCTGCGGCGGTTGAAAAAGCTGTTGTCCTTTCTTTTGACCATGGCCGTTTTGATTGCCGCGGTGGTGGCTCTGGCCAGGCTTGCCTTAACCGGGAATGACGGAAAAAATGTGCGAACGGTGGTCATCCTGATGGATCGCTCTGCCTCAATGGCGGTGGTGGACGAAAATGGAGAAAACCGATTGGAAGCAGGGAAGAAGCGAATCAGGGAAAGGCTCAGGCAAGTGCCCAAGGAGGTCGGTGTTTCTTTGATTGCCTATGATGTTCGACCTGCAATCGTTCAACCCCGCACCCTGCAGCGGCGGGAGTTGATTTCGCGACTTGATGCATTGCGGGTTCGACCGATGGCGGATCAACGATCAGCCGCTTTCAAAACGGCAATCGATATTGCCAGTCTGGAAACACCCGCGGTGATATGGCACTTCAGCGATCAGACCTGGCAAAATGAAAAAACGGATCAGACGATGCCCATTTCTTTGCCGGATGGGGTGGAAATGAAAGAGCAAAATCTGGCCCTGCCCGAGGTCGTCAATCCCGGAATCACCGCGTTTCGGCTGCGACCGGCGGCAATGGAGTCCTCCCGCTATGATGCCTATGTGCAGTTGGCCTTAAACAGGGCTGCTCCTCATCCGGTTCAGACTCGGCTCAATGTCTCCGTGGGCGGAATGCCGGTTCAATTTCGGGAAATTGATTTGAAACCGGGGGAAAGAATCGGAATGACTTTTCAAATCAGCGGCTCGCAAAACCAGTTGCTTCGCCTCGACCTGAAAAGCGACCGCGATGACTTTCCCCTCGATAACGAGGTGATGATTCCCCTGCGGGATCCCGGGCCCATTCTGGCCGCCTGGATTCGCCCGGATGAAACAGAGGATCCCTTCACCCGTCTCGCTCTTTCTACGGTCCAGGATGGTGACAATTTCGAATTGTTAAAAGGAAACCCCACGGCATGGCCTTTATCCGAAAAGGTGGATGTCGTCATTTTCGACGGATGGCTCCCGGAGAAATGGCCCGACAATATGGCAGTCATTGTCATTAATCCACCCAAATCGTGCGGTCCGGTCATGGCCAGAAAGCTGAAGTCTCCCATTCCTTATGACTCCGTTAGAGTTGGGGATGAAGAACACCCCGTCCTGTTTCGGGTCGAGAGCAGTCGTATTTCCGTGACCCAGACTTCGATCTATCAAACAAAGGGCGCCTTGGAACCCCTGTGGATGGCGGGGAATGAACCCATCGTTTCCGCGGGAGAATACAATGGTCAGCCTGTCGTCGTCATGGGATTCTCTCCCGGAATTTCAGAACGCCTTCCCCTGACTGCTTCCTTTCCGATTTTGATTGAAAACGCTCTGCTCTGGTGCGGTGAATCTGCCTCCCGTCATGATCGCGACATCCAGCAGCTTTCCACAGGCGATTTTGCCGACGTCACCGGAGATTCCATCACCTGGACAGAGTGGAAGAATGGAAAATTGAGCCAGCGGGAATTTCCTCTGACCTCGAAGTTGATTGAACTGGATCGGATTGGAGTCTGGAAAACCAGCACCGGTGACACCGGCACTTCACAAATGCATTCGGCGCGTGAATCAGATATTCCGTCTCTGACGAAATCATCGGACGGCGATGATTCAGACTACTTCATGGAGAATGTTGGATTGGTGGAAAATCCAACAACGTGGTTGCTCGGGGCCATGGTGGTTTTACTTCTCCTGGAAAGTTGGTTTTTTCACCGCTTCGCTGTTTACTGAATGGACTGGCTTTACCCCAAAATCCTTTTGCTGGCGATTCCGGTTTTGCTGTTTCTGATTTGGGTTGACGCCCGATCCACTCACCCGATGCATTTGGTGCGACGCCGCCTCTTGCTCGTGGTTCGGGCCTTGCTGCTACTTTTGGCGCTCCTTTGTCTTGCGTCCCCGGCGAGGCTGATTAAGGGAAAACGGCAGTCGGTCGTGGTGGTGATGGATCATTCCATGAGTCAGGGACCAGCCGGATTGAAATTGGTTTACCAGGCGTCCCAACAGATCCGCGAAGGCTTCAAAGCGGGAACATCAGTGGGCTACGTCGCTGTAGGCAGAGAGGGAATTGTGCTCGGCTACCCAGGACGGGAGAAAAAGGAGCTGTTCGATCATCCCCGGAGTGAATTGTTGGAAAGCAACGGAGCGGCAAGCAATTTTGAACGCGCCGTTCAACTGGCCAGAGGTATTTTTCCAAGTGGTGCATCCCGCCATATAGTGATCGTTGGAGACGGAGTGGAGACACAGGGATCACTGCTCAATGCCTCCAGAGAGGCTGCTGTGTCCGGGATTCAGATTCATGCCCTCGGAGTCGCCGGGGTTGCCAGACCGGATGTTCGGATTACCAAACTGGTCAGTTCCCAATCGAGAATCAACGAGGGCGCCAGCCTGGAGCTGGAAGCCACCGTCGAAGGTTCTCTTTCCGGTCCGGGTCGAATCCGTCTCTTTGAAAACGGGATTGAAGTGGACCGTGTTGCGGTGCGGATAACGGCTGGAAAAGCCTTGAGACATCGATTTAAACGGGTTCCTGAACGGCGCAATATATACAATTACCGGGTGGTGATTGAGGGCTTCGAAGGACGCGATGCCATTCCGGAAAACAACGAAGCTATGACCATTGTGGATGTTCGCGGCAAACCGCTTTTGCTCTATGTCGAGGGAGAGCAGGGAGAGTCCCACTTTCTGGTGGACGCCATGAAACGGGAAGGCATACGATTGGACCTTCGTTCTCCTGAAGGATTGCCCAGCTCCCTGCAAAAGCTTGCCGGATACGATGGACTGATTCTCTCCGATGTGGCGGCTCAGCGAATTGGTGAAACCAGAATGACGGCGATTCGCGATTATGTGGAGAAATTGGGAGGCGGTTTTATTATGATTGGAGGGATGAACTCCTTTGGTGTGGGCGGTTACTATCGGACTCCTGTTGAAGAAATTCTTCCCGTGAAATTGAAAGCGCCGGACCAGGAGGAAATCCAGTCTTCCGCGCTGGCTCTCGTGATAGACCGTTCCGGTTCCATGTCGGGACAGAAGATTGAAATCTGTAAATCGGCGGCTATTGCCACTGCCGAATTGCTGAGTAGTAAAGATTACATTGGCGTGTATGCCTTTGATTCCCAGGTTCATGAGGTGGTTCCCATGACAAAGGTCACCTCCACCAGTGCCATCGCCAACCAGATTTCCCTGCTGGGTTCCGGTGGGGGGACCAATATTTACCCCGGCATGGCCATGGCGCGTGAGGAACTTGGCAAGGTGAAGGCCAAGATCAAGCACATGATCGTCCTGACCGACGGACAAACTTCCGGTCAGGGGTATCAGGCTCTTGCCTCGCAGTGCCATGCTGAGGGCATCACCATTTCCACCGTCGCGGTCGGGGCAGGCGCCCAGGTCGGATTGCTTCAGGCCATTGCGGCGGCGGGTGGAGGTCAAAGCTACGCCACCATGGATCCCGCCGCTATCACCCGGATTTTTACCCAGGACACTCTGGTTCATACCGGTCGCATGATTCGTGAGGAAGCCTTTGAACCGGAGTTGGTTGAAAAAAACCCCATGTTGCGCGACTGGAAAAACGGAGAGGCTCCGCCGCTTCTCGGTTATGTGAAGACCAATCGGAAAGCGACTTCTCAAGTTCCACTGGTGACGGATACAGGAGATCCCCTCCTGGCACACTGGAGATTTGGTCTGGGAAAAGTGACTGCCTTTACCTCCGACTGCAAATCCCGCTGGGCAGCTCTCTGGGTGGAAGGTTGGCCCGGATACAGCCAGTTCTGGGCTCAGGTGATACGGGAAACAGCGCGGCCTCCCCAGGGCCTCAATATGGACCTGCGTCTCAAGGAAAAGGGGGAAGAAGTTCTGATCGCCGTTGATCTCGCCGAGGACGCGGGAACCCGGCGCAACGGCGCCACGGTGAAGGCGGATGTCTATTACGTACCGTCGAACGCCCTGGCATCGGGTATGAAATCCGTCAGCACCTTGCCACTCGATCAACAGGGACCTGGCTGGTATGAAGGAACCTTCCGCCCGACTGATCCCGGCGTCTATCTGGTTCGAGCCCGTTCCGGCTCGCGGATTGTCTCAGCGGGATATGTCCACAATCCGTCCAGCGAAGTGGCCTCCGGCCGGGTCGATGAAGAGATCCTGAAAAAAGCCTGCGACATCACCGGTGGAAAGTACCTGAAATCCGCCAGCGAGAAACTGAACCTGAGCGGCACTAATATCGCCCGTTATGTGGAGCTTTGGCCGGGCTTGCTCCTGGTTTTTCTGTTCCTTTTCCTCGTGGACATCGGCATCCGACGATTGGAAAATGTGCTGGGTGTTCAGGAGCAGTTTCTAAGATTGTTCCGAAGGGCAGGGCGGTCGCAGTGAATCAATCCACTTCAATTGTCTCTCGGATCTGTTCCAGTATTTCCCGGATTCTTCGTTTCTCCTCGGCGCTGCCCCGGCCTTCTGAATGATCCGTTGAAAGAGTGACACGGTGCGAGATGACCGGGGTGAAGGCCCTCTTCACGTCCTCCGGAAAAACGCCATCATTTCCGTTCAGCGCGGCAATCGCCTGGGCAGTCCGCATCAGGGCGATGGAACCCCGGTTACTGATTTCCCCATCCAGATCCCGATGCTTCCTGACCCCGTCGCAGAGCCTCACAATGTATTCAAAAATCTCATCGGCAACCGGCAGTCGGCGAACCTCCTTTCTCCACTCCAGAACCTCTTCGATGGGCACGACAGGTTGCCCCTTGAGTTCGGCGTCATGGATCCGGTCATGGGAGTGCCGCTTGAGGACGGCGCCTTGGGTGAGGCTGTCAGGCAGGCGCATTTCGATCGAAATTAAAAATCGATCCAGTTGGGGTTCGGGCAGGGCGAAGGTGCCGCTGTGGTAGCGATTGTTTTGGGTGGCAATCACCTGAAACATCGCGGGAAGTTGATGAGTCTCTCCGTCCACCGTAACCTGACCCTCGTTCATGCATTCGAGCAGCGCGCTTTGAATTCTCGGGCTGGTTCGGTTGATTTCGTCCGCCAGCAGAAAATTGGTAAACACGGGGCCCGGGGTGAATTGAAACCGATTGTTGTTTTGTCGATAAAGGGAATAGCCCAGCAGGTCGGAAGGGATGAGATCGGGAGTGAATTGCACTCTTCGGAAATCACCCGAAATCGCCCCGGCCAGGGTCTTTACCAAAGTGGTCTTACCAATTCCGGGAGCTCCTTCAATCAGGACATGACCGCCCGCCAACAGGGCGGCAACCAATTCAAAAATGGCCTGGTCGGCTCCCAGAACGGCATCCGACAACCGTTCTTTGAGCCTTTCGATCTGGAAAAGATGCTTTGTCATTTTCGGGAGGCGGAAGCCCTTGGGAGACTGTGGAAAAACTCTGAAACGAAAAACCTATCTATGACACTTTGGCCCTTGAGTCAGCGGTTTCGCCTGAAGCAATTTCTGGACCGCCCCTCCGGGCTGTGGCCGTTTTATTTACTGACTCCGTTCCGACTCGGTCAGGTAGCAGGCTAGCCTCCCTCATGGCGCTTCGTCAGCAAATAAAATGACTCGCAGTTGTTTATTCCCTACTTTTTCAACAGTCTCTTGGGATCAATTACCTACATTTTTCCGACGGTGCGAATACCGAGCAATCCGAGTCCGCATTGCAGAACCCTCCCCGTCAATTCACAAAGCATCAGTCGAGTATCGCGGGTGGCGCCGTCTGACTTCAAAACGGGGCAGGCCTCCCAGAATTTGTGATAGTCCGTGGCCAGTTCGTAAAGATAGCCCGCCAGGGTGTTGGGCCTGAAGTCATGCAGCACTGCCGGAACCACTTCGGCAAATTGAGCGAGTTTCAGGAGCAACGCTTTCTCGGCGGGTTCCCTAATCCGGATGCCGCCTCCCCGTTCGAAATCTTTTCCCAAACGACGAAAAATGGCCCGGGTTCGGACATAGGCATTGATGAGATAGGGAGCCGTGTTGCCCTTGAGACTGAGCATGACATACCAGTCGAATATATAATCCGTCATCCGATGCTGGCTCAATTCGGCGTATTTGACCGCCCCGATGCCGATCGCTTCCGCTATTTCCTGCTTTTCCTCTTGAGAGAGGTCCGGGCTCTTTTCCTTGACGAGTTCCAGGGAACGCTCCACCGCCTCGTCCAGGACATCCGCCAGCTGAACGGTGTCACCCGAGCGGGTCCGCAGCATTTTTCGGTCTTTGCCGAGGATGCTACCGAAAGGAATGAACTCCAGTTCCGGATGCTGCCCCCGTTTGCGGGTCGTCAGAAATATCTGATCGAAATGCAACTGCTGCGGTGCTCCGACCACATACCAGATGGCGTCGGCATGAAACTCTTTCAAACGATAGTCAATGGTCGCCAGATCCGTGCTTGCATAGAGAAAACCACCATCTGATTTTCGGATCAGAGCCGGCGGCTGGTCGGCCAGTTTTTCAACGTCCCGGAAGAATACGCAGATGGCCCCTTCGGATTCTTCCGCGATGCCCTCCTTGAGCAATTCTTCCACAAGCGGTTCCAGTTGACTGTTGTAAAAGCTTTCTCCCAGCCAGTAGTCGAACGAAACATCGAGTCGATCATAAATTTTCTGGAGCCCTTGTCTGGACATTTGGACGCACTTTTCCCAAATCGCCAGGTTATCGGCATCGCCGCCCTGAAGTTGAACAAGTTCGCTCTTGCAGGCTGCGCGGACTTGTTCGTCCTTTTTGGCCCGATCGTTCACTTCCCGATAAATTCGCAGTAATTCAGCCACGGGATCATCCCGCAGGGCCGACTCATCCAGCAGATTTTTCCAGCCCCAGAGGATCATCCCGAATTGCGTTCCCCAGTCGCCGATGTGGTTGTCACGAATCACCTGATGACCGAGAAAGGTCGCTATGCGGGCCAGACAATCTCCAATAATGGTACTCCGGATGTGGCCCACATGCATCGGCTTGGCAATGTTCGGGGCGGAAAAGTCGAGGACAATCGTCTTGGGTTTCGTGGCTGGGGCGACCCCGATTTTTTCGGGGTCATCCAGCAGGGCGGAAAGACGCTATTCCAGAGTGGGCATGCTGATCCGAAAGTTGATAAATCCGGGACCGGCAATTTCCGGGGGATCACAGAAATCTTCCACCTCCATCCGGTCAATGATTTCTCCGGCGAGTTCCCGGGGATTGGTTTTCAGCTTTTTAGCCAGAACCATGGCGATATTGCTTTGGTAGTCGCCAAATTGTGTATTCTGAACCCGCTCGATACCGGCCCGGGGGAGGGGTGTCAGTTGGGCAATCGTAGAGACTTTACCCAACGCGGTATTGAGCATTTCTTCCAGGATCGAGGAGAAGGTTTCCATTAGGCAGAGGCGTAGTTTCAATCGGCAAATCCCCGTTCAGGCAGATTTCTGGGAAAGGATATCGTATATCTCCAATGCCGATTTCGCTTCCCGGAGACTGCTCCGGGTTTCAGCGCTGTTCAGGATACGGGCAATGGCGGCGAGGGTTTTCAGGTGGAGACTATACTGAGCTTTGGGGACGACAAAGAGAAATACGAAGTGAACGGGCGAACAATCCAACGCACAGAACTCAATTCCTGTAGTTGATCTTCCAAAGATGGCCACGACCTCTTTGATTTCATCAAGAAAACAGTGGGGAATCGCGATACCACCCCCGATTCCCGTGCTGCGCTGCTCTTCCCGCTCCCTGAGAGCCGTGATGGCGGCGGACCGTTTTCCGTCGTCCATAAAATGTTTCTCCACCAAGTGATCCACCAATTCGTCAATGGCGGGAAGATGCTCGGTGGATCGCATGTCAGCTATGACACGGTCGGGGCTGAGTAAAGAAGCCAAGGTCATTAATGAAAAACGTCGCAAAACATCCCGCGTCCATAGTTAGACGGCGCCGGGCTGGGATCAAGCCGGATTTTCACTGGTTTGCAGCTTTACATTTCAGCGTTCAAAGCTCCATTGGATACGGCGGGATGGTGTCAAAATGAAGAAAAGAGTGTTGTTTGTTTGCACGGGGAACGTGTGCCGGAGTCCCATGGCGGAAGCTCTGTTTCGGAAAATGGTTGAGGATGCAGGCGCTGATATTTCGGTCGGCTCGGCTGGAGTCGGCGCCTTCGACGGAATGGGTCCCAGCCAGCATTCTCTTGCAGTGATGAAAGAGGAAAATATCGATATTTCTCATCTGCGGAGCGCACAGATCAGTCGGGAAATGGTGTCGGAATGCAGTCATATTTTTGGAATGACCAGCGGACATTGCGAGGCCGTGAAAGCCCACTTTCCCGAAGCAGTGGAAAAGACATTCGTGCTTCGTGAGTTTATTGCCGACGAAGCTCTTGATTTCGATGTGCCGGATCCCATCGGCGGAGAAATCGATGATTATCGCCTCGCCCGCAATCTGATTCAGGAGGCACTGCCTTCCATCTTTCGATTCGTCACCTCGGGGAATCCCGATGCATGAATAAAGCAGGAGATTTGTTTTGACATTTGACCTGTCCTACACAAGTGCTGCGGAGCAGATACGTTCTATTAGTAAGAGATGGAAAAACCCAACATTACAATCGGCGCTGATCACGGTGGATTTGAAATTAAGGAAGTGCTGATCGATCATTTGAAATCTCACGGCTACCCCGTCCAAGACTTGGGGTGCTACTCCACGGAGTCGGTGGATTATCCGGATTACGCCAATCTGGTCGCCGGAGCTGTGGCCGAGGGGAAGGCGGATCTTGGAATCCTCTGCTGCACGACGGGAATTGGGATGAGCATCGCGGCAAACCGGCATCCCGGGGTGCAGGCCGCCGTGGCTACGGATCCGGATCTGGCCGCCAAAACCCGTCAGCATAATGACACCAATGTTCTTTGTCTGGCCGGTTCTTTGACCGCCAAAGACCAGATCGCTCCCATCGTCGATGCCTGGCTGGCAGCCTCTTTTGAAGACGGAGGGCGTCACCGTCGCCGTGTCGATAAATTGAATGCCGTTGGCATTGCCGTGACAGCTCCGCAGTTGGCCGTCACCGATCCAGCCGTTCTGTCGGTGATTGAGAAGGAGGAAATTCGGCAGAGTTCCAACGTCGAATTGATTGCATCCGAAAACTTCGCCAGCAAAGCCATCCAACAGGCCCAGGGAAGCTGCCTCACCAATAAATACGCCGAAGGCTATCCCGGTAAACGCTGGTATGGAGGCTGTGAAAATGTCGATCAAGCCGAGCAACTTGCCATTGATCGTGCCAAAGAACTGTTTCATGCGGATTTTGCCAATGTCCAGCCGCACAGCGGTTCACAGGCCAACGCCGCGGTGTATTTCAGCGTCCTGCAACCGGGCGACCGAATTCTAACCATGGACCTGAGTCATGGTGGTCATTTGACGCACGGGCATTTTTCCAATTTTTCGGGAAAACTCTACGACGTGAAACACTACGGAGTTTCCCAGGAAAGCGGGATGATTGATTATGATGAACTGACTGAAACCGCTAAAGAATGCCAGCCGAAAATGATCACCGCGGGTGCGTCCGCCTATTCCCGGATCATTGACTTTTCCCGGATGCGTGAGATCGCCGATTCCGTCGGCGCCTATCTTTTCGTGGACATGGCCCATATCGCCGGCCTGGTGGCCGCGGGAGTGCATCCCACGCCGATTGGAAAGGCGCACTTTGTCACGACAACAACCCACAAAAGTCTCCGGGGACCGAGAGGTGGAATGATTTTGACGACCGATCCGGATCTCGCCAAAAAAGTTGATTCCACCGTCTTTCCCGGAATCCAGGGCGGCCCCCTCATGCATGTGATCGCCGCCAAGGCGGTTTGTTTCCAGGAAGCTCTGCGGCCTGAATTTGTCGAATATCAGAAACAGATCATTGCCAATGCGAAGGAACTGGCCAGGCGCCTTCAGGAACATGGCTACAAAATTATTGCGGGCGGGACGGACAATCATCTCTTGCTGGTGGATCTCCGGCCTGTTGGTTTGAACGGGAAACTGGTTCAGGAAACGCTGGACAAGGCCGGCATTACGGTGAATAAAAATTCGATTCCCTTTGATACGGAAAGCCCCTTCAAAGGCGGCGGTATTCGCATTGGAACTCCGGCAGTGACCACCCGCGGGATGAAAGAAGAGGAAATGAAGCGCATCGCTGAGTTGATGCATTCCGCCATCGAAGCCCGAGAGGACCCGGATCGGCTGGAGACCATTCGGCTGGAAGTCCTGACCATGAACCAAAAATTTCCGTTGCCCTGAAGGTGAAAATCGGGACGGCGAGATTGCCATTTCGTCCTTTATTTCTCGAGAAACTGGTTGATCAGCAATTTCCGATTTTTTTGCTAGTTTTCAACAGGGTTAGGTGCTTGATGCAACCCTGTTTGATCAAAATCTTGCATTTATTGTCGCTTATTCTAAGTAAAAGTGGCGAATTTGATAGAAAAACATCAATTTTGAATTGCTAAACTCATTCTAAAGGTGGAGTTTTATCCGAAAACGTCAATTTTCACTCATGGCGACCCAAAAAAAGAAAAAGGCCCAACTGGATGGAGCGCAGGCTCTCATTTTGACCCTGGAGGAATTGGGGATTGAATACATCTTTGGCTATTCGGGAGGGGCGGCGATTCCGTTTTTTGACGCGCTGGAGACGGTCGATACCAAAATCAAGTTCGTGCTCTCCCGGCACGAGCAGGGGGCGACTCACATGGCGGACGGCTACGCCCGGGCCACGGGAAAGCCCGCCGTGGTGTTGGTGACGTCGGGACCGGGCGCCGGGAACACCATTACCGGGCTCATGACGGCGCAGTTGGATTCGGTGCCGATGATCGTTGTGTCCGGCCAGCAAGTGACCTGGATGCTGGGCAAGGATGCTTTTCAGGAGGCGGACATTTTTGGAATCACCATTCCGGTTGTGAAACACAATTATCTGGTTCGCGACACCAATGAACTGTCTCAGGTGACTCGGGAAGCGTATTATATCGCCACGACAGGCCGACCGGGACCGGTCTTGATCGATGTGCCGAAGGATGTGAGTCAAGCACCCTTCTCCGGAGATCTGCACGCCGAAATTGATCTTCCCGGATATCGTCCGGACTTGTCTTACGAAGTGGACGGGGCTTCGGTGGAGGCGGCTTCCATTTTGATCAATCTGGCGAAAAAACCGCTGATTCTGGCGGGACACGGCGCCATGATCGCCGGTGCGGAAGCGGAATTGATGGAGTTGGCCACCAAAGCGGGTTGCCCGGTGACCAGCACCCTGTTGGGGAAAGGGGCCTTCCCGGAAACGCATCCCCTTTCTCTGGGAATGCTGGGAATGCACGGAACAGCTTACGCGAACAAGGCAATCTGTGAGTGTGATCTCATTGTCAATATCGGGTCCCGTTTCGATGACCGGATCATCGGTCAATCAGATAAATTTGGCGCCAATGCCCGGATTGTTCACATCGACATCGACCCCTCGGAGATGAATAAGATGATCGTTCCGGACGTGTGTATCGTTTCGGATGCCAAAGCGGGTCTGGCGAAGTTGAACCCGCTGGTGGAAGAAAAGGACACTGCTGATTGGATTTCGCACCTGGACGGCTACAAGAAGAAATACAACCTGCATTATAAAAAGCAGGGGGGATTGCGAATGCAGAAGGTGATTGATGAGATTTACGAACTGACCCGCGGAGAAGCGATCATTGCGACAGACGTGGGGCAGCATCAAATGTGGGCGGCACAGTTTTACCGGAGTGATCGACCCTGGAATTGGTTGAGTTCCGGAGGCGCCGGGACGATGGGATTCGGATTTCCCGCGGCGATCGGCGCCCAGTTTGCCCGGCCCGATGCCACGGTGATCGCCATTTGCGGGGACGGAGGATTTCAGATGACATTGTGCGAACTTGCCACGGCAGTGATCCACAAACTGCCCATCAAGATTCTGGTTTTGAACAATCATTATCTGGGCATGGTGCGTCAGTGGCAGGAATTGTTTTTCGAGAATCGCGAGAGTGGAGTCAATCTTGAAGGGAATCCCGATTTTGCCAAAGTGGCCGAGGCTTACGGGGCCAGGGGAATCAACATCAAACGCCCCGCCGATGTTCGGAAAAAGTTGCGGGAGGCCCTCGATTACAACGATGGTCCGGTCCTGATCAATGCTGAGTGCATCAAGACTGACAACGTATTCCCCATGGTTCCGGCCGGCGCGCCACTGGAGGCGATGCTGGTGGAGCCTCCCAAACGGAAAATGGCGAAGCCCACGGGATCCACCTGATTTTTGGTGTTTATTATTTGAGAAAAAAAGGGATTGGGTTTTATAGATCAAGACCATGTCACGACAGATTTCCACCACTGACAAAAATTCCGCGCCGAACTGGGATGGTTCCGGCGGGCATACCCTGAGCATGTTCGTGAATAACAAACCCGGCGTTCTCATGCGGATTTGCCAGGTGTTTGCGCGGCGGGCTTACAATATCGATTCTCTGGTGGTGGCTCAGGGGCGCGACCCGAGATACTCTCGTCTGACACTGGGAATCAGTGGCGATCCGGCGGGATTGGAGCAGATTATTCTGCAATGCCACAAACTGGTTGACGTGATTCATTGCTATGAGCACACCCCGGACGATTCCGTAGTGCGGGAACTGACCTTGATTAAGGTGAATGTGTCAGGCCCGGAGAAGCGGACGGAAATCCTCCAGATTGTGGAACATTTCGGGGGTAAAACGGTTGATTTTTCCTCGACATCCATGGTGATCCGGATTGAAGGCCCGACTGAGAAGGTGAATGCCGCCATTCAGTTGTTGAACAACTATGATATCATCGAAACGGTGAGAACGGGAAAAGTGGTGATGGCCCGGGGCGAAGGCGGCACCTGATTAGCGGCACATGATTGGCGGCTCAGAACGCTTCGTCTCAGTGGCGCGTCGTTCCAGTCAGGGAAAGTGGAAGGTGAGAGGTGGAGCATCAAATTTTGGAGTTTTTTATTGTCAAATCGGCTTCCGCGCCTTAGGAGACTGTTGAAGAAGTAGGGAATGAAAAACTGCGTGACATTTTGTTGGGTGGTGAGGCGCAAGGGGGAGGCGGGGTTTCCCCTGTGACCGACGCGCAACGATGTCGGCAAACTTCGTAGATCATGTCAGAGTCGATTTTCACCGACGAAGGATACATTCGACCGGCCGTTTTGATTGCCGCCTATCGTGGTGGCATGTTTCCGATGGCGATGGATCTGCGGGGCGACATCGGTTGGTTTTCTCCTGACCCGAGGGGCGTCATTCCCCTGGACGAGTTTCATATTCCCCACGGGCTGAAGAGAGCTTTGAAAAAGGAGATTTTCGAGATTCGTATGGACAGTGCTTTCTCCGAAGTGGTGGATGGTTGTGCGGACCGGGAAACGACCTGGATCAGTCCCGAGATCAAGGCCAGTTACGAGAAACTCTTCGAATTGGGCTATGCCCATTCAGTGGAATGCTGGAGGGAAGGAAGCTTGTGCGGTGGATTGTATGGGATCTCCATCGGCGGTGCTTTTTTTGGGGAGTCGATGTTCAGCCGGGAAACGGATGCCTCGAAATTCGCCCTGGTCGCGTTGGTGAACAGGCTTCGTGAAGGAAAGTTTCAACTCCTCGATACACAATGGTCGACTCAACATTTGAGCCGTTTTGGTTGTCGCGAAATTCGACGTTGTGAATATCTGGAACAACTGGGCCGGGCGTTGCTGGTCGATACCCACTTTTGAGAGAGACGCTTTTCTTTCCCGTTTGGGAACAAAAAGGGGAATCAGCCGCCGGCCACCATTCGGATGATCTCGACCTCGTCTCCGTCCCTGATGACACAGCCATCGAATTCCCTTTTCAAAATGGCTTGGCGGTTGAGTTCCACCAACAGGGGCTTCTCTCCCAGTTGAAGGGTGCGGATCAAGTCGGGGAGGGCGATGGAGTTTTGATCAGCGAGGTCGTGTCGTTTCCCATTGATCGTAATCGTCATATCACATGGCTGAGTGAGTTTTGATGGGGCTCAGGATGGCGCTGTCCCAGTCTTTCCAGACCGGGTCGAGACCGATATCTTTGAGATATTGAGCCACCTCAGCGGCGGGCCGCTCGTCGGCGATGTCAAATTGACCAGTGGCGCAGTTTTGCGAGATGGATTCGTTCAGCTCGACCCGTCTTCCCTGGACCGTGAGATGGAGATTATTTCCGCCGGTTCCCGTGTAACCGCCGGGTTCCGTGTGACTTCCGGCACTGATGCTGGTGATGCCCAGCGGAAACAGGGAGTTGCGAAGAGAGGCTGGCTCGCGGGTGCTGAGGACAATCCCAACCTGGGGAAAACAAATCCGGAAAGCACAGATCAACTGAACGAACTCGGCATCACTGATCAGGTGCTTGGCGTGATATCCTCCGGCAGCCGGTCTCAATCTTGGAAGGCTGATCGTGAAACTGGATTTCCAACAGGTCTTATAGAGGTATTCGAGATGAGCCGCCAGCATCAGAGCATCACTTCGCCAGTCCGCCAGACCGAGCAGGGCGCCGATTCCGATCCGTCGGAATCCAGCGGCGTAACCGCGCTCCGGACATCGCAGCCGCCAGTCGAAATCCTTCTTCGGTCCGGCAGTATGAAGTTCGCCATAGGTGTCGCGATGATACGTTTCCTGATAAACCACCAATCCCTCGCAACCGGTCTGGACCATTCGGGCATACTCGGACTCCTCCATGGGACCGACTTCCAGTGCGATACCAGGGATCGTCTGGCGCAGGGAGGCGAGGCAGTCCTCCAGGTATCCTTCGGATACGAAACGGGGATGTTCTCCGGCGACCAGAAGGAGGTTGCGGAATCCCTCACGGAAAAGATGGCGGGCCTCGGTGCGGACCTGTTCCACGGTCAGACTGGTGCGGAGAATGGGGTTATCCCTGGAAAATCCGCAATAGGAACAGTTGTTGATGCATTCGTTGGAAAGATAGATGGGGGCGAACATTCTCATGGTCCGACCAAAGTGCTGCCTCGTCACGCTGGCCGATTGATGGGCCAGTTTTTCCAGATCGACTGAACGGCGTTCCGAAATGATTTCGGCAAAGCTCCGCAACAGAACGGATTTTCCCCCGCTCTGTCCGGTTTCTTTGAGAAATTCCACCACCGACATTCCAGGCGGAACATAGCCTCACATCAAGCGAGGGCAACGGATACCTCCGGCCTGCGAAACAGGATTCCATCGGTGGAAAATTGTTCGCTTTTGTGCTTGTTGACTTGAAAAGGGTTGGTTATGTTCGGCGCTTCGCTGAGTAGATTGTCTGCAACAAGCTGGCGCAGTGCTCACGTTTGCTGAAGGAACTCGATTCCCCATTATGAAATTAGTTACAGGAAAATCAAAAATCAGAGGTGGTGTCAAAGCTGCAGTGTTAGCCAAGATCGCCGGGGTCGGTATCGCAGCGATTGCGGCAGGCGGTTTGGGTGGAGTTTACGGTCCCACGGTGATTCAGAAGGTCAGACAGACCGTGCAGCCGAAGAAGGTTCCCGATAGCGAAGTGATCGATAAGAAGAAGCCCGTAAGTGTGGGCAAGGGATTTGTGATGGGGAACCTTCCGGCGGACGAGACGGTCAGCAGCATCGTGATTTCCCTTACCGCTGGCAAGGAGAGCGGGGATCTCGAGGAACGGGTGGACGTTCACCTGGGCACGGGATTTCCGTTTCGACTGTTTCCAGTGGGGAGTGATTCGCGGAAGCCCTCCTTTGCGGCATTTCCGCAGAAATCCAGTTTGGCACGCGGGGAGAACAAGATTCCGGCGGGCGGAAGCGCGACCTTCGAGTTTTCGGCCGGTGGCGAATCGGGTCAGGACGCTCTGGACACCACCCCGCAGCTTCTCAAGGATTTGACCGTCGGCGATTTGCAGAGCATCGGATTTGCCTCTGGCGGGCTGAGTGACTGGGAACTGGCTGGTTACAAGATCGAAGTGAACGGGAAACTCTTTGCCGAAAACGATTCGGTGAACATGCGTCCGAAACAGTTGCTGGAAGATCAGAAAGCGGAGTTGGAAAACCTGGTGCCCGGTCATGAAGTGCTGCTCAGCGAAATTGCTACTCTGGAATCCTACGTAGCATCGGGTCTGGCGACGGCCGCGGATAAAAAAGAACTGGAACAGAAGAAGGTCAAAGCCGAAAAGGCAACTGAACCTCTCATGGCTATGGCCGGGAAAAGCGCAGGATTTTACCCCTGGTATGTGGAAGCCGATGAAAAGTTCACCCCGGCCAAACCAACGGGAACACCGGTCAGCAATGTGGAAATCACGATGGTCGCTGCGGGTGGAGCGCAACCGGGCACGAAGAATCCGCTTTATTTAAAGGCCGGAGGCAAGAAGTTCCTGCTGACTTCGGAGACAGACCCGCTCTCGGACAGTGCCGAACCACAGACCTTCCTCATCTCGGCGGAAGATTTGAAGAACAGCCCTCTGACCAGCGAAGAATTGGCAAAGGCCGGTATCGGGCTGATCGGTAATGAAGATCGTTTCGGGACCGTGCCGGATCGCGCCAAAGTCCAGCGGATCGCCATCAAGGCAAACGGAGTCGATGTCTATGACAGCGAAAAGAAAACAGATGATCGCCGTGCCCTGGCAACGTATTGGTTGGTTCCGCCTGCTCATTTTGATAATGCCGGAAATGTGGTGAAAAACAAGGAAGCCGGGAACGAAAAGTATCTTTGGCACGCCGGAATGATTGTTCCCGCGGATATTGCCAAGTTGCCTGATCTGATCACCCCGGAGCCGATTCCCGATCTCGATACCATCAAGACTCCCGATACAGCGGTGGTCCCGGATGCGCCTGTCGATCTGGCCGGAGATACGAAAGATCCCAAGAAACCGGATGAGAACAAGCCGGTTCCTCCCACTGTGCTGGGGACGACGAATCCTGTCACGCCTGCGAATTCGCCCGTGGCGCCGACTGTTTTGGGAGTCACGAATCCGGTTACCACATTGGGCGGCACGACTCCGGGTGTTTTTACTCCTACCGGAGTGGTCAATCCATTGACCGGATTGAGTACGGGAATATTCACCCCGACCAACACCACCGGGATCTTTTCGCCCATTCGTCGGCAGACTACGAACAGCGGTTTGTTGCCCAGTTTGCTGAATGCTCTTCTGGGAGGGGGGACAGGCGGTACGACTCCCGGAACCGGGGGAATCACACCGGCTCAGATTGCCCAAATAGCCGCGGCAGTGAAGACGGCTTTGCAACCGGCTACTGCGACAAGCAATAAATTGACCATCGCCAATGTTCGTTTTTCCTCTAACAGGAATGCTGTGGGAGATAAGCCTACAGTGAGATGGACGATCACGGGTGATACTTCGGAATTGAACAGTTACAAGATTGTCCTTCTTCCTGTTCTGCCGCACAAGAGAGTCCCGACTGTGGGAGGTAAGGTATCGGAAGGCGTCGCCAACGGTTCGGCGACAAGGGCTAGAATGGGAACGAGCATAACGCTGCCACCCGCAGGTGGATTTACTCCCGCAGCTGGCCCTCAGGCCGTTCAAGCGGAAGAATGGTCGATGTTGTATGTAAGACCAAGGGTGACCGCCCTTAGGGCGAACGGAACTCAAATAACGGCAGCGACGGGTGCCGCCTTGCCTCTGTTACCTGAGGGGACGACCTTCTCTGGTAATCACGGTGATTTCAGGCTTAACCGGGGGATTACAGTTGTTCCGACAGACGATGCAACATCTAAGACAGGAGGCAGTTTTCAAATTGCCGACTTC
>Ga0114931_10003964_pt1 | contig 18591 bp, 17 predicted proteins | sample 2SBtaG_FD_89579 | JGI IMG/M metagenome (GOLD analysis project Ga0114931, IMG submission 89579) | Deep subsurface microbial communities from Kolumbo volcano to uncover new lineages of life (NeLLi) - 2SBTROV14_V59a metaG | ecosystem: Environmental > Aquatic > Marine > Volcanic | place: Kolumbo...
CAGGATCCCTCGCACGCCTGTTGCCCCGGTGCCAACAACGCGCGTGGCCGCTCGCTCGGCGACATTGCCGACAGCCGTCAATGCCCGTACCGGGGCCGTCGCTAGATTCGCTGCTTCGATGCCACCGCGGGCGAGAATGCCGGCGCCCTCTGCGGCCCTTGCTGGCGCTCCAACGAACGCGCCGCCGGCCAGCCCGGCAAGCCCGCCGGCCTCCGCAAGCGCGGAATCGCTGAAAGCTTCTTTGGCTAGCTGCCGCTCCTTCTGAAATTCCGAGCTGACGCCGGCCCCGATGATCTCGGGGATCCCCAGTCCGAATTGATTGACTGCCTGAAACGCTGCCTCGCCGAGATCCGACCTCGACGCCTTGAGCTCGCGCACCTCGCGCCCGTGCTGCGTCTCCAACTGCCATCCGGCGCCAAGCGCCTTGCCGACGTTTTCGCTTGGGACAGGCCGACTCTTGCCTTCCGGGTCGATGAGTACAACGTCTGTCCCCTTCGGGAACTTGAGATCCTTGCCTTCGGCAAGACGTTTCGCGATCCCCTGGTCGTCGAGGATCTTGCCGGACTCATCGAAGGCGCCAGGTGCGAGAGGGCGCGGCATCATTCGCTCCCTGGCAACGGGGCACCGGCCCCGAGGTCATCTGCCTCTGGAACTGGACGATCGCCGGTGCTGGCAAGCAGACGCTCGCCTTGAGTGTTTTGCGAGAGCTGACTGACGCGACTGGACCTTCCAAACTGCAGGTTCCGCAGCACTGTTTTGAGCCGTTCATTTTGCGTCGCCTCGAAACCAAAAAAGTCTGTAACGCTCAACCCACCGAGCGGCTCAATTTGTTCGCGTTCCTCCTTTGACAGCACACCCTTCTCAAGCAACTTGCCAAGATTACCGATGAGAAATTCTGCGTCTGTTGCTGCGCGCGCCCGCGCGTTCGGACTCAGAGTTTCCCCGCCCTGCGCATTGATTGCTAGCAAGTCCTTTGCTCGCCGTTCAGCCTCGCCGGCTATCGTAAAGAACCCTTGAATCTTTGTGGCGTCTGCCTTCCTGTTGGCAAATAGCGTCCTGTTGCCGATACGGACTGCACGGTCGCGGAATGACGCAATCAGTTTCTGTGCGTCGGGTGTAAGCGCACCGGCAGATCCGGCGTTGCTGACACTCGGCGCAATGGCCGCGGCAAACCCCGGGCTCACGTTGACAGCTTGCGAGACGATGCCTCTCGCGACCTTGTCAGCATCCGGGCCTGTCAGGCCCAGGCCTTTCTTGATCTTGTCTGCTGCCGCGGCCTTCTCGCGCTCAGTCGGCTGGCGGACGAAGGTCCCGCCGCGGCGAGCTGCCACGTGCTGAAAGCGCTCGTTGACCGTGACAGCGTCGGCCGTTGCCGCCTCCGCTTGCTGACGCGCCTTGGCTGCTTCGGCCAGCGTCTGCTGCGCCAGGACGTTCGCCTGCGACTCTGCGTCCGTGCCCACAAGCTTCGCCGATTGTGCCTGAATCTGCTTGGCAGCAGCTTCGAGCAACAGGGCGCGCGTGCCCTGCTCGGCCGCCTGCGGGCTGATCATGCTACCTTCGAGCTCTTGAAGCAGATTCTGCCGCTCGCCGATCGACTGCAGACGAAAGTCTCGCTCGGCGCGCTGCCGAGCCAAGTCGGTCTCGACCGCATCCGTAATCATCTTGCCGACCACCGGCGAATTGCCAGAGAATGTGCTCCCGAGCTGGTCCAACGCGATGAAGATCGACGCGGCGATGGAGTTGCCGCCATCGGCATAGATGCGGTTTGGGTCAAGCTTCTCTTCGCGAATGTCCTGGCTCTTCTGCCGCAGCGTCGCCAGCTCGCCCTGGACGACCTTCTGCCGGTCGCGGTCTCGCTCGCGAAGGGCCGCTGCCTGGCGCTGTGACTCCTCGGCCTGACGGAGAAACTCCGTCGCGCTCTGCTCATTGGCCGCCTTCAGCGCATCGCCGCGAAGGAGCTGATTGCCAGCGAGACCCTGCAGGGCTGCCTGCTCTGCCTCGATTGACGCGGGGTCAATCTGTGCGCCGCGCTGCGTCTGTACGGTCTGCCCGAGCGAAACGTCTTGCGCGGGGCGAGGGGCCACTGATACCACGCGCGGCTGAAGGTCCTGCGTGGCCCCTCTGACAATGGACGACGCGCCGGCTTGCGCCAGCTGGTCATTGACGCCTTGCTCTGTCTGGCCTTGTGCCGCTGTGTCTTGTGGCACTTGCGCCGCTGCCGCGGTGGGGCCTACGTCGCTCGATACGAGCTGAGACGGGTCGACGGACATGAGCAGGCGCTCATTCTCGGCACGCTGCACCTGCGTCTGTTCTGTGCCGACACCGCTGGATTGCCCCTCGGCGCCTCCTCCGCCACTTGCCCCGCCCGCCCCGATGTCAGCAAGTCCCGCGCGTGCGGCTGCAATCTCATCCGGCGTTGACTGCGGGGCCGCCTGGCCAAGTCGGCCGAGCGTCTGCAGCTGCCGATCCGGACTGGGCTCCGGGGCAAACTGAGCCGGCACGCCTGGGATTGTCATCCCGCCGCCGGTGATCGTGATAGTGCCATCAGGTTCTTGGACGATGGCCATCGCTACCGCTCCCGTGCTCGCCGATTGGCTGCTCGCTCCGCTCTCGATCCCTCGACGAAGGCCGACCGCTGACGGATCGGAATTCCAGCTTGCTGCCGCCTGCGCACGCCTCGCACTCGGCTTTTAGCAGCCGCGTCTGGGCTGGCCAGAATGTCTCGCAGCGTCGGCCGCTCTGTCGCCGATTGCTTCCGCGACGATGCGAGAAAGATCTTCTCTGCGGCGGCCTGCCGTGCGGGGTCTTGCCCAGTGGGCGCCGGTCGCGTGCTGAGAGCATCAAGCAATGCCGCGAGCAGCGGGCTTGTGCCAGACTTCTTTCGCTTGTCCACGATCACGATCATCGCTTGAGCGCTTTCTCCAGCGCTGACAGTCGCGACTCGTGATCGGCCTGCCCGGCAAGCACGCCACTGAGGCCGCGCTGCACGTCGATCCCCTTGCCCTCGGGCGTCTCCTCTACCATGGCCTCGCCCATCGGCCCCGCGCGCTGCAATGCCTGGGCGAGTACTCCGACCTGGCGACCTTTCCCGTCGTCCAGGCCCGCGTCCATCTCGAATGACTTGGGCTGCACATTCGAGAATGTCTCGGCCAGCGCACGAAGGAAGCCCTCGGCTGCTGCCTCTCCCTTCTTGATCTCGCGCTTGCGGTTCTCGTCGCTCGTGATCGTGATGTTTGCCGGAGGAGGCGGCGGCTTCGCCAATGCGCTGGCCCCAAGCGTTGCGCCTCCCGACAGAGCCGCGCCGGCAAACTTGCTGACTGCCGCCGCATTCGCCGCCTTCCGCTGCTCCTCCAACTGTTGGGCCTGCAGCTTTGCCTGAAACCCTTGCTCATTGGCGGCCTGCCTCAGCTGCAGCTCGGCCTGATTGCCAGCGTCCAACGCCTGCTGCTGCAGTTGCGCGCCCCGATTCTGGGCGTTGATCAGGGCCAACCCCCCGCCGCGTCGCGATGCAGCCAGGGCGAGCGCGTTGCGTTGGCCCTGCTCGGCGGCTCGTCTGAGCTGCTCTCGAATGGCCAGCGCCCCCGCGGTCGTGTCCGGAGGGGCGACCGGCTTTGCTTTGCCGCCTCTGATTCCGATGAGTGATCCGAGCAAACCCATTGTCTAGCTCCTGCTTGTCTCGGGCAATTTTGCCATACCACGCTTTACCCCGCCATGAACAACCACATCCACCCATTCGGCGCCTGCTCCTGCCTCCGCGCCAGCTACTTCCTCGAGCCGGAAGTGGGTATTATGGGCGGTCTGCTGCTTGGGCCCGAAGAGCACGGGGTACTTGCTCGTGAGCATCTGAGCCTCTGTGCGAGTGATAGACTGGTCCCATGCGGAGACTGTGTCCTCTACCGCGTTGTGCCGGTACCGCATCACGAGGCCGTGCGCAGACGAATAGCGCCCCTGCACTCCGATCCTTCGGATTCGCTGCCAGCCAACCAGCGTATTCAGGGCTACTCGCCCCTCGATGGCCAGTACATGCGCCACTCCGTCATCCGTGAAGATGTTTGACTGCTCCCTGAACAGGGACCCGCCAGCGCCGAAGAACAGCTCGCCGCCATACTCCGCCATGCACTGAATCTCTGCAGCGTTGGAGTCGACGATGTCTTCTCCCCATTGCTCGACGACGTAATCGAAGTGTAGAAGCTTGCCGGCCGTCCCGGTCAAGCCGTTCAGCGCGAGCTTGATCTCGGTGTACTTGTCGCGAAGGACGCCGCCGACAATGGTTGCATGCGGCGCCGCGATGGCCCGCTCTACGTCTGGCACCGGCTGAACGCTCAATCCGCGCGTGATGAGATAGAGACCCTTGGCAGACTGGAACAGCCAGCCGTCGTCATGCTTGACCAGTGACCGCCAGTCCGCAGTCCCGACCTCCGTCGAGACGATCTGCACCCGATACTCTGGCCCCACGCCGGTCACAGCTGGCCCGTCGCCGGTGATTGCGAAGATCGCCCTCGACGTGAACGCCAATAGCACCGCGTCGGAGCTTGCTAGCGCTGTGATCTCGCGTTCGGTCGGCAGCTGGATTTCTTGCCCCAGTCCGATCCCGCCTGCCAGGACGAAGTCTGGCGCGAGGCCCTCCGCGTACGGCTTGCTGAAGGCGATCACATTGGGCCGCTCAAGCCCGGCCGCAAACATCCTGTCGTCATGTAGCGCCACCACCTTACATGCCGGCGGGCCGATGTTCGGCAGCTCGCCGCTTTCCGTGTAGAGCGGACGCGACAAGTCTAGCTTGCTGTCATCGTCCCCATCAGTAAGCGCTGTCTTGTCCGGATCAACGCTTTTCAGATAGTACAAGATCGACCCGTCGGCCTGCGTGCGATAGATGGCGCATTGCACCGGAATGGTGTCGTCCTGGCGATTGCCTGGAATGTAGGGCGGGATGTCAAACTGCGCGGTGCGGTTTGCGTCAGGAGCTTTCGCTACCTGCAACGTGGCGGAGACACTCGGCGCCGATTGATGAATGCGACGCCCCGAGTATTCCCACACGAAGGCCCACTTGTATGTGGTTGCAGCGATGCCGTTCTGCCCGAGATTCCCTCCTACCACTATGGAGAACGTCGCTTGGTCGAGGTCCGGCCGCATGGTGTGTCCCGAGTCGCGATTCTGCCTGCCGTCGTAGATGTGCGGCTGCGCACCTGCGATGAACAGATCGGATCCCCACGGTGCGCTCGCAAACCGCCGGTCGACGCTGGCACCTCCGCGCATGTCGAGCTCGAGCACGTCGAGGCCCTGGGCGCTCGTCTTGACACCGTCAAAGCCGACCATGTCTCGCGACGCAGTGACGCCGACGACCGTCAGAAAGCGTCCAGTCTCCGGCTCGGCGACTGGCACGGCGGCGGAGGCCGATGCGACGAAACGATGATGCGTCCCGAGTAACACTGGCAGGGCGACATTGCTGGAGTCTTTCCGAGCGGCGAAGTTCTCGTCGGTGAACTCGTGTTCGTAGTAGGTGTCGTCGGCTGCCGTTGCGCTGGCGTCGTATCGAGTAAGCATGATCGCCTTGCCGTCATGGGCGACCGGCTGCGCAGCGAGCTCAAGGCGTTTGATGACGCCTACGCTGGTATCCACAACGCCGACGCTCGTGATGGTTCCATACTTGAGCTCACGTTTGCCCGCGTTCAGATAGTCGTAGAGCCATCCGGCCTTCGTCGACGAGATGCGGACAATGCCGCTACGATCTGGCGCGTTGGTCCCGTCGATATTCAGCGGCGCATAGGCTGCCGCCATGCCTGGCAGTGTGAATCCCGCAGATCGCGTAGCGCCTGCGATCTTGTAGATGAGATAGCAGGTCTCAGCATTGACCGCGTGTGCATGCATTCCGGTCACTGTGCCGGCCTCGGTCGCGGTGCCGCTGTTCTGCGGGACTACCGCGCTGTTGTAGCGTGTCGCAGTCAGTAGTCCCGTCGCGCTGTCCTTGTAGGCAAAGATGAAGTCAGACGAGCCAGACACGGGAACGGCCGTCCACGAATTGCCGGCGACGTTCGAGATCCAAGCAGCGGTCGTGCTTGTGGTCAGTGTCGACGTATCGATTGTCAGGTATTCAAAAGTACCGACGGGCGCGGCATAGAACAAACGCAGGAAGTTTCCCATCCCTACAGGCACAACGGGCGTGGAGGGAAAGACGTTGAACAAGCCACTGAGCACGAGCTGCCTTGAGCTTTCTCGGTAGACTCGATAGATACAGTTTGTGAATCCAGGGAAATCCTGAATGGATACAACGACAATGTATCCGTTCGCGTAGGCTACTCCCTGCGGCACCTCCCACGCCTTATCGGTGTGCTCGGCGGGCCGGACCACCGGCATGGCCGATACGAGCAGCTTGGGGGACGGCCCGCGCTTGGCTGACTTGCCGGACGTGAGGTCGTGCTCGTAGATGTATCGGTCGTCGGCAAAGAGCAGGTGTCCGGCATGCGCCATGATCCGCTTGGGCGCCTGATGGGTGCCTCCGTCTACCGTCGCGTTGCCTACCAGGATGTAGCCGGGCCGCTTGGTCAGCGCACCTGGCTTGCGAAACACCGCATTCTCGACGCGCAAGAGTGCTTTCTTTTGCGCGTGCGCCGCGTCGATCTTGCGGTTCTCCCCGCCGAGCGGGATGGAAATCTCTGCCTTCTGCAGCGCCATCAATAGATCCTCAGCTCGACGACCGTTGGTATACCTGTCGTCCCGGCGCCTGTGAGTGTGAGCTGCGAGGCGTCACGCGATGTCTCATTGAAGGCCGGCGGGCCGCCGCTGACGACCCGAGCCACGTTGTAGCCCGCCGGCTTTCGCCCGAGACCGTGGACAATCTTGACCGTGTTGGGGGCCGCCGCGCTGTCCGGAATAGTGACCGTCTTGGTGACGCTATCGTTCGCGACATTGTTTCGCGCGGACCGCCCATCACGGTCTCGCTGCTGTTGCATGCGCGAGACGACCTGGCCCAGCTTGCGGGCGTCGTCGAGCTTGTCGAGGCCGTAGAACTGAAAGGCCGACCTCTGCCGCGTCAGCCTGCGAGTCATGGCGGCGGAAGCCTCGGAATCCATCGGTGCATGAGCCCGGCGTAGCTGTCGCGCATCGTCTGCACCTGGCCGATGTCGCGCTCCGGAGCGGACCGGGCGATGCGAGCCTTCAATGCGCCAAGCTTCGCCGCCAAGACTGACGTGTCAGACTCTTCCTTGTCGCGCATCTCGATCGCGGCGAAGATGTGAATGAACTCCGCCCAGGGGTCATACCGCAGGTCGAGCACGTCGCCCGCGTTGACCAGCACCTGCGGATACGGAACATAGCTGACGGTCACCGTGACCACATTCGACGGCACGGGCTGCACTGTCAGATTCTGTCCGGAGATTGCATAGCGGAGATCAGTGCCTTCGTCCCATGCTTGGGAATTAAGGTCTAGCACCTCCGTTGCCCCGCCAAACTTCCTGAACGGCAGATCGCGGTTGTTGAAGACCACGCTTAGACGATAGATCTTCCAGACCTCGAAAGGGGCGCCGCCTGCCACGGTCGGCACTGGATAGGATACCTGTCCCGCGACGGTGCTGAACGTCGTTGACTTCAGGAAGTACGGCTCGCCATATGTCGTGACGAGCTGCTCGTGTAGCTCAGAGATCCCCGAATTGATATAGACATCGAGCTCGGCATCGCTGACGTTCGTATCGTTTTCTTTCTCGGCGCGGTTGCGCGAGAAGGAACGAAGATCCGCCAGCGATGCCATTGGGCTCTACGCCCCGGCTGTTAGGGCGCCTCCGTGGCCAGGTCGAACCAGAGCATGACCTCGATGCGGTTGCCTGACGCTGCGGCGATGTCCGCGGCGGCCCCTGCGGTCAGCGTCTCGATGGTGAGCGTCGAGCCGCTACCAGTGCCGACCGTCCATGTCTTGGCCATTGCCTGGCTGTCGGACGGCGCGGCCATGGAAAGCGCCACGAGCTTGGCCGTCGGCGCCTGCCAGTCCTTGCCGAACGTGACCGTGAGCAGCCCGACGCCGGTACGCGCGACCGAAGTGACCGGCTTGTCGATGCCTTGGTTGATGACCGTCGGGCTGGCCGCGCCGTTCGTGTCGAAACTGAACCCGAGGAGCACCTTGCGGCGCCCCACGGATTTCATCTGTTCGGTGATGGTGTCGAAGCTCATGTGTGCCTCACATCAGGGCAGCGTGACTGCGACCCACGCCGCGGGGTTCGTGTTGACTCCCTGCAGATACCCGCCAAGACGGGTCTCGTACGAGTCGCTCGACGCCTTGCGGGACATGCGCAGCCCGTCGAAATCCAGCACGCGCGGGAACTCGCCCGCGCTCCAGATCTCCAGCGTGCCGCGCTCGCCGATCCATGCCTGCTTGCGCGGGCAGTTGGGGTCGGCCACGAGCTCGACCTCGCCCGAGCCAGTGAGCAGGGAGATCCCCTTGAAGCTCACCTTTGCCGAGGTCGTCTTGACGTCCACGAACCGCGTGGATTCGGCCTCCTTCGCGAGCGTCGCGAAGTCGAGCGGGTTCAGATATCCGACGTCAGGCGTTCCCACGCCGAGATCCTCGACGCGCGCCGCGCCATCGATCAGGATCTCGCGGATCTCGCCGGCGCTCGGGGCGTAGCGCTGGCCGGCGAGCATCGTCGGATGCACCGACCGGTCGATCGTGAAGAACGACTCGGACGCGACCGGCGCGACGATCGGCACCCACCCACCAAGCGGACCCTTGATCAGGTTATTGAAATCTCCGTCGCGGACAAGGACATCATCCGCATCGGTGCCAGCGACGATCGTGTCCACGGTGATCTTGTTGTTGTCGAAGTCTACGACGGTCACCTTCATGGTGCCGGACCGCAGCGCGCTCGTCGCGTCGTTCATCACCTGCAGCACCATGTCGATGCTGAAGTTTCGCGCCTCGTTCTTGTTCTTCAACGTGATGACATTGCCTGCGACGCTGCCGACCACGCCTCGGTCTCCGCGGCCCGTGCCATACATGGCGAGGCCGACAGACCGGCGAAGGTTGTTGAGCGCGTGGTCCATCGCCACCTTGAAGGCGTTTCCGATGTTCGCCGGGTCCTTCGTGATCTGAAGGGTGATCCCGTCGATTTCTGCCGTCGCATACTCGAAAGCATGCGTGATGAACGGCTTGATGTACTTGCCGGCGCTCGCGTTGGTCTGTGCACTCGCGAACGTCGCGCTTGCACCGCCGCCGGGCGCATGGTTGATGACCTGGAACTTGCCCTCGGCGTTAAAGCCCGTCCACTTCTTCGCCATGGCGAAGGCGGGGTTGTTTTTGAAAAGACGGACGTTGAGCCCGTCAGGATACAGCCGGCGCTGGAGCGCGACTGCCGTGGTCTGATTGAACGATGCCATTGCGGCCCTCTTTGAATCGAGGGCGGCGTTACACGATCAGCCTGTCAGGGAGTCTCCGAATACCTGTTTCGAGACGTAGGCGACCCAGTCCTGTTCTGAATCGAAGTCGCTTTCGGTCAGGTCCCGTTTGGCTTCTCGCGTTTGTGCCGCAGATTTGTTTGTGATCGTTCGCGTTGTCTGCGACTCGGCTTTTACGCTGCCGGTGGCGTCTCGGCGATCCTCGCCGGCTGGACCTGCTTCTCCGTCAGGCTCGGACTCGGGTTTTTCGCCGCCGGAGGCGCTGCCGAGACGCGACATGCGCGCCTCGTGTAGTTTTCGCTCCTCATGCTCGAGATGCTCAAGGACCATCGCGGCATCGGGGACTTTGCCCGTCGCCGAGTAGTACTCCTCTGAGACGCTCCACGCAGCATTTGAGACTTCCTCGTCCGAGTATACGGACGTTAGCGGGTAAGCGCTAGTATTGCTTTTGGCCTCCGACAAGATGCCGCCAAGGAAGGCCGATCTTGCGGCGTCTGCCTGCTGTTTCGATGCCGATGACTTGATCTCATCGAGCTCGGCCCGAAGCTTGCTGACCTCTTTGCTCTCCTTCGGAGCGGCTGTCGCCGGCTCGATCTGCCCGGTGGCAATCTCGTGGAGACCCGTCTTGATGAACGTGGGCAAGTCCATGCCGCGCTCTTTGGCAATGTCCCGCATGATGTGAGAGATTGGCATGCTGCGCAGCGTGGTCGCGCGGTTCGCGGCCTCAGCCTCGCGCCGGGCAATGTCCGCCTCGCGCGCCGATAGCTTGACCTCGCGCTGCTCGATGGCTTCGAGCGACTTCAGCTCGCGGGCCTTGATGGCCTTGCGCGCTCGCGCCATCTCGCGATTGATTGCTGACTGATTCGCGTCCCTCTCGTCTGCGTCCTCTTCGCCCTCGCCCTCGTCGGCCTTCTCTCCGTCGGCCTTCTCTCCCGACTCTTCGTCATCTTTGGCCTTCGCGTCCGCGTCCGGCTTGGGTTTGCCGGCCTCGGCAGCCGCTGCATCGTCGGCCTTCGCCGCTGGCTCTGCGTCTCCATCGTCGACATTCCATGGTGTCCCCGCCGCTTCGAGGTCTGCCTGTGCTTGCTGCACCGCGGCCTCGACGTCTACCTCGCCGGTCGCGTCTGTCTGAGTCGTTGCCTGAGTCTCTGCCGTTTCGCTCATGCTGCCCTCTGTACCCCTGCAGGCCCTGGTGGCCCCGCGGGCGGTTCCGGACCCTGCGGTCCCTGCGGTTGCTGTTGCGCTTGCGCTGCCTGCGCCGCCTCGGCCTGCTCTTGGGCCACGCGCTCGAGCGATGCCTGCACCTTGGCGATGAAGATCCGTAGCGCCTCGATATGAGACTCGGGCGGGCGTGCCTTTTCGGGCTTGCTGCTCACGTCCATGAGCGCGCCAATGGCCTGCTTCTGCATCAGCTCCAGCGGCCAGAGGTCGTCCGGCTCGACGTCCTCGCGGCCCTTGCTCAGAATCTCGACCTCGATGATCCTGTGTGCGACATTGTCAGCAGACAGGGCCTCGTCCCGCGCTGCCTTTTCGTCGGGCAGGCCGAGCAGCTTTCTTGCCTCCGTCTTGTCGGTAAGGATGCCGGCATTCATCAGGTCAGTGACAGACTCGGCGTCACCCGCGAATGATGCCGATACGGCATTGACTGGCCCCGTCTTGACCCTGAACATCGCGCGGTCAAACCCGCCAGACCAGTTGACAGCCTCAATCTCTCCGTCGCCCTCGAACAGCTCCTTGATGCTCTCCGCGTCTTCGTCGTTCACGAGTTCCTGAGTCACGTCAAGAACTCGCTCGGCGAACTCCATGACCATATCGGTCATGCCCTGAATCTGTTGATGCAGATTCTGATCTTCGATGAGACTCAAGGTGCGAAGGCCAATCGCTGAGTCAATGCCGAGAGGCTTCAGCGACTGCGCACTCAGTTGCGAGACGCCGCTGGACTGGAACATCGACGCACGCACAGCGTCGCCGTGAGCGAACAGCGTCGCATTGGCCCCGGGTGGCTCCATAAGATGTGGCGCCTCGTTGCCCTCGATGACTCGCCCAATGAGAGTCTCTTTCAGCTTGTCCAGAACAACCGCGCTGCCTCGCTTGATAAACCAGAACGGGGATGCCATGAGCTTCATTGTCTCTTGGCGGAACCACAGCGCACGGTTGAGCTCGATCTGCTGTGACGCGAGCAGCTCCGGATATCCGATCCCGAAGTAGCCGGCGGGACGCGGAAACCAGGTCATCTTTGCGAACGGCAGCGGACGTTGCCACGCCTCATCGAGCAGCACTCCGCCCGACGTGGCAATGACATGCCGGCCCGGCTCTGCGTCCTCATCGAACGAAGAAGGGGGATGCCACGCTTCAATCACAGTCCGGCGACGGGAGCGGTCATCGTAGAGCACATCCATCACCGCGGTCAGGTCGCTGTCGTCGCCGCCCCCTGTCTCGGTCGTGGAGTCGGGCGCATCTGGAAACAGCCGCTTCAGTACCTCGATATCCATCGACGTGATGCGATAGACGTTTGGCGGCGGTACGCCCATCACGTCATACTGGGCCTCCGCCGGATCTACCCAGACTTCCCACGATGGCACGACCTCTGCGTCCACGCGGCCGTCGCTCGGGAAGACGTGTAGCAGCCCAGTGCCTGTGATTGCGGCATGCATGACCGCGGTATCCCGAAGCTTGGCAAACTTCAGCCGTTGCATGGTCCCGTGCACATACTTCTCGCGTTGCACGACCTCTTGCTGCGCTGACCAATCCGCGCCATCCGTCCAGAACTTCGGCCACGGTTGGTGCTTCACGACCTTGTTGACGCCCGTCGTGACGATTCGGTGGATGAGCTTCTCGTCGAGCCTGCCCGAGAGAATGTCATTCAGCGAGTCGATGATGCCCTGCTGATAGCCAACATAGCCCATGTCGCAGAACAGCTGCAGATGCCAGCGGTCGAGCTCAAGGCGATGCTGCTGTTTCTCGTGAAGCGCGCGCACCGTGCCGAACAGCTCGCTGTGCCGGCGGTCGGCCTCAAGGTTCGGGTCGAACCACGGCTCTCGATGGTTCATCAGCTCGTTCCCTCGTCCTGTTGCTCGATGTACCGTGCGCACAGCCAGAGAAAGAACAGAGAGACGACGCCGGTTGTGGTCAAGTGGCCCTCCGTAGCAACGCCGAAAGGCTGACGGGTATACCGACGCGCGGACGGGGGGGCAGCTCGCACGCCAGCTCTACGGAGGGCACGCCGATATCCGTGCCGCATCTGCACAGCATTGTCAAGCGAGCCACCCGGGGATATCCCGCTCCCACGCGGCAAGACCTTCCTTGCGTCGCTCTTCGCTGAAGATCCGGTCGCGGATCACGGCCTCCTCGTCACGCGGCGTGGCGTCGACCGGCTCGGCAATCTCGCGGTAAAGCGCCAAGCTCATCGCGGCAGCGTAATCGCAATGTCCCCCGTCGGCCGTCGACCGGAGCACGATTGATACGCCCGTCTGTGTCACCCGCCGCGTCACGCCTGAAAGGTCTTCGAGCAGCTGGCGATGGTCCGGCAGCTCAAGCTGGCCTTGCTGGGCGCGCAACTGCAGCCCCGTGTAGAGGTCGACGTTCAAGGCCGCCGTCCGAGCGACGATGAATAGGTCGATGCCTTCGGCGTGGGCGAGCTCGCGCAGAGCGTCGGCCGAGTACTGGTCTGTGAGTACCGTGTCTACGCCGTATGGCCGCAACACCTCGGCAATCTCCGACAGCACCTGGCGTGGCGAAAGGATTGACCCGGGGTCTGGCTTCCAGTCCCGGGCGAGGCAGACGATGCGCTTGCCCTCGTCGAGGGTCGACACGACAAGCGTCCACCTATTGCTACGGGTCGCGGGGTCCATCGCGGCCTCGTAGCTGAAGCCGGGCATCGGCGGCAGCTCGACCGGGCCGGCTCGGACAAGACCGCGCAGCATGGCCGGGTCAAACATCAGGCTCGAAGGCGCCAGGAACTCGGCGTCGATGTCGGTCCGCGCTGCCTCGGGCGACTGCGCACGCACCTCAGCGACCTTGCGCGGCGTCCACGTCACGGGATTCATCTCATGAGCAGGCGCCTTGATGACCACGAGCCGGCGCGACGGATGACGCCAATGCCGCGACACCATCTCGTAGACTGGCCCTCGCGGCGCCCAGGGTGAGCCGATGTAAAGGATCTGAGCGCCGGGCAATAGCCGCGCGATGACCGCTGTTCTCGCATCGTCGAGGTTTACAACGCCGTCGTCCTGGCCCGCCATCCTCGGCGCCTCGTCGAACACGCACCCGGCAGACCACCGCGCTACGAGCGTCCCGCCGGCCTTGCTTCCGGCGACGATCTTGATCTCGACGACCCGGCCGCTCGGGTGTCGAAGTGAGACCGAGTCCGCCGTAGGCTCACCCACCAGGAGCGGGCCCAGCCTCGATGACCCCCTGACCAGCCCAAGAATCAGGGAAAACGCTACGCGCGCCTGGTCCTTGGCGAGGCTTACTAGACTGACGCGGGGGATCTCGCCGGCCACGAGCCGCCGGACGTCGCAGGTAAGCGCCATCCTGACAGCGCGGCCTGCGGCAATCATAGTCTTGCCAGTCCGGATGCCCGACATGACCACGACCTCTGCGGGCTGACTCGCCGGGATCTCTGCAGTCTCGCCGACGTATTGTTTGACTGCATCGTGGCCCGCGAGCTCGGCCAGCGGCGCCCCCTCGATGACCCGGCAGATTATCCGCTGCAGCGGTGACAGGGCAGCCAGCCCGTAGCCGTCCGGGTGCTCGAGGATTGCCTCAAGCGAAGGGAAACCCACTGCCCTCGACCGAGACGAGTAAGAGGCGGCGAAGTCTGCGATGCTCACTTTTGGGGATTGTACCGCGTCCAGAGGACGGCCGCATACACGCGGCCGCGCAGTACCACGTACTGGACGTCGGCGAGCTGCCATGGATGTCTTTCCGACTTCGGCGCCCCGAGTGACTTCCCCTTGGCTTCGACGACGTCGACCAAGCAGATGGTCGCCTCTGAATCATTCTTGATCGGCTGCACTTAGCACCTCCATTGCCTGCGGCAGGATTCTGTCTTCAATCTCTGCAATCCAGCCCTTGACGCGAGCTCGCAACGCGGGGTCCATGGCGATTGCCTCACGCAGCTCCTTTTCGGCCGTGATCTGGTCGGGGGCCACCGGCGGCCTGAGCTCGGCCCGCTTCGTGGACAGGCCGTGTATGTCATGCAAGAGCCGCAGCGCAGGGACGCGGTCGCCCTCGCCCTCGTCCACCCACTGCGCGCACTTCGCCCGCGACCATTCGATGAGCCGCTCGCGGTCGCCGAGCAGGTCAAGGAGCCGGCCGGCCTCGGTCGAAAGCCGACTAAGCGTCACTTCTTCGAGGCCCCACCTGGCACACATTGCCGCGCGCATGTCGGACGTCCACGCGCCGCGCGCCATGATCTCAGCGATGGCGTAGACTCTGCCCGTGGTCACACTCGGCGGGGCATTCTTGCCCTTGGCAAGCAGGTCTCGCTTGCGCGTCCGGCCCATTGCTTACTCGCCCATCGCGTCCGCAGGCGTAGCTTTCCACCGATACTCGCCCGCCGCGTCCGCCGCGTCGGGCATCAAGTGGACTGGCCGACCGACTGCCCCCTTGATTGCGGCGCCGTACTTCTCGCGGAAGGTTGCATCGGTCTCCAGGCTGTATTTCGCCCGCTTGACAAGCAGCGAAATCGTCGGCTGTTTTCGAGCGAACAGCCAAGCAATCTCGCCCTGATTCAGGCCGACATCGAAGCAAGCAAGGCAGCAAGCAGCGAGGGCGTCGTGAGTTGCTCCCCGAGGCCGGCGAACGAATTGCAACTCTGCGGGATCACTGCCAAACTGTTCGCCTAGCATGGCACAGTACCGCATCGCGGCTTCCCACTTGTCAAAGCTCGCCATTCCACTCTTCCTTTCCTGGCCAGTGCTGAGAGCCGCGCAAGACGAAAGCGCCGCGTTCGCTCCATGGGAGCTCGTACTCGTCATCGCGCGCCCCGTCCTTGGTCTTGGCCACGGCGAGCCAGCGGCGGGCATCGTCACCTTGCCATCCGAGCAAGACATGGTCCGAGAAAATCTCGATGTCCCCCGTCTCTTTGAGGTCGGAGATCGTCGGCTTGTCGCTGCGCCCAACCGACTTGAGCAGTTGGCTCATGACAATGCAGGCAGCGCCCCCTCGCTTTGACGCCTCTGTGCACAGTTGCATGCAATAGCTGATTTGTTCATGCCGCTTGTCGAATCTTTTTTCCGCCCTGATTCTCTGCAGATAGTCGATGATGACGACCCGGTGACCTTCGGTGGCAATGCGGGCTCGGATGGTCGCGGCGATCCGCTCGGCGCTCTCGCCGGCTGCATAGTAATATGTCGGCGTGGTCTCTGTCGTGGCTTTCTCGACCGCGTCGGTAACGGCTGACCAGCCGGCTTGGTCGAGCTGCCGGTCGCGGAAGTCGATGGCGGGGACGCCCGATGCCTCGATGAGCCGGCGCGACACGTAGCGGTCGTTTCTGTCCTCGGTCGACACAATCAGGGGCTTTTCGCCTGCTTCTAGACTTGCCAATACCAGCGCGTTGGCGAGCGAAGACTTGCCGAAGCTAGACCTCGCGCCGATGACGGTGGTATCGCCAATCCAGAGCCCACCGAGGCCCTCATCGATTGCCTCGATACCGGTGGTGAGCCGGTCCGTCGCGGCCGGCGAGGTCATCTGCTCGTAGACTCGCCGGGCCACGTCCGCGTAGCTCTCGACGGCGGTCTGCAGGCCCCCTGAGGATAGCCTTGCAGCTGTGTCGATGGTCACGGCCAGGTCGGCGAGCGGGGCGCCATTCCTGGCGTCGGCCCGCGCCCGGTCCAGGTCTCGGATGAGCGTGCGCCTGACGGCTGCCTCGTGGATCACGCGTGCGTGCTGCTCGACGTGAGCCGTGGCGGGGACGTCGTCGATGAGCCCGATGAGCGCTGCACTGCCGCCGACTGCGGCCAGCTGCCCCCGCCGGTCGAGCTCGGCGCGCACCGAGACGACGTCTACCTCGATCCCGGACGCCCGGACTGCCGCCATTGCCTGCCAGATGGCGCGGTGTGCCGGCGCGAAAATCTCGTCCGCAGTCACGATTGCTTCCGCGACGGCGAGATGCTCTGGGTGCAGCAGGCAAGTCGAGATGACGGCCCGCTCGGCGGCTAGGTCGTGGGGGGGGGCCGCGCTCACGTCCGACCCTTCAGCAGTCGGTCTGCGTGCTCGTCTAGTGCTAGACGTATCGCGTCTAGTCCGTGTCTAGTGACAGCCGCATCTAGGTAGCGTGCGACCTCGTCGACCTTCCGCCGGCTTCCGGACCGGACGGCGCGTCGGATCTTGTCGAGCAGATCCGGCGCTTCGGGTCCCGACTGGGCGTCGCGCAAAGCCTCATATCGCTCGCGGTCGCAGACGATCACCGACAATTTCGGCCCGGTCGAGCGGACCCAGGGGTCGTTCATGGCCGCCTGGAAGGCCGACTTGAAGTCCGCGGGCGTCTCTCCCTGTGACAAAAGCTCGAGGATTTCGTGGAGCCCGCGATACCTCGGAGTGAGCTTGACCCCGGGCCGTTTGCAGATGGTCTTGAATAGATTAAAGATCTCGCGCACTTGCCGATCTTTGCTGCCGTCTTTGAATGCTTGCAGAAAGTGATCCGGCATTGCTCGCCCGTATCCGGGCGCTGACGCGGTTTCATCTCCGTCTGCGTGCGTGGTGGCCTGGACGGACGAAACGCGATTCTCGCCATGGTCTCGGCCCGGCGTTTGTGGGTTCTGGTCGGGGGCCTCGGGTACAGTTGGTGTAGGAGCAACGATTGTATTGCTTTCTGCACTATTCTCTCGCTCGCTCTCGGACGGTTCGGTTCGCCCACTACCTGTCAGGTATTTACCGTCAGCGTGCGGATCTACTTTTGTGCTCTGCCTCTGCTTCTGCTTCTGCCTCTGCTTGTGTCTAGTCGCGTCTAGGCAATCGCTAGGGGCTGCTAGTTCTGCATAATTGCTTGCGTTCTTGGCGCGGTGCTTCCGCCACCATTCCCGTTTGCGGCGCCGCTCGGCGTCCGTCGCCCGCTCCCTAAAGTCGATGTAGTTCAAGATCCGCCAGCCGCGTTCCGCCGGCTCGATGCGTCGACCCTCGTGGGCCTGGCTGCGGCTGTACTTGTCGGGGCTTTGCAGCCGTTCCAACGCAAATTCGCACTGCTTCAGCTCGACCCGGGCCGCCCTCGCCAGGCCGGGCACACTCGCCCCGACGTAGCCCTCAGCGTCGGCGAGCGCCAGCATGGTCACCCACACTAGCCGGGTTTGATCATCCTCGCTCCAGATCGACGAGTGAATAATCGACGAAAAAAGCTTGGTGAAACTGTCAGCCATGGCCGTCTAGCCTAGACTCATTATCGCTAGGCTCATCCCACGAGCCCAGCGGGATCTCCAGCAAGACGAGCAGGGCAACGCGCGTCTGGCAGTCCGGCTTTCTGCCGCCGTTCAGCCAGCGGCTCACAGATGACGGATGCACCCCGAGCTCGCGGGCCAGCCAGACCTTTTGCCCCCTGACTTCGATCCGCTCTCGGAGCTGCTCTGCGCCCGCGTTCACGACGCCTTCTTTGACATGCCGGCGCCACCGTGTCAACCCCGCCGCATTCCCGATGCACTTTTCTCGATCCGATCCTTGACATTGCTTTGCCAGTGGGCAAGTATTGCCAAACATGGCTGACGACAACAACACCTACACCGAGCTGCTCGCAACGCCGGGCTCCTCGCTCATGCTCACGAAGACGACGGTCGAGCTGGCCGGATCGCTACACGTCCACAATCGGCATATTATTGCCTATGGAGACACCGTCGCCTAGGTATTGGCAGACCTTGCCGCCAAGCTTCGCGACCTCAGGGACGAACGATGACCGTCGCCGATCCGCCCTACGAAGTCGTCTGCCGGGCCGACGATCCGCGCTGGCTCGAGCACCGCAAATCCGGCATCGGCGCCAGCGAGGCCGCCGGGCTCATCGGCGCCAGTCCGTGGATCAGTCAACTGGAGCTGTACGCACTCAAGACGGGAGCGAAGCCGCCCAAGGATCTCTCCGGCGTCGAGGTCGTCGATTGGGGACATCGACTTGAGCCGGTAATCATCACCGCTTTTCGGGACCGTACCGGCCGCTTCGTCGACCACGGCGGCCTTTTGCTGCGAAGCAAGCGCCACCCATGGGCGCTGGCCACTCTCGATGCCTGGTGC
>Ga0114931_10003965_pt1 | contig 18588 bp, 18 predicted proteins | sample 2SBtaG_FD_89579 | JGI IMG/M metagenome (GOLD analysis project Ga0114931, IMG submission 89579) | Deep subsurface microbial communities from Kolumbo volcano to uncover new lineages of life (NeLLi) - 2SBTROV14_V59a metaG | ecosystem: Environmental > Aquatic > Marine > Volcanic | place: Kolumbo...
GCCAACATCCAGGATGTCAGCAAGGGCATTGGCCTTGACGGACGCATTGGCCGCAAATTTCTGCACGCCGGGCCCGGCTATGGCGGCTCGTGCTTTCCGAAAGACACCCTGGCGCTTACCCGCACCACGAACGAATATGGCGCGCCGACGCAGATCGTCGAGGCAGTGGTGAAAATTAATGACGAACGCAAGAAAAACATGGCGCAAAAAATTATCGCCGCCTGTGGCGGTTCGGTCGCGGGGAAAACCATTGCCGTGCTGGGCCTGACCTTCAAACCCAACACCGACGACATGCGCGACAGCCCCAGCCTTGACATCATTCCCCTGCTCCAGGAGGCAGGCGCCAGTGTCACGGCGTTTGACCCGGAGGGCATGAACGAATCAAAAGACCTGCTCAGCGGCGTGATCTATTGCGACAATGCTTATCATGCCATGAAAGAGGCTGACGCCGTCACCATTTTGACCGAATGGAACGCCTTCAGAGCCCTTGATTTCGACCGGCTCAAGCAGACGCTAAAAACCCCCTTGATGATCGACCTGCGCAATATCTATGATCCGGCCGAAATTGCGGCTTTGGGTATTGAATATCACTCCATCGGGCGCGCCCCGGCGATCCCTGAATAAGGATTGAATTTTATGCATGAAGAAAAACGCGTTCTGGTCACCGGCGGCGCAGGCTTTATCGGCTCTTTCTTATGCGAAAAACTGCTGGAAAAAAGATGCGAGGTGATCTGCGTCGATAATTTTTTCACCGGCAGCAAAAAAAATATCCGTCATCTGATGGATGATCCGCGCTTCGAAGTGCAACGCCATGACGTGACCTTCCCGCTCTATGTCGAGGTTGATGAGATTTACAATCTCGCCTGCCCAGCCTCCCCCATCCACTACCAGCACGACCCCGTACAGACCACCAAGACCAGCGTACACGAGCCATCAACATGCTGGGGCTGGCCAAGCGCATTAAGGCGCGCATCCTTCAGGCTTCGACCAGCGAGGTCTATGGCGATCCTATAATCCATCCGCAGACAGAAGAATATTGGGGCAACGTAAACCCCATCGGCCCCCGTGCCTGCTACGATGAGGGCAAACGTTGCGCGGAAACCCTGTTCTTCGATTATCACCGTCAGGATCATCTCTCCATCCGCGTGGCGCGGATTTTCAACACGTATGGCCCCCGCATGCATCCCAATGACGGGCGCGTGGTCTCAAATTTCATTGTACAGGCCTTGAAAGGCGACCCCATCACCATTTACGGCAACGGACAGCAAACCCGCGCCTTTTGCTTTGTGGAGGATCTTGTCGACGGATTGATACGCCTGATGGCGGCCCCCGATGACGTCACTGGTCCCGTCAATCTGGGCAATCCGGGCGAATTCACCATGCTGGAACTGGCGGAAAAAGTCATCGCCATTTCAGGGTCGAAGTCTGAACTGACGTTTAAGCCCTTGCCCGCGGATGACCCCAAACAGCGCCAGCCCAATATCGATCAGGCCAAAAAACTTCTCGGCTGGCAGCCCACCATCGCGCTCGACGACGGCCTGAAGCGCACAATCAGTTATTTCGATAACATGCTGAAAGAAGCATAAGGCCCCCGCTTCCTGCCCCAGCTTGCTAACATTGCGCCCAGTCAATGATGCGGTTTTCCAGATCCTCTTCAGCGACCTCTGTTTCCGGGATGACGCGGCAGCGCACAGATACGCCCGCCTCGTGAACACTGGTGCGGCGTCCTGAGACGAGCGGATGCCACGGCTCCAAATCCTTGCCCTCCGCCACGCGGCGGTAAGCGCACGTGGTGGGCATCCACTTGATCGCCTGAAGATTATCCGGAGTCAGCACCACACACGTGGGGACACGCGCTTTGCGGTTGGAGTAATCCGTGCACCGGCACGTCTCTGTGTCGAGCAAATGACACACGACATCGGTGTAAAAAACCTCGTTTGTGTCCTCGTCCTCCAGTTTCAGCAGGCAGCAGCGGGCGCAGCCATCGCACAGAGATTCCCATTCCTCCCGCGACATCTGTTCCAGCTTTTTGGTGCGCCAGAAGGGTTCTCCTCTCATCCTGTGATCCTCACGCCGGAGCTTCTCAAACCCGACTTTTCGCTTTATTGTTCAATCGTTAACGGAACCTAGCATATCTGCGCCCTAGTGTTGCCGCAAATGGCGTTTAGGGGCTTATCATGGTAAGTCCAAACGAGCTTTTAAATCACCTGGGACAGGGCTGGCGTGCGGTGAGAAATCAAGTGAGATTCTGGTGGCGCCGGTTCAGCCTGCGGGTGGCGCAAATATTGGGCCTGGCTATTCTGTCCGTGGCGATCGGCCTGTCCATCACTTATATCTGGCTCCAACCTGATATTCTCGATCACACGGATCTGTGGAAGAGCAACCGCAGCGCTTCTATCACATTTCTTGACAAGAACGGCGATGTGATTGGCGCGCGCGGCGGTCTGCACACCAAGCCCCTGCCCCTGGCCCAAATTCCCGATCGTTTGAAACAGGCCTTTCTCATGACCGAGGATCGCCGGTTCTACAAACATGGCGGCATTGACTGGTGGGGCATCACCCGGGCGATGTACGTCAATGTCACGCGAGGCAAGTTCGTGCAGGGCGGCAGCACAATCACCCAGCAATTGGCGAAAAATATTTTTCTTACCCAAGAGCGAACCATCACGCGCAAAGTGCGCGAAGCCATTCTGGCCCGGCAATTGGAAGAACGGCTCACCAAGGATCAGATCCTTGAGCTCTATCTCAATCGCATTTATCTGGGCGCCGGCGCCTTCGGTGTCGAGGCCGCAGCGCACACCTATTTTGATAAGTCCGCCCGCGATGTGACCCTTGCCGAAGCCGCCATGCTGGCGGCCTGGCCAAGGCGCCCTCACGCTATGCACCGACGACCAATCTCAAAGTCGCGCAGGAACGCAGCCGCGTCGTCCTCTCCTTATTGCACGATACCGGTACAATCTCTGAAATCGACTACACCACCGCTTACGCCAATCCCGCAACGCTGGCGCCCTCGGCGGTGAGCGGCGACATTAACTACTTCCTCGATTTCGTGACCACTGAAGTCAGCGATTACGTCACCAACCCGCAAATTGATCTCATTGTCACCACGACCCTTGACCCTGAACTCCAGGCAAAGGCGGAAAGCGCGGTGCAAACTGTGCTGGACAAGGAAAGCGTGGCGCGCAACGTCGGACAGGCCGCCCTGGTAAGTTTGAGCAAAAGTGGCGCGCTGCGCGCCATGGTCGGCGGACGCGATTATGCGAACAGCCAGTTCAACCGCGCGGTCCAAGCCCGCCGTCAGCCTGGCTCCGCCTTCAAACCTTTTGTATACCTCACCGCCCTTGAACACGGCATGACACCCGACACCATCTATTACGATGAACCTGTTATGATCGATAAATGGCGCCCCAGCAATTACGCCGGCGGCTTTGGCGGCAGGGTAACTTTGATGCAGGCCATGCAGAATTCAATCAACACGGTGGCCGTTCAGGTTTCTGAAGATATCGGCCGGGAGAACGTCATCAAGACGGCCCGGCGTTTAGGCATCACATCACCTCTGACCACGCACCCTTCTCTTGCTCTCGGGGCGTCCGAAGTGACCCTCTGGGAATTGACGGGAGCCTATCTCCCCTTTGCCAATCGCGGATTGTCTGCACGCGAGCACGCCATCCTGAAAATAGAAAGCGATGATGGGCAGACTCTCTTCACATACAAAACGCCAAAGCCGAAAAGACTGATTAAACGAAAAATCGCGACTGAGATGACGCATATGATGTATCAGGTCATGTATGCTGGAACCGGAAAGCGCGCCGCAATCGAGGGTCATCTGGCGGCGGGAAAAACCGGCACCAGTCAGGATTGGCGCGATGCCTGGTTCTTGGGCTATACGGGCCAATTGGTCACCGGTGTGTGGGTGGGCAATGACGACTCTTCCCCCATGAAACGCGTCACCGGCGGTAACATTCCCGCTGAAATCTGGCATGACTTCATGACCGCGGCACACGAAAATCTGCCCGCCGCCCCCTTGCCCGGCGCCACACCCGCCCGCAATCCCATTGTAGACCAGCGATTAAAACAGTATCTGGCAAGCCTTTCCCGCCAGTTTGCGCAAGTGAAAACAAAGCGGGCACGCAAAAAGAGGTTCTGGTTCTTTAACTAGCGGGGACAACGTACCCGCCTCGTATTCTTTTGACTAACAAAGGGAAATACAGACGATGACAGTGCGCGTAGCTTCTCTTTTTCTTTTGACGTTCTGCCTTCATGTGACCAATGCCCTGGCGCAAACGATCACTGAAGAAGAAACACCTGAAATAACTTTTGCTCTACCTATTGACTGCACCCCCGGGGAGAATTGCTTCATACAGAATTATGTCGATGTCGATCCCAGCCGTCGTTGGCAAGATTACATGTGCGGCAGACTGACTTATAACAGACATAAGGGAACGGATATTCGTCTGCCCAGTATGAAAGAGATGGAAGCGGGCGTCGCGGTTCTTGCCGCCGCAGATGGCCGTGTGAAAGGCGTGCGCAACGGGGAAGAGGATGGACTCTATATCAATGGAGACCATCAGGCGGTCAGTGGAAAAGAGTGTGGCAACGGCATTATCATCACGCATGAAAATGGATGGGAAACGCAATACTGCCACCTGAAGAAAAATTCCGTCAGGGTTCAACGCGGCCAAAAGGTAAAAGCAGGAACGCCGATCGCTTCCGTCGGCCTTTCAGGCGCCAGTGAGTTCACACATCTGCATTTTGAAGTCCGCCATAACGGCAGCACCATTGATCCCTTTACCGGGGCAACGACGCTTGATGGATGCAATGTTCCAGCAGTTTCTCTGTGGACCGTCGCCGCGCGGGCGTTTTTAAATTATAGTCCAAGCGGTGTCATCAATCAGGGTGTCGCCACGAGCATTCCGAACAACATGGCCATTGAACGCGGTCAATTTACCGACCTAAAACTCGATAAAGACTCGCCCATGCTGCTCTATTTTGTGCGTATTTACGGTTTGCATCCCGGCGACAGAGAGGAACTCACTCTGACAGATCCGGACGGCGTTGAACTGGCGCACGACAGTAAAATTCATAAAGGCTCAACCAAAGCTCAGTATTTCAAATATGTCGGAAAAAAACGTCCCAATTGAGGCTGGAAGGTTGGCGATTATAAGGGGCATTACAAACTGTTCCGTCGTGGCCGGATTCTGCTCCAGCGCGATCTTTCCTTTACCGTTGGCGACACCGACTAGCAGGATGTCGAAAAACCAATGGTAACTTTGTCCTTGTCATGATTCTCTGCTTTTATAGGGAATATGGGAGAATTTGATGAATGACGATGGCGAGGAAACGGACATTTTATTCAGCTCGGGAATTCAACAGAAACAAGCATGCCTTTACGCATTCGAACGCTCGACGATTTCGGCACGGCATGATTTGGAATCATTTTTATTATCGGCGCGGCTCAAAGAATAACGCAGTATAAAATATCCAAAAAGCGCTGATGCTATTGATCCCGCAAGGACGCCGATGCGGACGGTCGCAGCATGATCCGGATCGGAAAACGCAAGCGTGCCGATGAACAGGCTCTTGGTGAAGCCGATCCCGGCAAGCACCGAGACACCGTATATCTGCAGCCAGGTAATACCGTTGGGCAGACGGCAAATTCCCGACTTCACCGCAACCCAGACGAAACTCATGATGCCTAATTGTTTGCCGAGGAAAAGTCCAACCGCAATGCCGAGTGAAATACCGTTGAACAGGCTGCTGAAGGAAAGGTCGGAAAGCGCGACGCCGGCATTCGCGAAGGCAAAAATTGGCATAACGCCAAAGGCCACCCAGGGTGCAAGTCCGTGTTCGATCTGTCTAAGCAGAGTTTTCCGGCCGTCCGCATCCTTGCTCTTCAGCGGGATGAAAAGAGCGATAATCACACCCGCGAGGGTCGCGTGTACGCCTGATTTGAGGACGCACACCCATATGACCAGACCGGTGATGAGGTAGGGCGCTGCGCGTTGAACGCCGCGAAAATTCAGATAGGCAAGAATACTGATACCAATCGCCGCGATGGCGAGAACGTTGAGAGAGAGTTCAGAAGTATAGAACAGGGCAATTATAATGATCGCACCGAGATCGTCGATGATGGCGAGCGCCAGAAGAAAGACCTTAAGCTCTACCGGCACACGTGACCCGAGCAGCGCGAGAACGCCCAAGGCAAAGGCGATATCCGTTGCGGCAGGGATCGCCCATCCTTTGATAGACTCCGGATCGTCCTGGTTCAAAGCAATATAAATCAACGCAGGAACAATCATGCCGCCAATGGCGGCGATGAGCGGCAAAGCCGTTTCGCTCATGCTTGACAGTCGCCCTTCGATGATTTCCCGTTTGATTTCCAGACCGATCAAGAAAAAGAAGATCGCCATCAAGCCATCATTGATCCAAAGCAGGAGCGGCTTATCAATCACAAGAGCGCCAACCTGGAAGACGACAGGCGTGCTAAGCAGCCTATCGTAAAGCCAGTTTAGTGGTGAATTGTCGAGTATCAGCGCAATCGCCGCCGCCACCATCAGAACAATGGCGCCAGCGACATCGTGTTCGAAAAAAGCCTGTGCCCCACGATTGAAGTCAACTTTCTTCTTCGCCAATACTGCCATCACAACTCTCTCATATAACATCCAGATTGCTCGAAAAGTGTTTGTCTCAAATTGAAGTCAGGAGAAGCTCCGCCGAGTTTTTTGATGTGACTCAAATCCTCGCGCGAAGCATCGAATTCCTGCCTTTCAGGAAGAATCTATTCGGGCAGCGATACCGGCGTTTCGAATCCATTCGGCTTGACCGTCAGCATGCCGCACTTCACCGAACTCAAAACCGATTCAGCAGCGTTGCCGATAAAGAAACCGGGAATGCCCGTGCGCGCCACCGTTCCCATCACGATCAGGTCGATCTGTTCCTGTTCTGCAAGTCGGCTGATGGCCCGCTCAGGGCGATCTCGGGGCAAATGAACGCGGCAGTCGATATCCGACATCGGATAGCGGGACAGGAGATCGTTGAGCGCCACGCCATGCTTCCCACGGTGACGTTCAAGGATGGCTTCACGCTGCTGTGATGTTGTTTCTGACCGAATGGTATCGAGATCTTTCCCATCCACCTCCCATGCATGCACGATGTGCAGAACGGCATGGTCGTGCGATGCCAGCGATGACGCCAAATCCATGATCTTAATGTTAAAAAGATCCTCCGATGCCGCGGACTGCGGATCTACAGCCACCAGGATATTAGTATAGGGCACTGATTGGCCCGGCTTTACGACCCAAACCGGGCAGGGACACTTCCGCATCAGGTGTATCGCCGTGCTGCCGAAGAAGACATCCTTGAGGACACTGCCGGCTTGCGCGCCAGTGATAACCAGATCATGCTTGGCACTAATGACTTGGCGAATGACTTCTATAAATGGAGTTCCGATGAGGACTGCCGTGCTGACGTCCGAAACGCCAGCTTGATGCACGCCAAGGGCAAGTCGCTGAAGACGTTTTTCGGTTTCGTCGGCAATATTGGGAGAGTACTGATTGTCACGCAGAACCGTGATAACAGTCAAGCGCGCCGCATTCTCCCTGGCAAGTGCTGCCGCTTGTCCAAGCGCGTCATCTCCGCCGATCTCGTCATCATAGACAACCAGCACATTCTTGAACCTCTTCATGGCTATTCCCCTGTTAGACCCGTGGTCTTTTTCTATTGGTCATGTTGAAACACTGCTTAGGGAATAAAATGGGGTGGAATTTCCATTAATCCAATCGAATTCATTTGGTATTTTGATAGAAATTTTCTATCGTTATATGTGCTGATTTATCACAATTTTGGTGTCCGATGCCGAGTTTGAGACAGCTTGAATACCTGCTGGCGCTTGAAGAGTGCCGTCATTTCCGCCACGCCGCCGAAAAGTGTGGCGTAAGCCAGCCCACCCTGAGCGCCCAGTTGCGTGTGCTTGAGGAACGGCTTGGGGCTCAGCTCGTAGAACGAAGCCGGATCAGAGTAATCCTGACACCCGTCGGGGCAGACATCTCTGCTATAGCTCGACGCGTCCTTCGTGACGTTGAGGAAATACGCGATCTTGCGGCAAGTCCTGGAAGCGGTTTGGGCGGAATGGTTCGCATGGGGATGGCGCCCACGATCGGTCCCTACTTACTGCCGAAAATGATTCCCGATCTCCATGCGGCCTATCCGGAATTGAAACTCTATGTGCGCGAGGATTTTCCTGCGGCACTTCCCTTGGCGCTCGAGCAAGGTCGCCATGACGTTTGCGTCGTACCGTTGCCCGTCAACCGTAAGGAGCTGGTCACCGAACCGGTATTTCGGGAGCCGCTCTATCTTGTCATGGCGGCCGATCATCCTCTCGCCACCAGGAGGAGAATCGATAGGCGCGATTTGCGGGGACAGTCGATCCTCACGCTCGAATCCGGTCATCAGTTGCGCGAACAGGTTGAGGGGTTATGCACCGAAGTGGGCGCTCAGATGTTGTCCGATTACGAGGGAACAAGCCTCCATACGCTCCGGGAAATGATTGGGATGGGGATGGGATTGTCATTTCTACCCGGCCTATACGTTAAATCGAGTCTGGGACAGGATTTGGCGATTAATGTCATCGCCCTCAGTGGGGCACCGATTTACCGAACCATAGGGCTGGTATGGCGAAAAAGTTCGGCGCGGGTGGTGGAATTCCGCATGCTGGCGGATCATTTCCGCAATACCGTTCGACGCGAGTTTCCGGCATTCACGATTATCTGATCAGACAGCAAGACGCTTACGCCCAAGACCCCCACAGGTTTGTTACCATTTCAGCACCCTGACAGATCGCCTTAGTTCCAGCAACCATTGCAGGGATATTGCCAGCATCGAAACTTTCCGGCACACTCTTCTTGCATGACACCCTTAAATCACTCCTCATGAAAGTCGGGTCAATGGCCAATAGAATAGGATTAGTTATCGCCGCTATCATAGGCGTCGGGGTCGGCGTGCTGGGAACAAAACTCTATTGGGAACGAACAGCGCTCGAGACGCTGGAACAAGCGCCCCTCAGCGAAAGAACTGAATCCTTTTTTGTCGACCTCCCCGCTCAAGGCGTTACGTTGACTCATGGTGGCAGAATCGGTCTGCAACCAAGTCCGCCCGGCATTGCGACATTTCATGAACCCAATCTCAAGAACAGTCTGGCCTTGCTGGTAAAAATTAGAAATGCAGAGGGAACGGTTGTGGGCTTTGCCAGTGAGCTGGAGGTTTTCCCAGAACCATCAGAAGCGGTGCAGGGCCTTGAAAACGATGCAAAATGGCAAACGGACTGGACGCTGGTGATCCCGGGGCGTGGAGGTCTGTTTCTTCACCAGCAGGAACACACCGGCGCCGGTGCGCCCATGTTTCAGCATGTGGCGGAGACTGGAACCGACTGGGTGGGCGATATTACCATTACCACGTCAGCCGGTCCGCGCGACGATGGCCGCGGGGTTATCGTCGGCGGATGGGGAGAGTTTGAAAACGTCCGGGGGTCTTTTTTGGAAATCGACCACTTCACACGTTACACGGTGGCGGGAAATCTTATTGGAAGTATAGAAGTGCGACTCTTCGGCGAAGATTAATATTTCTCTTCCCGTTCAGTTCACTTTCCAGGTGTCGCCCTTTTTCAGGAACGCATCGAAATCGGACGCTCCTTTTTCTTTGTGCACAGCATCATATTGTTCGTGGACGTCGCGTTCGTAACTCGAAACCGGGTTTTCATAAATGACACCAAGCACCATGGGAAACTCCGGCGGAGACAGACTGGTCAACATATAGGCCAGAACCTCACTGGTTTGGTCATGCACGAGGATATCATCCATGGTGACCCCCTTCTTGCCAAGGGTAACTGCTTCCAGTTCAAAACTTCCCGGCTTAATGCGCAGGCCTTTGTTTTTTTCCTTGCCATAAATCAAAGGCGCGCCATGAACGGCATGAATCTGCATGTCGGCGGCCACCGGTTTTTCAGTAAACTCGGCAAAAATACCGTCATTATAGACGATGCAGTTTTGAAAAATTTCAACGAAAGACGCGCCTTTGTGGTCATGCGCCCGCGTGAAAATTTCCGGCATGTGTTTTTGCGCTGTATCGACGGTGCGCGCCACAAAGCGTGCACCCGAACCCAATGCGAAACGGCACGGAATGAGTGGCCTGTCAACCGATCCATAAGGCGTCGAGGGCGAACGCGTACCGGGATGGGATGTCGGCGAATACTGACCTTTGGTCAGTCCGTAGATTTCATTATTGAACAGAAGGATATTGAGATCCACATTCCGGCGCAGGGCGTGCATGAGATGATTCCCACCAATCGACAGAGCATCGCCATCGCCTGTGATGACCCAGACATCGAGGTCAGGATTGGCAAGCTTGACGCCCGTTGCAATGGCGGGCGCGCGGCCATGTATGGTGTGAAAACCATAAGTATCCATGTAATAGGGAAAGCGCGCAGCACAGCCGATACCTGAGATAAACACCGTGTTCTCGCGCGACACATCCATCTGCGGCAAGGTGCGCTGCATGCATTTTAATATGGCGTAATCACCACAGCCCGGGCACCAACGCACTTCCTGATCGGAAGAAAAATCCAGAGCCGTCATTTTACCGGCAGGGGCTTGAACGTTCATTATATCTATCCTTACCTACTGTGCCGCTTCCAGACTAAGCTGCCCGTGGATGGCTTCCAGTATTTCAGAAATTTTGAAAGGCTGACCCGAAACCTTGGCAAGCGACGTTCCCTTTAACAGGCAGTGATCCCGCAGAACCGTAATGAGTTGCCCCATATTCATTTCAGGGACCAGAACACGGTCAAACCGACTTAACAGTTCAGCAAGATTTTCCGGGAGCGGATTAATATAAGTCAGATGGATATGACTCACATCATGCCCTTCCGATCTGGCGATCCTGACAGCCCGGGTGATCGGTCCATAAGTCGATCCCCAGCCGATAACGGCAAGTCGTCCGTGGTCTTCACCAAAATCAACTTCCTGATGCGGAATATCTTTGGCGATGCCTTCAATTTTGGCGCGCCTGACTTCCGTCATTTTCTGGTGGTTTGCTGGATCGTAAGAAATATGCCCCGTCTCGTAGGATTTTTCGATGCCGCCGATGCGATGTTCCAGCCCCGGCGTGCCTGGTTTCGCCCATACCCTGGCCAGGGTTCCAGGATCACGCGTGGCAGGATTGAAAGGCCCGCCCCCCTCAGGGCGTGCCGCTGCATAATGAACAGGTATTGGCGCCATCGACTTGAAATCAGGAATTTTCCAGGGCTCCGCCGCATTGCCGATGTAGCCATCGGTCAGGATCATTACCGGCGTCATATATTTTATGGCCAGGCGCACGGCCTCAACGGCAATATAGAAGCAATCTCCTGGCGAACGGGTGGCGAGCACGGGCAGCGGCGCATCGCCGTTGCGGCCATACACGGCCTGATAAAGATCAGATTGTTCTGTTTTTGTAGGCAGGCCCGTCGATGGTCCGCCACGCTGGGAATTCACAATCACCAACGGCAATTCCGTCGATACGGCAAGCCCCATGGTTTCGCCCTTCAATGCGATGCCCGGCCCGGAACTGGATGTCACGCCAATGGAGTCGGCACAAGACGCGCCCAACGCTGAACAGACAGCCGCAATTTCATCTTCCGCCTGAAAGGTGATGACGTCATATTCTTTCATTTGCGACAGCAAGTGCAAAATCGGCGATGCCGGGGTGATCGGATAGGAACAAAAAACCAGGGGTGTTTTGGTCAGTTGACCGGCGGCCGCCAACCCCCACGACAGCGCCTGAGCGCCGGTGACAGTGCGGTAAAGCCCTGGCGTTTGAGTCGCGGCGCCAACGTGATAGCGCCGCATGTCGCCCGACAGTTCCGCTGTCTCGCCAAAAGCATGCCCGGCATTTAAAGCCGCGATATTGGCATCTCTGACATTTTCATTTTTGGCAAATTTTCCGTTCAGCCATTCGATGATCGGCGTCCTGTCATGATCGAACATCCATAACATCAGTCCAAGTGCCCAGAGATTCTTGCACCGCAAAGCGTATTTGTTGCCGAGCGAAAACTCTTTCACAGCTTCCATTGTGAGTCGTGATATGTCTACTTTGAGAACCTGGAATTTAGCCAGCGTGCCATCTTCCAGCGGATTGGCTTCCAAATGGGCTTTTTTGAAATTGCGCTCGATGAAGGTGCCCGTATCGACGACAATCAGGCTGCCCTCCGCAAGGCGTTCCACATTGACTTTGAGCGCCGCCGGATTGAGTGCCACCAGCACATCGGGCTGATCGCCTGAAGTGAAAATCTTGCGGGCGCCAAATTTGATCTGATAGGCCGAAACGCCGAACGTCGTGCCGACGGGCGCCCGAATTTCAGCCGGAAAATCTGGAAATGTCGTCAGCCCGCTGCCCGCCAGCGCTGTGCTGACCATGAATTGAGAGCCGAGCAGTTGAATGCCGTCACCTGAATCGCCCGCGAACCGGATGACGACGGAGTCCAAATCGCCCGTTGAAAGTGATTTGCTTCTGGATTTGCTGACAGTCTGCACGCGATAACCCATGGTAAAAAGAGTACAAAAACCCAGGATCCGTGGACATCTATAACCTGGGCGTTATTCCGATTCCCGGCTTACGCTGGGACAGGCGATACACGAGCCCAAAATCTCGTAGGATTTTGGCCGTGCGTGTTAGATCTGGACTCCATGGGGGCGCTTGCCAAGTTCCCGGTTCATGGATTCTAGATCGCTCATTTTCCCAGCCAAATCATAGATTTGGGTAAAAATGGCGTCTGGAATGACGTGCTTGGTCGTTTCAATTATCCACACACTCTGGAAAAACTTAGAAAAATTTATCCCGATGACAGGGCACATACCCTTCTCTGAAACAATATTCAAGGCATCACCCCCCCTTTTTGACATGCAATTTGTCAACCATACGGATTAACGGGGCCTCTCGTCCGCTATGACACAGGCTCCCCCGCGCAGCCGAGGGAGCGGCCAGCTCTTGAAAGGGAAGATTTTAGCCCTGTTTCCGCCCCTTAAAACCACCTGATAGCAAATTGACATAAATCAAATATCCAAACCGTGTGGTCGTATAGTATCGAATGGAATTATTCTAACTTTTGTCTGTCAGTATGGCAAAATCACTCTCAACAGTGGAAATTCGGAGACTATGGATGTTCATTAATTTTTGGTATCCCGCAGCGCAGAGCAAGGAAATTACGGATAAACCCATCAAGCGGTCCATGCTGGGTCAGGATTTTGTCTTGTTCCGGGATGACGCAGGCAAGGCACACTGCCTCAGCGACGTTTGCGTGCATCGCGGCGCCTCGCTCAGTACGGGTAAAGTCAAAGGCGATTGCGTTGAATGCCCCTATCATGGCTGGACCTTTAACGGCGCGGGAAAATGTACGCGCATTCCGTCGCTGGGCCCTGATGCAAAAATCCCGAACCGCGCCCACGTTGATTCTTATCCGGTTGATGAGCGCTATGGTCTTGTGTTCGCTTTTCTGGGTGACCTTCCTGAAGACGAACGGCCCCCCATCATGGAAATTCCCGAATGGGACCAAGAGGGCTGGGCTTCAACCATCCAGCATTATGTCTTCGATTTTGATTACAAACGGTCCGTTGAGAATGGCATCGACCCGGCGCACAATGAGTTCGTTCACACAACTCACATCGCCACCGCCGAAGACGAGAATTATGTGCCGGAACTAAAATTTGTTGAAACGGACTGGGGTGTGGGATTTTATAATACGCCTCCCGCCCCGCCCCTCAAACATGAAAAAATGCGCGAGGTTTCAGGCCGGCAAGAGGCCGCCGTTGTGGAAGTGGGCACAGGCCATTTCGGTCCCGCCCAGGTTTGGACCTATATTCATCCAACACCGAAGATCTCCATCCACCAATACCTTTATGAAACGCCCATACATGAAGGCCGCACAAGCCTTTTTCTCATTAACCTGCGCAACTTCATGACCGAAGATGAGAATGACGAAGCTTTTATTGAGCGCAATGAATTTGTCGTCATGCAGGATCGCGATGTTCTTTTGAACCTGCGCCCTGTCCTCACGCCGCGCACCAACACCAAGGAAATCCTGGTGCCTTCCGATCAATGCGTGAGCAAATACAGAGAATTTATCAAGAACTGGGAAGGGCGCGGCTGGCGCATTGACATTGATGAAATCGCGCGCAATGCGGGCAAGGTCGCCTATGCAATCCCAAGCCCGGCGCGGCGGGAAATCAAAGGATGGGTGCTCGACTCCATTCCTCTGGAATCGGGAACGGGCACACAAAATATTCAGACAGCCGCCGAATAAACCCGCGCGTCGGTTGCCGGATATTCATGTTGAGCAAGGGGCAGCGCCGGCCAGGCCTGCCCCTGTTTTGCGCGGACTGTGAAAATCTTAACAATCATGGCGCCTTCAGACAAGACCTGAATGATCGGGATGTGGTAACGTGCGGTAAATGCATCGCGCGCAGGACAATAGGAAACCAGTAAGATATGAAAAAACTCCTCATCGCCCTATGTATGAGCGCCTTATGGATAACCTCATCGGCTGCGGACGAAGCTATTTTTTCCTATAACACTGGCGACGATTATATGGAGCTTAGTGAAGATTCCAGGGATATTTATGTCCAGGGACTTCTGGACCAATGGTTTCTGACACTATCAATTTATAATGATTTTGATTCCATTGTCTGGTTGGAGAATTGCACAATGGACATGCGCAGCGATGAAGTGGCCTCTCTCTTTACCGACTGGCTGAGCTGGCACGGGCAGGACCTTAAACTTTCTGCACCCGAGCTATTTGTTGCGGCAATTGTTGAATCATGTGATGACGAGGATTAGATCCGTTTCTCCTCAACCTTTGGCGGTCAAATGCCACTGACCCGCCGCATCGCGGCACGCAAACCCTTCCGATTTTTCTTCACGGCCATCCACCAGCCTGATTTCATTGGTAAAGGCACGGCAATAGGTGGGCGTCACTGACGGGCCGCCCGCCAAAACCAGATCGCCGCCGGCGCTTTTTTTCAACAATGGTGCGTAAATATATCCCAGCACCACATCATCACGCGCCGCCAAAATCCAATCTCCCACATTTTCGCGCCCCAGTGCGCTGATATGCGTGCCTGACGCTAAGGTCGTTAACTTTCGCGCCGTGGTGAACGGCCCCAACCGGACATTGGCATTCCTTTTCAGGTCATAATCTCCCAAAGCCGTCTCCAGGGGGGCGCCGACAAAAAGTCCGGGGGGCACTCCAAGACGTCTGCGTTCACCCGTGAGCCCCGAAATCGAAGGTTGGCCCGGCCGCACGATGCCCCAATCTCCTGATGATTCATCCCGCCAGGTCACTGCGGCAGAGCTGGGCGAGTCCAGCGCCGTTTGCAGAGCCTCTATGGCCCGGGTCCGCGCCGAGGAAGAAAGATCCCCGGCCACCTGTGAATCGGCCAGCAAAGAGCGCCGCCCGAACAGGCCTGACGAGGCGCATCCCTGAAGGACAATCAACCCTGTGAAAAGAATGGCAAGATAGGTTTTTTGTATTTTTATCATATGCTTACCTAATCAGTGCTGAGAATCGACGGCGCATGTGATCAAGGAGCGGTCTGGCCCCGTGCGCGCATCCGTTCCGCCCATTTTATCAAATCCTTCACGAACTTTATATAAAAGTACACCTGATTTGCACGTTACCCGGATCAGGAGAGAAGCTTTTCATGATATCCCTGTTTTCAGGCCTCACCCCGTGAACAATATTTCCAACACGGAATTTAACTTTCAGCACAAGCTGTTCCAGGCTGAAGGTGCCTGTTTTTCCTATGCCCAAGGCACGAAAGACCCGCATCTTTATGTGCAGATGGGTGAGAATGTTGCGGCCCTGACGCTCAAGGCCATCCGGGCAAACTTTGGACTTACCCCGGACTCAGAAGATTCCCGTCTTCTTGATCTCGTCACTTCCAGTCTTAAATTTGTCAAACGCATCAGGCCCGGCGATTCCATTCCCACTGAGGTTCTTGATGGCACGGCTTCATGGTCGATCGAGGATCGCCACAGACAGCTTGTCGAGATCCGGCTGACGATCGCGTTGGCCCAGTGGATTACGGGTGAGGAAGTCGGCAATATCGACACTGCCATGCTGATCAAGCTGGCCGAAGACCCTGAAACCAAAAAGCGCGCCCAGGAAGGCATTGATAAAATCGCCAATGCCATGAAACTTGGCAAGAAAAAACGCAAAATGGTGATTGATATTATTGCCCAGCTTACAGATGAACTCAGCTACATTGAGGCCTTGAAGGAACATTTCAGCAAAATCAAACTGGTGGCCGTTAAGCTGAAAAAGACGCGCTCGAAAATGGGGGAGGATCAAAGTCTGTGTGATGATATAGACCGGATACAGACTCTCATCGCAGGACCCTTAAGTGAATACCAGTCCTGCTTTAAGTCTTTGGAAGGGCAGACCGGAGATATTTTGAATCTGGTTAAATCATCCAAGATGCAAATTCAGCGTATCCGAGAAACCCGCGATAATTTGCGTTCCTATTTTATGGAATGGGAAGAAATCGTTCAGCAATGGGCCGGCCAGGCGATCGAAGCCAATTGCGGTCTTGAAGCGCTGGTCCGCGACACATATCGCTTTGTCGCGACAAATTTTCCCCTCACGCGCACATGGAGAACGGGTTAAAGCGGGGATTCTTCCCCCTCTTCTCTAAATGACGTCAAGGCCGCCACATTCACGCCACAGATTTGCCGTAGATCAGTCCCCGCGAAGGAAAGAGGGTGGGAGTTCATGACGGCTCGCGACACTTCGATCAATACCGGCCCCACACCGGTCATGGCGGCGTTCTTGGGAATCCTGCTCGTGGCAGCCTTCGGCATGATCTGCCTTGGCCTTTATGCGCCCGCCTTGAGCGTGAGCAGTTTCTATTTTTTCACCACAGAATATTCCATCATGAGCGGCATCACCTCGCTGTTCGAGATGGGCCATCCCGCCCTCGGTGGCCTGATTCTGACGGTCAGCGTGATATTCCCTTTGGTCAAAATAATTCTCGGATTTCTTGGCCTGACTGTCTATGATACAAGGCCGCATCTGATGGCGCGTGTGCTGCGTATTTTGAGCGCCCTTTCCAAATGGTCCATGCTTGATGTTTTTGCAATCGCGCTCGCCGTCGTGGTCATTAACGGGCGACTGCTCTCCACCGCAGATCTTCAAATCGGAATCGGGCTCTTTGCCAGCGGCGTATTGCTTTCGACTTTTGCTTTATCTAGGCTGACCCCCTGACTCCCTGAACCCCCGCTAAGAGGAAACAACAGATGAAAAGCTTGATGCACCGCTATGAGGTAGATCCCATCGCAGCCGATCAGGCTATATTCGGCAGAACAGCCTATAAGGATCGCAGAGGGTTCCTGCGCGGCGCCGGCCTCTCGGCCCTGGGCTTGGCGCTGGGCGCCGCCATCCCCTTTCACCGTTCCATGCCCGCCGGCCTCATACCGGTGGGTCTTGCGCAAGGCATGGTCATAGAGGGCAAAGACGGTCTGACATACCTGAATGACAGGCCCATTAACGCCGAAACGCCGCCTCATCTTTTAAATGACGATATCACGCCAACCTCCCGGCACTTCATTCGGAATAATGGGATTCCGCCTCAAGACGTCAACGCGCAGGACTGGCGTCTCACAGTGAACGGCTTGGTGCTTAACGGCCTGGAATTATCCATTGAGGATTTGAAAAAACGGTTTGAAGTGGTGACCCGTGCTTTGGTCATTGAGTGCGGCGGCAATGGCCGCGCCGCTTTCAAACCTCCCGCAAGTGGCAATCAATGGACGCTCGGCGCTGTCGCCTGCTCTGAGTGGACCGGTGTGCGGCTGGCCGATGTTCTGGCGACGGCGGGGCTTGCCAAAGGTGTGATCTATACAGCCCATGAAGGCGCAGACACACATCTCTCCGGCGATCCGAACAAAATGCCCATCTCCCGGGGCGTTCCCATCGAGAAAGCCATGGATCCCAATAATCTCATTGCCTTTGGCATGAATGGTGCGGGCCTCCACCCGATGAACGGCGCCCCGCTGCGTCTGGTCATCCCCGGTTATCCCGGCTCAGCTTCGCAAAAATGGCTGACCCGCATCTGGCTGCGCGATCAGGTTCACGACGGGGCAAAAATGACAGGTAAAAGCTACCGCGTTCCCCGGCATCCCGTTGCTCCGGGCGCTGACGTTCCCAAGGATGATTTTGAGATCATCTAAAACATGTCGGTGAAATCCCTGATCACCACCCCGCAAACAGGCGCACGGCTGAGTGAGCCCCGCCTGAGCGTACATGGCCATGCCTGGAGCGGCTCAGGCAAGATCGATAAAGTTGAGGTCTCCATCGACTTTGGCGCCACATGGCACGAAGCATCCTTAAGCGAGCCGGTCAACCCGTTCGCCTGGCAGAATTTTGACGCCGACATCACCTTCCCCATTTCAGGGTATTATGAAGTGTGGGCGCGCGCCACCGATGAAACCGGCAAAAGCCAGCCCTTCGCCATTTCCTGGAACCCCAAAGGCTATCTGAACAACACTGTCCATCGCATTGCGGTCACC
>Ga0114931_10003966_pt1 | contig 18585 bp, 17 predicted proteins | sample 2SBtaG_FD_89579 | JGI IMG/M metagenome (GOLD analysis project Ga0114931, IMG submission 89579) | Deep subsurface microbial communities from Kolumbo volcano to uncover new lineages of life (NeLLi) - 2SBTROV14_V59a metaG | ecosystem: Environmental > Aquatic > Marine > Volcanic | place: Kolumbo...
CCTCGCGCGGGCGCCCGAGCCGTTGAACGTCGAAATAGAAACGGTCCGGGAAAAGAGCTTGCCACCGAGCGAGACGCTTCTCGGCCTCCCGGAGATCTCCATTCAACAGCGCACTGCCCACCGGACCCGACGCACCGCCGGCCAGCGCGATGAGTCCTTCGCTGTTAGCCAGCCACTCCAACGGAATCTCCGGCACGCCGGCGCGTTGGCCCTCGGTGTAGCTGCGCGAGACCAATCGGGCCAACCGCCGAAATCCTTCGGTGGTCTGACAAAGCAAAGTAGTCCGAAACGGACCAGCGGGCCCATTCGGCCCTGCAATCCGGATATCGCAGCCGATTATCGGCTTGATACCCGCCTCGAGCGCGGCGCTGTAGAAGCGCACGAACGAGAACAGATTACCGTGCTCGGTCAGGGCGACGGCCGGCATCCCCGTCGCACGCGCCCTCGCGATGAGATCGGGAATACGAGCCACACCGTCTACAAGGGAAAACTCGCTGTGGACCTGCAGGTGGACGAACCCGCGCCTTCGATTATCACGGCGCTCCATCGGCTCACTCATCGTGTTTTCGCTCCATCAAAGCGCGCCCCATCGAGGTGCGAACCCTTTCGACCGGACCAAACGAGCGCCGGTGCACCGCCGAAACGCCGAGACAGCGCAGACGGTTCAGATGCATGGCGGTCGGGTAGCCCTTGTGCCGTGCGAAACCGTACCCGGGCCATATTCGATCGAGCCCGATCATTTCATCGTCGCGGGCCACCTTGGCAATGATCGAGGCGGCCGCGATCTCCGCGTAGATACCATCGCCCTTCACCACGACATGTGCCTCGCCTGCAACGACGGGCGCCACGTTTCCGTCGACGTATACGTGGTCCGGAACGACTCGAAGCCTCCGCACGGCACGCTCCATCGCGAGAAGGCTCGCGTTGAGAACATTGTAGCGATCAACCTCCCCGACCTCGGCTCTCCCGAGCCCGATCGCCGCTGCTCGCGCCACGATGACCGACGCGAGCTCCCGGCGCCTCCTGTCACTGAGACGCTTGGAGTCGTCCAAACCTTCGATCGAATCGCCGGAAGACAACACCACCGCCGCCGCGACCACCGGTCCCGCCAACGGTCCACGGCCCACTTCGTCCAGCCCGGCAACGATCGCTCCGCGATGCCGACAGGAGGCCACCGCCAACTCCGCCCTCACGGGACCCACCGGGCCGTCCGGAGACCGGGGCCGCGAGCGTTCCTACGCCCGCTTTTCATGTTCCGAGACCGTGGGCGCCGAAGCGCTGCCCACTCGAACTCGGGCTCTCCCCTCGATGAGGGCAACGATCTCCTCCGCCGCGCGATCCGCCGCGCCTCGGCGAAGCACCCGATGAAGCCGAACGTACTCCTCACGGGTCGACTGAAAGTCCCGTCCCGAATCGAGCAGACGAAGAACCGCGGGACCGAGCCATTCGCTGGTAGCATGCCGTTGCATGAGCTCGGCCACCACCAGCCGATCGGCGAGCAGGTTCGCAAGCCCCGCGAATCGGATGTTGCTCCCTATCCAATGGCGCATGATCCAATAGGTAAGGGCCGTGGCCCGAAAAGTAATGACCATTGGCTTTTTCAGGAGCATCGCTTCGAGGCACGCCGTTCCCGAGGCGACCAGAACGACGTCGGCAGACTGCATGCAGTCGCGCGAACGCCCGTCGACGAGGTGCATCGCGGGCGCCCCCGGGCACTCTCGATGGGCCTCGAGGAATCGAGCGCGTACTGCCTCGTTTACGAGCGGAACCACAAACTGCAGACCGGGACGACGTTCGACGAGCCAGCGCGCCGTCTCGATCATGGGTCTTGCCAGAAAGGCGACCTCGCTGGCACGACTGCCCGGCAGCATCGCGACCAGCCCCATACCGCCAGCGAGCCCCAAACACTCTCGAGCATCCTCCGCCTTCGCCTCCAGAGGGATCTCAACAGCCAGTGGATGTCCAACAAACGACACGGGTACGCCGTAACGTCGAAAGAACCCCGCCTCGAAAGGAAACACGGTGAGCATGAGATCCACCGAGTGGCGGATCTTGCTCATCCGATAACGCCGCCACGCCCAGACCGATGGGCTCACGTAGTGCACCGTCGGAACACCCGCGCGGCGAACGCCGCGCTCGAGAGAAAGATTGAAATCCGGTGCGTCGATTCCAATCAAGACGCGAGGGCGTTCTCTTCGTAGTGTCCTTAGCAGCTTGCGCCGCAGCGGAATGAGTTCCGGATAGCGGCCGAAGGACTCGAACAGTCCCATGACGGACAATCGCTCCATCGGATAGAGAGTGCGGCAACCCTCTTGCTGCATGAGCGGGCCGGCGATCCCGAAGAATCCCGCTTCCGGGACACGCCGCCGCAACGCTCTGATGAGACTCGCTCCGAGAATATCTCCCGACGCCTCGCCAGCGAAGATGGCGATCGGCACGCTCACTGGGCTCCGGGCTCTCCGCGCGGGCTCCTCATGCCGTGGGACCTCCAACGCGGAATCGCGCAAGGGCTGGCTCTCACCGGATGATGCCTCGGCTGGAGCGGCGCAAAAAGCTGACCAGCGGGGTCAGAACCTGCTCCTCGTCGGGGAGCCCCCCCAACGCCTCGATCGCCTGCTCCATCGTCAACCCCTTTCGATACACCGTCTTGTACGCCTGACGGAGCGCACGGATCGCCACCGGCGTGAACTCGTGGCGCCTGAGTCCCTCCGTGTTGATCCCGTGAGGGCTGGCGGAGTTGCCCGATGCGGTGACGTACGGGGGCACGTCCTTGAATACCACCGTACCCATCGCGGTAAAGGCATGGCAGCCTATCGAGCAAAACTGATGAACGACGGTAAAAGCCCCCAAGGTCACGAAATCGGCGACTTCGACGTGTCCGGCCAGCGTGGCACCGTTCGCCATCGTCACGTTCCGCCCGACCATGCAATCGTGGGCGATGTGCACGTAAGCCATTATCCAGTTGTCATTACCGATCCGAGTGACCCCGCCCCCCTGCCGAGTGCCTCGATTGAACGTGCAAAATTCTCGAATCGTGTTCCGGTCACCGATGATCAACTCGGTGACCTCCCCCTCGAACTTCTTGTCCTGCGGCGGACCTCCGAAAGAGGAGAAAGAATGGAGCGCGTTATCGGTCCCGATCCGAGTGGGACCTTCGATCACGACGTGTGAACCGATCCGAGACCTCGCTCCGATCTGCACGTCGGGCCCGATCACCGAAAAAGGTCCGATCTCCACCCCCGGGCCGATACGACTCGACGGGGCGACTTCGGCCCTCGGGTCAATCAAGAGCCGGCGCCCCGCAGCGCCCCCATCAGCAAGGCATTCGCCACCGTCTCCCCATCGACCTCGGCGCTCGCCTGGACCCTCCATATCCCTCGGGTCCGGCGTTGATGCAGGACATCGATGAAGAGCTGATCGCCCGGGACCACGGGCTTACGGAAACGGGCCCCGTCGATTCCGACGAAATAATAGACCGAGTCGGAATCAGGCATTTCACCCAGCGTTTTCATCGCCAGAATGCCGGTGGCCTGCGCCATCGCTTCCAGAATGAGCACCGCGGGCATCACCGGCTTATTCGGAAAGTGTCCGCTGAAGAAATGCTCGTTGTACGTGACGTTCTTCAGCGCTCGAAGTCGCTCGCCCGGAACACATTCCAGAACCCGATCGAGCAAGAGAAACGGGTAGCGATGCGGCAAGAAACGCAGCACTTCCCCAATGTCCATTGCAGTCATGTCGTCACTCGCAATTGTTCCGGGGGTACCCTGTCTCGGCACCCGGCCGATGTTCCTCCGCGCCGGGGCCCCGGTAGGCAGCAGCGGGCGCGCCCTGTCAACCGGACAGCTTCCGCAGCATCTCCTCGAGGGCATTGAGACGCCGCGCCATGCCGTCGAGATGCCTCAGGCGCGCGGTGTTCTTTCGCCATTCCGCATTGTCCTGGGCGACCATCCCCGACGAGTAGATACCGGGCTTCGAGATCGATCGATGCACAAGGGTTGCCCCGGTCAGGTGCACGTCATCGGCGATTTCCAGATGGCCGCTTATTCCTGCTCCTCCCCCTACGGTGCAGCGTTTTCCGAGCGACGTGCTGCCCGCAATACCCACACAACCGGCGATCGCCGTATGTTCACCGATTCTGACGTTGTGACCAATCTGCACGAGGTTGTCGATCTTTACTCCCGGCCCGATGATGGTGTCCTCGAGGGCCCCGCGGTCTATGGTGGTATTCGCCCCCACCTCCACATCGTCACCGACCACGACGCGACCGAGCTGCGGCACCTTCACCCAACAGCCCGCGTCATTCGCAATTCCGAAACCATCGGCGCCAATGACCACGCCCGGGTGAAGTGTTACCCGGTTGCCGAGCCGGACTCCGTGACACAGGGTGACATTGGCGGCGAGAAAGCAGTCGTCACCGATCTCGGAGTCCTCCCCGATTACACAGCCCGGGCCGATCCAGCCGCCCGCGCCAACCCGGACCCCAGCCTCGATGACCGCATTCGGACCGACGTGGACCCCTTCGGAAAGCGCCGCGTCCTGCGCGACGACCGCGCTCGGATGGATACCGGGCTCGGGCTTCCGTTCGGGCGCCAGCAAAGCAGCGGCCCTGGCATAAACGAGATATGGGTTGTCGACGACCAGGGTGGCCACCGGCGCGAGCGCCTTGTCGTCGCTGCCCAGAATGACCGCAGAGGCCCGGGTCGTCTTCAGGTAGCGGACATAACGTCGATTAGACAGAAATGACAACGCCCCCGGACAGGCACTGTGCAGAGGCGCGACGCCGTCGACCTCGATCGCGGGATCCCCGTCCAGCGCCGCCCCGAGCCTCTCGGCCAAGACACCCAACGAAAGCTTCACATCGCCCCCCGCCGAATTCGGCGAATGCGCCAGGAACTCTCCACGTACGCCCCACCGGCAGGCACACGTTGGCGCTATTTCTTCGCCTCACGCTTCAGACGTGCGAGAACCTTGGCGGTGATGTCCATCCGCGAACTCGCGAACAAAACCCCATCGCCGATAACGAGGTCGAACTTCTCGGACTTCGCGAGACTTCGAATCGCACTCACGACCCGCCCCTGCAATTTTCGAAACTCTTCGTTACGCCTGAGATTCAGGTCGTCCCGAAACTCCCCCTGCTCGCGACGCAGTTCCCGCTTCATGGTCCGGATATCGCGTTCCAGCTTCCTCCGCTCACGGGCAGACATCACATCGCGATCCCGTATCAGCTTGTCCTCGAGCTGTCGCAGGCGCTTTTGCTTTTTCAACAACTTCTGGTCCCGAGGAGCGAACTCACGCTCGATTATGGAACGGGCGGCGGCAGCCTGAGGCGCGGTGTCGAGCACTTTCGGAACGTTGACGAATCCGACCTTGAGATTTTGACCGAAAGCCCCAGGCCCCACCCCGAGCATGACTACCATCAAGGCCCCAGAAACGACAGCCCTCACGCGGCCGCCAACGGCACGCGGCACCATCGTAAACGCATTCGACGAGATCGGAGAAAGCGAGTTTTGGCTCATTTAGAAACTGGTCCCAAATGTGAATTGAAACTGCTCGACGTCGTCGTTCGATTTATCGTTGAGCGGCTGCGACAAGCTCAACGTCATCGCACCGAACGGAGACAACCAGATCGCCGACAACCCCGTCGAGACCCGGACATCCGCCACATCTACCGCCCCCAGGCTCTTGAATACGTTGCCCGCATCCACAAACGCCGTCACGCGAAACGATCTCGAGTCCTTGACGAAGGGAACGGGCAAGATCAGCTCTCCCTTTCCGATAACCCGGACCGCGCCACCCAGCGGCTCGTTGTTCGAGTCCCGGGGACCGAGCGTATTCGCCCGGAATCCTCGCACCGATCGTATGCCCCCGGCAAAATAGTTGTTCACCAGGGGCAGGGAATCCGTGTCCCCATATCCATCCCCGACATTGACTCGACCACTCACCATGGCGGCGAAGTTTCTTGCGAGCGGCAGGAACTGCTGATGCAAGGCACCGATTCGATAGTAGGTCAGGTCGCTCCCCGGCAACGCGAGCTCTGCGCTCAGCCGTGTTCTGCTACCCGAATTCGGGAGGATTTTCCTGTCGCGCGAATCCCGTACCCAGCCGAGCGTAGTGCGCCAGGTGAAATAGCCATCCGGGTTCGCCGCTTCGAAGGCCTTCACCTCATCGGAGGAATCGACCCCCGCGGTGAAATCGGTGAACTCGGCGTTGAACCCTACGTTGACGCTGTCGAACTCGTTGATGGGAACGCCGAAACGCAGGCCGCCTCCGAACACCGTCGTCGAGTAATTTGCCAGATTGGCGTTGCTCGCGTTCGTCTCCCGGTAGGACAGATCGAACGCCCTGCTGATCCCATCGCGCGTCCAATAGGGATTCATGTAATTGAACCCGAAGGCACGATTGACGCTGCTGTTATTGAAGGTAAACCCGACACGGTTTCCAGTACCGAGAAAGTTCTCCTGCGTGATGCTCGTGTTCAGAACCAACCCCTGGCCTTGTGAGAAACCGATACCGGCGAGAAACGATCCGGATGGTTTTTCGACCACGGAGACGACGACATCCACCTGGTCGGTCGTCCCCGGCACCGCCGGGGTCTCGATATTGACCTTGTCGAAGAATCCGAGCCGCTGAATGCGCTGGCGCGAGCGCTCGAGCTGCTTCGTCGAAATCCAGCCGCCCTCGATCTGACGCATCTCCCGGCGCAGTACCTCGTCGCGGCTTTTGGTGTTGCCGCGAAATACGATTCGCCTGACGTAGACTCGTTTGCCGGGATCGATGAAAAACGTCACATCGACTGCCTTGGCCTTCTCGTCGATCTCCGGAACCGCGTTCACGTTTGCAAACGCGTAGCCGCGGTCGCCCAGGCGCCCGGCGAGGTTCGCGCTCGTCTCCGAGACGTCGTGGCGGGAGAACACCGAGCCTTCGTGAACCACGACGAGCGGGAAGAGCTCCTTCTCGTCCACCACGATGTCGCCCGCCAGCTTGACGTTCCGTACCGTGTACTGCTCGCCTTCGGATAGGTTGACCGTGATGTAGACGAAACGCTTGTCCGGCGTGATCGAGACCTGCGTAGAGTCGACGCTGAAGTTCACGTAGCCCCGATCGAGATAGAACGACCGTAGGGTTTCCAGGTCCGCGGCCAAGCGCTGCTTGGAGTACTGATCGGAATTGTCGAACCAGGTGAGCCAGCCAGGCGTTCTCAGCTGAAACAAATCGAGCAGGTCGGCCTCCTCGAAGGCCTGGTTGCCCACGATATTGATCCGCTTGATTTTCGCAACCCGACCCTCGGAGATATCGAAACGGATCGCGACGCGGTTCCGGGGAAGGGGTGTCACGGTTTCCGTGATCGCCACCGAGTAACGGCCGAGGGCAAAGTAGGCCTCCCGCAACCTCGACTTCGTCTGCTCGAACAGCGAGCGCTTGAACACCCGGCCCGGCGCCAGGCCATCGTGTTTCAGCGCCTCGAGGAGCTTCTCGGTTTCGATCTTGGTGTTGCCCGTGAAGTCGATTGAATCGATCGAGGGCCGCTCGACGACGAGCACGACGAGCGTCCCACCTTCTCGCTCGACGCGCACGTCCTTGAAAAAGCCGGTCTTGAACAATGCGCGGATCCCGGCCGCGGTATCGCCCGGACCCACCACGTCCCCGACCTTGATGGGAAAGTAGTTAAAGACCGTGCCCGCGGAGATCCGCTGCAACCCTTCAACCCGAATATCTTCGACCGTGAACGCTTGCTGTGCTGCCAGGAGCGGGGCTTGAATGACAAGCGCAACGGCCACGAGGACTCGCCTCAATGCGGCCATGCTCATCGAATGGTAATTCTTTGATTATCTTATTGGCTCACCCGAAGAGGCGAGCGACGTCATTGTAGAATGCAACGCTCATCAATCCAACGAGCACCGCGATCCCGACCTGCTGACCCAGGATCTGGACCCTCTCCGACACCGGGCGTCCGCTCACCCATTCGACGGCATAGAACAGAAGGTGCCCACCGTCGAGTACCGGAATTGGCAGGAGATTGAGGATCCCGAGGCTCACGCTGACGATGGCGAGAAATTCCAGAAACCGTACGAAACCGGCGCCGGCGGAGTACCCCGCATACTGGGCGATGCTGATGGGGCCACTCAGATTCCTCACCGACACCTGGAAGGTCAGCATCTTCCAGAACACCCCCAGGGTCAGCGCACTGACATCGTAGGTCTTCGAGATGGCGCGCCCGAACCCCTCCCAGGGGGTGTATCGCTGGGTCACGGAAAAGGCGGCAAGAATCTTCTCGACCCCCCATGCCCGCGCGCCGATCCGCCCAATGACCCCTGAACGGGTTTCGACCGCGTCGGGAACGAGCGTCAACGAGAGGCGGCGCCCAATGCGATCCACCACGAGGGCGACGGGTCGCTCCGGATGCCCGCGCACGAAACGCACCCACTCACTCCACCTCTCGATGGGAACCCCGTCCGCGCTCACGATCCGGTCCCGGGGCCGCAGCCCATCCCGCTCGGCCGGTGCACCGGCAGTGAGCTCGCCGATGACCGGCGGTATCACCGGCCGGGCGGGCGCCAACCCCACCGCCCGGAAAAACTGACCCTCCCCCAGATCGTCGAGGGTTCGAGAACCGAGATCGAGCCAGCGGACCTTCTCGGCGCCGGTGGGGCCCCGCACCCGCAAGGAGATCGAGCCGGTCCCGGTGACATTTTCGGATATGATCGCCTGGACCACGGATTCCCAGCTCGGCGTTTCGCGCCCCGCCACCGCAACGACGGTCGTGCCCGGGGACACTCCGGCGGACGCCGCCGGGGAGCCGGGAGTCACCTCGCCGACGAGCGGGCGCGTGCCGGCAACGCCGATCACGAAGGTCAGCCAGTACGCCACCACTGCGAACCCGAAGTTGGCGAGCGGTCCTGCCGCGACGATGGCGGAGCGCACCCACAGGCCCTGTCGGTTGAAGGCGCGGGCCCGATCGGCGGCCGCCACCGGCGCTTCCCGCTCGTCGAGCATCTTCACGTAACCACCCAGGGGAATGGCGGAGAGCACGTACTCCGTGCCATCCCGGGCGCCCCGACGTATCCACAGCGGCCGGCCGAAACCCACCGAGAACCGCAGCACCTTCACCCCGAGCCGGCGCGCCACCCAGAAATGGCCCAGCTCGTGGACGGTAACCAGGACGCCGACCGCAAGCACGAACGCTAGGGCCGATTGAAGGATACCGAAGGTCATCGGCTGCTCACCTCTGGCAGACCTCGTACTCGTGGGCGAGAAGTCGCCCCCTCCACGGAGAGGACATGTCCTCCCGAGACCACCGGGGTCGCCAGCAACTCTCACGGCCGCCCTTCCGGCCGGTCGGAGCCCCGTTCACGAGGCGCGCCCCGGAGCGGCCGATCGGGATACGTGCTCGAGGGCAAGGGTCCGGGCGCATCGATCGGCGTCGAGTATCTCACCGAGGGTATGCCCTTCCCCTCGGGCCGCCTCGCCGAGCGTAGCCTCGATGACGCGGGGTATGTCGGTAAAGCGAATAATCCGGTCCAGAAACGCGCTCACCGCGATCTCGTTGGCCGCGTTCAACGTCGCGGGAGTCGTGCCCCCGGCTGCGGCCGCCTCGAACCCCAGCCGAAGGCAGGGCGTCTTGTCAAAATCCGGCGCCTCGAAGTCGAGTCGGCCAATCTCGTTGAAATCCAACATCTTCGCCCCCGAACCGACCCGCACAGGCCACGCGAGCGCATGGGCGATCGGGGTACGCATGTCCGGGTGACCCAGCTGGGCGAGCACCGAACCGTCCTCGTACTCGGCCATCGAATGGACGATGCTCTGAGGATGAATGACCACTTCCACCCGGTCGCAACCGGTGCCGAACAACCAGCACGCTTCGATGACCTCGAGCCCCTTGTTCATCATGGTCGCGGAGTCCACCGAGATCTTCCGTCCCATGACCCAGTTCGGATGTGCGCAGGCCGCCTCCGGGGTCACGTCGTCCATGCGCTCTCGGGGCGTCAGACGAAACGGACCGCCGGAGCCGGTCAACAGGATCCGCCGGACTCCCTCACCTCGGTGGGAGCGTCCCGGAGGGGAACGGTCCGCCCTCGGCAGACACTGGAATATCGCGTTGTGCTCGCTATCGATGGGGATCAGCTCCGCGCCGTGACCGACGACGGCGTCGATGAACACGCGACCCGACATCACCAACGCTTCCTTGTTCGCGAGCAGCACCCGCTTCCCGGCCCGCGCCGCGGCGAGCGTGGGCATCAGGCCGGCTGCGCCCACGATCCCTGCCATCACGTACCCGACCGCCTCGTGCTCGGCAACCGTCTCGAGGGCCCTGGGACCCCCGAGAACCTCGACCGCCAAGGCCCGAGACCGGACCTCGCGCTGCAGTCGTTCGGCCGCATCCTCGTCGGCCATGACGGCGTAGCGGGGCGACCACTGAACACACTGCTCCAGCATGGCCTCGACGTCGCGGAATGCAGTCAAGGCCACGATCTCGAAGCGATCCCGATTTCGGGCCACCACGTCCAACGTATTGACACCGATGGTCCCGGTCGATCCTAATATGGTAATACCTTCCACTACGGTCCCTCTCAGCTCCCAAACCACCCAAGCACGAGAGCGAAAGCCGGCGCCCCGGCAGTCAGACTGTCAATACGATCCAAAATTCCCCCGTGGCCGGGCAGGATACCGCCGCTGTCCTTGAGCCCGGCCCGGCGTTTGAACAGGCTTTCGGCGAGATCGCCGATCACTGAAAATGCCCCAACGAGCACCGCAAGCGCCGCTGCAACGACGCCCGGGAGCCCCGCCCAAGCGCCCACCGCGGCCCCGGCCAGACCGGCCGCGAACACACCACCGGCGAATCCCTCCCACGACTTTCCCGGACTCACGCTCGGTGCGAGCCGGCGCCGGCCGAACCGACGGCCAACCGCGTAAGCAGCCACATCGGCCGCCCAGATGACCACCAGAAGCATGAGCACCCGCGCCGGTCCGTTCTCGCTCCGGCCGTGAACGCCCACGACCGCGCTCCATGTCGGTACCAGCACGAGCCAGCCGGCGACAAACGACGGGAGTGACCACCCGGGGGGGGAAGAGCGGCCCCGGCACCGGGAGCTCGAGCGACGGCGCTCGGCCACCACGATCATTCCCAATGCAGCGAGCCACCAGAGAACGGCCAGCACGTTCAAGCCCGCCCAGACCCCGCGCTCGTTCCACCAGTGCTCGACCAGGACGAGCGCGCAGGCCGTCAGCACCACATAGAGGATGCGAGGGAACGCAGCGGTCCCACCGCACAGCCCCGCCCACTCCCACGCGGCTCCTGCAATCACGACTCCGAACGCCCAGGCGACCGATTGCGTGCCGGCTCCAAGCACCAACGCGACGACGATGGGGCCGAGCACGAATGCCGTGACGATTCTTCGCCGCAGGTTGGTCGCCATGACCACCAGCCGGGCCGGGCCGCGTTTGCCGCCCGCTCAAGCCCCGCCGCTCAATCGGGCCTTCGTGGCGGTGGGCGATTCTCCCGGCTGTTCGGGCAGCTCCGCCGCTCGGCCCCCGCTGCCATCTCGACCGGTCTGCAGGGACGTCTCTGCCGCCTCCACCTGCTCGCCGGTTCGACCGAACCTCCGCTGTCGGCCGGCGTACCATGTGAGGGAGCGGGCAAATTCTGCAGCCCCGAAATCCGGCCAGAGAATATCGGAAAAGTAGAGCTCGGTATACGCGAGATTCCACAGCAGAAAGTTACTGACCCGGCTCTCCCCTCCGGTTCGAATGAACAGGTCGGGATCGGGCAGACCGGCCAAGGAGAGTTCCTTTTCGAAGCGATCATCGTCTATCTCCGCTGCCGTCAGCTCGCCTCGCTCGACGCGCCAAGCCAGCCTCCGGGCGGCATTGACGACGTCCCACCGCCCACCGTAGTTAGCCGCGATCCTGAGCTCCAGTCCTGTGTTTCCCGCCGTAAGGCATTCCGCATCGGCAATGTGGCGTTGAAGCTCCGGACTGAACGCAGCCCGATCTCCAATCACTTCGATTCGGACGTTACGCCGGTGGATTTCCCGAACTTCGTGCTGCAACGCGGCGACAAACAGATTCATGAGCAGACCGACTTCTTCCTCGGGCCGACTCCAGTTCTCGGAGCTGAAGGCGAACAGGGTCAGAACCCCGATTCCCTTCTCCGCGCACAACTTGACGACGGTCTTGACCGTGTTCACCCCGGCCTTGTGCCCCGCGATACGGGGCAAGCGCCTTCGGCTGGCCCATCGCCCGTTTCCATCCATGATGATGGCCAGGTGGCTAGGAATATTGGGCAGACTTGCCATGAGTGGGAACGCGACTCAAACAACGGGGCAGCGGCATGCGGGCACCTCCCGCGAGCACCCGCAGCGCAAACGAGCACTATACCCCATTGGGTTCACACTTCCATCAGCTCCGCTTCTTTCCTGCCGAGGATCTCATCGACTTTCGCCACGAACTCGTCGGTCAACACCTGCACGTCCTTTTCGGCCTTCCGGTCCTCGTCCTGGCTGATCTCTTTTTCTTTCAGCAGCCCCTTGAAGTGACCGTTCGCGTCCCGGCGCACGTTTCGGACCGCTACCCGTGCGTGCTCCGCTTCCTGCCGGCACAGTCGAATCAGCTCCTTGCGCCGCTCCTCGGTCAGCGGTGGTAATGGCACCCGGATCACCTCACCAGAGGTCACCGGATTGAGCCCCAGGTCGGCATTCATGATCGCCTTCTCGACGTCAGGAATGACCTTCCGCTCCCAGGGGGTGATCGTCAGGGTCTGGGCATCTCCGACCCCAACGGTGGCCACCTGGTTGATGGGGACATCGGAGCCGTAGTAGGGGACCCGCACATGGTCGAGAAGACGGGTGTTCGCCCGGCCGGTGCGAATCTTGCCCAGCTCTTCGACGAAATTGTCGATTGTCCTGGACATCCGCGTCCGCGCATCTTTTCGAATCTCGTCGATCATGGTTCTCCGCCTCCATCTTCGAAGAAGCCGCCAACCGACTGAGACGATTCGTCCGGGTACCGCCCGCTCTCGCACCCCATCTCGGCCCGTCGGCAAGAAAAGCGCTCCTGGCACGAGCAACGATTGGACGGCCTCGCCGCAGGCTCGCCCGCCTTCCCGAGCTCTCGAAGTCCCCCATCGGGCTTCTCCTCCCAATCCCCCCTTCAATCTCCTATGAGCGTCCCGTGATCCTCGCCCATGGCGACCCGGCCAAGCGCATCGGCCTCCATCATATCCAGTACCCGCACCGGCATGGAGTGCTCCTTGCACATGACGATCGCGGTAGCGTCCATGACGTTCAGCCTGCGGTCCAGGACCTCATCGTAGCTCAACCGATCGTGGCGGTTCGCCTTCGGGTCGAGAGCCGGATCGGATGAGAACACCCCATCGACCTTCGTCGCCTTGACCATCAGGTCGGCGTCGATCTCGACCGCACGCAAGCTGGCGGCAGAGTCCGTGGTAAAAAAAGGATTTCCGGTGCCGGCGGCAAAAATGACGATGCGGCCCTTCTCGAGGTGACGTATCGCACGCCGACGAAGAAAGTCCTCGCAGACCTCGTTGATCCGGATCGCGGACATGACCCGAGCAAACATTCCTGCCCTCTCGAGCGCATCCTGCAGAGCGAGCGCGTTGATGACCGTCGCGAGCATACCGATATGATCGCCGGTGACGCGCTCCATTCCGCCGGAAGCGAGACCGGCTCCGCGGAAGATGTTGCCACCGCCGATCACGATACCGAGTTCGACGCCCAAGCGGACGAGCTTTTCGGTCTCCCTGGCTAGATGATTGAGCACTTGCGGGTCGATGCCGTACCGCTCGCTCCCGAGCAGAGCCTCACCGCTCAACTTCACGAGGATCCGGCGGTAGGCGAGTCTCGGGTCCGGTGGGTTGCCTATCGACATCGAGGCGCGGGTCCGAAACCGCAGTGACCGGCCGCCCGCCTCAGGCCCCACGGACTTGCGCCATGACCTCCTCGGCGAAGTTCTCTTCCCTGCGTTCGATGCCCTCTCCCACCTCGAGCCGCCGATAATCGATCACCCGGACTCCTTTGCCCTTCAAGTACTTCTCCACGCTCAGCTCGGGATCCTTGACGAACGGCTGCCCGAGCAGGGTGATTTCCCGAAGATATTTCCGCAAGCGTCCGGCCACCATTTTCTCGATGATCCTGGCTGGCTTGCCGCTGTCCTCCGCCTGCGCCGCCAGAATGGAACGCTCCTTCTCGAGGAGGGCCTGCGGCACGTCGGACTCCGAGAGGTACTGTGGGCGGCTCGCCGCAACATGCATCGCGATGTCTCGGGCGACAGTTACCGTCCCCTCATCGGGCCCCTCGGCAGCGACGACGACCCCGATTCTCCCTCCGTGGGAGTAAGTGGCGATCACTCCTGACTCCGCGACCAGCCGCACGAACCGGCGCACGGTCATGTTCTCCACGATACGGGCGATGAGCTCTCGCCTTCTCTGCTCGATGGTGGCATCGCTGCCTGCCTCGACCGGAGACGCACCGAGCGCTTGCAGTGCGCTCGGGTCGTCGGCCAGGACCCGCTCGGCCACGGCCTGCGCGAACTCCCTGAACGCACCTTCCTTGGCCACGAAATCCGTCTCGCAATTGACCTCGGCCAGGGCGGCTGCCCGACCGTCAGCGCGGGCTGCGATCGCGATGATGCCCTCGGCGGCGACGCGCCCGCTCTTCTTGTCGGCAGCCGCCAGACCCGCCTTACGCATCTCCTCGACCGCCGCCTCGATATCGCCATTGACGCTAACCAGCGCCTTCTTGCATTCCATCATTCCGGCACCGGTACGCTCGCGGAGAGCTTTTACCTGAGATGCGCTAATCTGCATGACAAACCCTCGGTAATTCATTAATCTGAAAGCGTCTCCCCGGCTACCTCACGCCTCGGTCCAACACCCGTGAAACTCGACCGATGGGCCCCGGCTTCGCTCGCTCAGAGCTCGGAGGGGAAGGATCGCCCCCATCACTCGAGCGGGGCGGACCTCCCGAGCAAGACGCCAGGGCGCACATCAGCCTCGGAGCGCCGGCGGCGCGCGGCACACTCTCGAGAGTGCGCACCACCCCGGCCGAAGGACTCGACCACGGTCGGGGCAACCGCGGCATCCTTTCACCTGCTCACCCCTCCTCGGCCACGGGCGCCTGCGCGGCGGGCTCGATCGCACCCTCCTCGCTCATCTCTCCCGGAGCTGCCGGATCGGCCGGTGAGTCGGAAGCCAGCGCGTTTTCACTCGCGGCAGCGCGCGCGCCTGCATCGAGCAGCTCTGGCCCCTCGACGGCTTCGACCGGAAGCTGCGCCGACCGGCGAGCATCGATGATCGCATCGGCGACCCCTCTGACGTAGAGCGTGACCGCACGAATGGCGTCGTCGTTTCCGGGAATGATGTAATCGACGCCGTCCGGCGCGTTGTTGGTATCGACCACCCCGACCACCGGAATGCCCAGCTTCACCGCCTCGCTGACCGCGATGTCCTCGTGTCCGACATCGATGATGAACAGCACATCGGGCAGGCCGTTCATATTCTTGATCCCGCCGAGACTGCGCTCGAGCTTCGCGAGCGCGCGGGTCTGGCTCAATGCCTCCTTCTTGCTGAGGCGAGTCATCGTCCCGTCGGCGGCCTGCCCCTCGAGATCCTTCAAGCGCCTGATCGAATCCTTGACGGTCTTGAAGTTCGTGAGCATTCCCCCGAGCCAACGCCTATCCACGTAGGGCATCGCGCAACGCAATGCCTCTCGCCGGATGGCCTCCTGAGCCGCTCGCTTCGTTCCCACGAACAGAATCGTCCCTCGATTCGCTGCCATCTTGCCGAGGAAGCTGATGGCCTCCTCGTACAAGGGCAAGGTCCGTTCGAGGTTGATGATGTGGATCTTGTTTCGTTCGCCGAAGATGTACGGCGCCATCTTCGGATTCCAGTATCGGGTCTGGTGACCGAAATGAACTCCGGCCTCCAACATCTCCTGCATCGAGACTTCGGACATGTGAGGAGCTCCTCGCAAAGCTGCGGCCCGGCTCTTGCGGCCGACCCGGAGCCTCGCCTTCGGGTTGGTACTTCCGTTCACCCCGGCGGTCGACCCGCGGTTCGCACCGCCTCGCCCGCGAAGGGCAAGACGGCGTGCGTCCTGGGGCACCCGAACCGCCGGTTCCGGCAAACGTTCGAATTTGCAACACATTGTACTCGCGGGCGGCAGAACCGGCTGCCACGCGTCTCGATTGTCGAGCCAGCCCGGACACCTCCTGCGCAGGCGGATCGCTCGAAATCGGGTAGACCACGGCAGCCGGCCTGGAATCACCCTGGATCCCCACCCCGCCGGCCATCCGAACGGGCCTCGGCCACGCACCACCCGGAGGCGGGTTCACCACGCTGGGCACCCCGAACCGTTGCTCGCTGGGGGCGGCGTTTTATACCATGTTATGTTTGCGGCGAACAGCCTCCCAAGCCGAATCCTCCGAGAGCCTCCGGAAGGGGGCTCTCGCAGAGCCAGGACAATCATGCCAATCGACATCAAAGATTCCGATGACATCCAGCGCATGCGGGTTGCCGGCCGGCTCACCGCCGAGGTGCTCCGAATGATCCGCCCGCACGTCGTACCCGGTATCACCACCGGAGAGCTCGACCGCATCTGCCACGACTACATCGTGAACGACCAGAAAGCGGTTCCCGCGCCTTTGAACTATAGAGGCTTCCCGAAATCGATCTGCACCTCCGTCAATCATGTGGTCTGCCACGGCATACCCGGAGAGAAGCGCCTCAAGGCCGGTGATATCGTCAACCTCGACATAACCGTGATCAAGGACGGCTTTCACGGCGACACCTCCAAGATGTTCCACGTCGGAGAACCGAGCGTTGCCGCCAAACGGATCTGTAGAGTCAGCCACGAATGCCTGCGTCTCGGTATCGAGATGGTCGCTCCCGGGCGCTTCCTCGGGGATATCGGGCACGCAATCGCGCGACACGCCGAGAAGCAGAACTGATCGGTAGTGCGCGAGTACTGCGGTCATGGGATCGGCCGGCGCTTCCACGAAGACCCACAGGTCCTTCATTACGGGACTCCGGGGACTCGAGAACGTCTGGAGCCCGGAATGACATTCACCATCGAGCCGATGATCAACCTCGGCCGACGCCACGTTAAGCTCTTGAGGGACGGCTGGACAGTGGTCACCAAGGACCGAAGCCTGTCGGCGCAGTGGGAGCACACGATTCTCGTCACGGAGCACGGTTTCGAGGTGCTGACACAACTCGAAGAGGACGAGATCTAAGAGGCTGCGAGAGAGAAGCTCGCAGGCAGCACCTCCGGAATGAACACCCCGATCGAGATTTCGGCTTCGACCGTAGAGGGCGTTTCGCCTTCTCTGCTCTCCGAAGCTCACTTCGCGTCCCGCGTCGAGCCCGACCCCCGGGCCCTCCCGCCCTACCGGCTGGCGGTCTCGGAGATTTCGGCAGCGTTTCGGGAGCAGTTCGAAGCCGGCATCCCGGCCGAGCGGCTGGTGCGCTTGCGCGCCAGGGCTCTGGACGTGGTCATCCGTCGGGCATGGGAAGCGCATCTCGGTGCTCTCGCCCATGATTTCGCGCTCGCCGCGGTCGGCGGCTATGGTCGCGGGGAGCTACACCCGGGCTCGGACATCGATCTGCTGATCCTCGTACCTGCGCCGGTTGACCCCGACTCTGCGGAAGCCAGGGAAATCCAGGATTTCGTGGCCTTCGTGTGGGACATGGGGCTCGAGCCCGGGCAGACGGTTCGAACGGTGGCCGAGTGCGCAAGCGTGGCCCGCGAGGACCTCACCGTAGCGACGAATCTGATCGAATCCCGGCTGCTGGTGGGAGACGATGTCCTGTACGCGGAGATGAAGAACGCTACCGGCCCTCAGGCGATCTGGCCGAGCCGGACATTCTTCGAGGCGAAACGCGCCGAGCAGAAAGCCCGCCACGCCCGTTATCACGGCACTGCCTACAACCTCGAGCCCGATATCAAGAACGGTCCCGGTGGACTCCGAGACATCCAGACCATTGGATGGGTCGTGAAGCGCCACTATGGCGCGGAGACACTGGAAGACCTCCGCACCCACGGTTTCCTGACCGAAGGCGAGTTTCGGACTCTTCTCGAGGGTCAGAACTTCCTGTGGCAGGTGCGTGCCGCCTTGCATCTCACCGCGGGGCGTCCGGAAGACCGGCTCTTGTTCGATTACCAGCGAGAGATCGCGGCCTGCTTCGGGTACCGGGACGAGCGGCACAATCTCGGCGTCGAGCAGTTCATGCGTGAGTACTACCTCACCATCATGGAGCTCGATCGACTGAACGAGATGCTGCTCGAGCTCTTTCACGAGGTATTTCTCGAATCGGAAGGTCAGCCGGTGCTGGTCCCCCTGAACCGCCGTTTCAGAACCCGAAACGGTTACCTGGAAGTCACCTCCGACGACGCATTTCGCCGCTATCCGTTCGCGCTGCTCGAGCTGTTCATGCTGTTGCAGCAGAACCCGGAGATTCTAGGGGTCCGCGCGTCCACGATCCGCCTCGTTCGCAATCACCGCTACCTCATCGACGAGGCCTATCGCGGCGACCTCGGGTGCCGCAGCCTGTTTCTCGAAATCCTTCGACAA